>Ga0335085_10006020_pt1 | contig 19276 bp, 24 predicted proteins | sample Lox_Sample_45_FD_206712 | JGI IMG/M metagenome (GOLD analysis project Ga0335085, IMG submission 206712) | Soil microbial communities from Loxahatchee National Wildlife Refuge, Florida, United States - Lox_Sample_4.5 | ecosystem: Environmental > Terrestrial > Soil > Wetlands | place: USA...
AATAGTTTATCCTTCGCTCCCAACCGAGAGAATATATTACGTAAATATTCTCTCGGTTTTTTCTTTTTCAGAGTGTTCCCGTGATGATGTTGATGATCCCGATCGCCGAGACCATGACAAAGATGCCGATGATGCCCCAGATCATATGATCATAACCCTTTTTTCTTTCCTCGGGATTGCCGGCATTCTGGATGAAGACCATGACGCCCCAGACAAAATAGACGACGGCAAGCGCAAAGAGCAGATAGATGATCGGAGTGATGATCTGGCTTTTTATATTGGCAAAGAGTTTGTCAAACGTAATACCGGTATTCGCGCCGGATGGATTGCTGATGCCGGCTGCATACGCCTTTTGGATCAGAAAATCCGACATACAAGCTTATATTTGCGGGATCTGGCTGCCGATGTTCTCCTGAACGCCCGACGTGCCGAAGGTCGACTGGAGAATGGCCACGAGACCCCAGACGGAGACCATGACAAAGATGCCGATGATGCCCCAGATCATGCCTTTCTTCGCACTAGTTTTCTTTTCTTCATCACCCGCTATCGTATACATAAACACCTCAAAAAGGAACCAAACAACGGCAACAGCAATGATCAATGGGACAATTCTATTCAATATCGCGCCGGCAAAACTGAACAAACCCATGACACCCTGGTTCGGAGCATATCCTTGCGCGAGCGCAACGAGCGGAGAAACCATGACGAGAGCACCTGCTGCTATTCTTTTCATATATAAATGATTCTTAAATTAAATAATAAACCGATGCGACCTGTGATTACAATGCCATAATTATAAACCTCTTCCCCCAATAATCAAGTGGATAATTCAGGGCATCCGGAAGCCGGCCTATCGGGGTATGATGATGCTGTTCGTATTGAGGGTGACGGTATTTTGCAAGATACTGACGAGCGCCCAGAGCGAAACAATGACGAACAAACCGACAATGCCCCAGAGCATGAACTGCTTGCCTTCCGACCTGTCCTCGCCCTCCGACCGTACGAACTTGAACACGCCCCAGAGAAATATGACGACCGAGAAAGCGATGATCAGATAGACCGACGGTGAAAGCAGACATCCGACGAAGAGGTTCATGATCAAACTCCTGAAGTCCTTGACCGATCCCGGACTGCACTGGGCAAGCGTGCCGGCAATGCCGCCTCCGCCGACGACCGTGCCGGTCACACTGCTCACGCCGCCCGCCGACGGACAGGTCCACAAATGATTCGGACAGCACGGATCCTGTCCGTTCGGATATACCGCGAGATTCGGCATACAATAGCCGCCTTGGGATTGGGCGTATGAAACGGAGATGCCGAACAACGTGAAGAAAAAGAATGCGGCAAAAAGCGATCCGATGAGCAATTTCATATGAGTATGGGATCCCGTTGTGATCATGACTGGACGTTTTTAATCGTGTTGACGATGATGGAAGCGATCAATTGCGCGCCGAGAAGGACCGCGACACCGATGCAGGTGTTGAAAAAGATCGTCTTTGCCGTTGAAAGTTCGTCCTGATTCCCCCGCGCCGCGACAAACTTGTATCCGGAATAGATGAAGGCGAATATGGCGATCACGCCGCCGATCCTCACCACATAGCCGAGGATCGTGGCGACGAGCGTCGGGATATCGGTGATGCCTTTCAGCGGATTTTGTATCACCCCCTGCTGGCTTTGCGCCGAGGATATCTCCGGAGCGAGCGCGAGCGACAGAGAAACGACCGATAGGAGAACTTGTGACCGCACGTGTGTGTACAATTTTTGCATATTGTTATTAAAAATTAATTGCCCAAAAACCGCAATGCCGAATTTGGGTTGCTGGCAAGGGTGGCGATGATCGTGTGGATCACAAGCCACGAACACAGGACGATGATGAGGCCGATGATCGTTTTCATAAAAATACCCTTGGCATCCTCAAGCTTGGCCGGCTTGTCCCGGTTGAAAAGTATCTGCGCACCGGCAATGGAAAACGTGATCGCCGCGACCGATACGGAAATGCCGAGGAACCAATTGATGATGTTGTTCACGAGCGTCGCCAAAGAATTGAAATTGCAATCCGGGCCATTGCACGGCACAAGCCCGGCCGCAAGCGCAACGAGAGGCAACCCCGCGAGTACAAAAAGAAAAACTGAAAGGAGGGATCGTTTGATATTCATAGTGTGGCTTTTATTTTCCCATACTCCGGATATTTTTTCAATCCTACTGCTGGAACAGGGTGTTCAGCTTGGTATCGGCCTTTTGGACGGCGCTGTCCACATCGAGGTTGCCGCTTGTCACGTCGCTCACCATGCCGGCAAATATCTGGTCCGTGGCGTCCATGTTCGGATCGACCCAGGACTTGGCGATGATCGCGGAATTGTAGAAAACGGTCTTCTGCGGATCTGCGGTGCCGGCCGTGATCAGGTCGACTCGGGCCGGCGCGCCGCCCTCAAACTGTAAAAAGTCCGCAACGGCCGGCGCGCTCGTAAGGACGGAGATCAAATTGAACGCGGCGGCCGTGTTCGGCGAACTTTTCAAGAAGGCGAAACCGTAGAGCTCGCCGAATGTCGCTTTTGCCGTCGCATCGAGGGTCTGCGGCATCATGGTTACGTCAAAATTGAGGTTCGGATTCTTGCTTGCGATATCCGCCGCTTCGGATGCAAAGCCGAAGTACGTGGCAAGATTTCCCGACAGGAAGAAATTCTTTGACGATGGGAGCGAACTGTTCCACGAATAGACCGTCTTTTTCGGATTGGAATAATCCGTAAAGAATGTGAGGGCCGAAACCGCAGGGATCAGGGCGCTTGTCGGCGATTTTTGATACAAGCTCGACATGAACGATCCCGTCGACGGGTCCGGAACGACGATCGGGCTTCCCGCCTGCATGATAAGCGTGGAAAGAAGCGCCTTTGCGTTATTGACGTTGCCGTATTGTCCGAGAGAGGCGATGCTTTGGGTGATATTGCCGTTCTGATCGATCTGGGTAAACTTTTGGGCGAGCAACGGAAACTGGGACCATGTGGTGGGCGGAGCCGCCACGCCCGCATTGGTGAAAAGATCTTTGTTGTAATACATGACCAAAGGATCGACGAAAAACGGAATGGCAAAAATGCTCCCGTTCGACTGGATATAGATCTGCGCTTCTTGAATGTACGTGTCCAAAAAGGTCCGCTCCGTGATCGACGTGATCGGCGTGACCTTGTCCAGGTATCGCGCCATGAGCTCCTGCGGGATCAAGATGACATCCGGCGCCTTGCCGGTCGCGATCGCCTCGACAAGATCGCCGTCGATCTCGGCAAGGGGCTTTTCCGTGTAGGTGAGCTTGAACTGGACGTTGTTGTCCTGCTCGTATTTGGAAATAAAATTGTCAAAATCCGCCTTGTCCACCGTGCCCCAGATGGCGATGTTCACCTGGCTGTTCGCGGGATTGTTCGATCGGAACAAGGAGAATGCAAGGAGTCCGACGATGATGAAAAATGCAAAGACACCGGTGAGAATGAGCTTGAACTTATTGTTGTTTTGTCCCATGAATATAGTATAGCTTATTTTTTCCGAAAAATGATGCCATAGTGCTGGGCGCCGCTTGCGACGATCTCGCGGTCGAGCGTGAAGCCGTGCTTTTCAAAAAGCTTCATCGCCGCGTCCTTCGAAAATACATGATCCGCGTGCGGGCCCATGTTGTTGAACGACGCGGACCAGTCGACGACGAGGGCGCGGCCGTTGTTCTTGAGGATCCGGCGGATCTCCATGCATGCTCCGTCCTTGTTCTCGATCTGGAAAAAAATATTCGCCGCAATGACCGCGTCCATGGATCCTTCGCGCAATCGCGTGCCGCCCAAGTGCTCGATGTCGGCCCAGATGATCTCGATGTTTGCGAGATGCCGCATTTTCCTGGCCTCGTTCTTCAATTTTTCCAAGAGGTCCTTCTGGACGTCGACGGCATAGACTTTGCCCGTCTCGCCGACCTCCTTTGCCGCGGCGAATGAATAGAAGCCGGAGCCCGCGCCGAAATCCGCGACGTACATTCCCTTCCCGAGACTGAACTGTTCGATGTTTTTTTCCGGATCTGAGAACATAATGAGTTGCCAATATTATAACTCGCCAAAAACAAAGAAGCTAGTGGATAAAAAAAATCCCGAACTAATTTTAATTAGTTTGGGATTTTTATAGTGATGCTAACTTCGAAAAAATTCTGGGATCAACTTGGTTAACGCTCCCCGAGCAAGTTTGTGATATTTCTCGATCAGGTGTAATCCGCCGAGAAAGTCATTCCAATTATTTAGAGACCCGCCATGGAGAATCTCTTTCCTATTTTTACTCTTATTCCGAACCCAATAATGTGTCCCTTGAGAAAATTTACTGACAACAATCTCAACGGTGCTACCGTCAGGTAAGGTATGGATAAGATCAAATGCCGTTATTGCTTTTTCCATTATTATGCTCCCTTTTTAAAAAGTAAAAGAACACCGTACTTTTTATACTATAACCAATAAAAAAGTCAATACTATATGCACGTCATCGACGCGAGCGCGTCGCCGTCGCGGAGCTTCATGATCCGGACGCCTTGCGTCTGGCGGCCGAGCGACGGTATCTCTTTGAGTCCCGTGCGAATGACCTGCGATTTCTTGGAAATGGTCGCGATCTCCTCCTCTGCTTCCGTCACCACCTTTGCCGCGATGATATCGCCGGTCTTGTCGGTGACCTTCATGGTGATGATGCCCGAGCCTCCCCTGCCCTGCACTTTATATTCGGAGACCGGGGTCTTTTTGCCGTAGCCTTTCGAGCTGACGACGAGAAGCTCCGGATTCTTCATGTCCTTGGTGATGACATCCGCGCCGACGATCGCATCGCCTTTGTCGAGCTTCATGCCGCGCACGCCGCCGGCAGACCTGCCCATGACGCGCACATCCTTGTCGCGGAAACGGATCGATTGGCCTTCTTTGGTGGAGAGGATGATGTCGCTGCCTTCGTTCACAAAAAGGGCGCTCGTAAGCTCGTCTCCGGCGTCAAGCGTGATGGCAATGAGGCCCGATCGTCTGACATCCTTGAAGCTGTCCGCGTCCACGCGTTTGGCAGTGCCGCCTTTGGTCACGAGCATGAGCGAGAGTTTCAGATTCTTGAGCGATTTTGGCATGGCAAGCACCGAGGTGATCTTTTCCTCCGCGGAGATCGCGAGATAGTTCACGATCGATTTGCCTTTGGTGGCGCGCTTGCCTTCCGGCAGTTCGTACATTTTTATCTGATACGCTTTGCCTTTGTTCGTGAAGAAAAGGATGTCCGAATGCGCCGACGCCGTCAGGAAATGGGTGATGAAATCCTCGTCCTTCGTGTCGAGGTCGACGACGCCGATGCCGCCGCGCTTCTGCTTGCGGTATTCGTCCGGATTGGTCCGCTTCACATAGCCGCCCGCGGTGAGGACAAGCATGTTCGGCTCGTCCGCGATGAGGTCTTCCTCGGAGAGCGCTTTGACACCGCCTTTAACGACCTTCGTCCTGCGCTCGTCGCCATACTTGGCCTTGATGTCGGAAAGCTCGGTCTTGATGATGGTCAAGATCCTTTTCGGTTTGGAAAGGATGTCTTTGAGATCGGCAATGAGCGCTTGGACTTCGGCAAGTTCGTCCTCGATCTTCTTTCGCTCAAGGCCGGCGAGCTTCTGCAAACGCATTTCAAGGATTGCATTCGCCTGGATCTCGGAAAACTTGAACGTCTTCATCAAATTCGCCCGCGCCTCGTCCACGTCCTTTGACTTCTTGATGAGCTTGATGATCTCGTCGATATGATCGAGCGCTTTTTTGAGACCGAGCAAAATGTGCTCGCGCGCCTCGGCCTTTTTCAGGTCGAATTCGGTGCGCTTTTTGACGACGATCTTCCGGTGTTCGATGAACTCGTCGAGGCAGCTCTTGAGCGAGAGCGTCCTTGGCACGCCGCCGACAAGCGCGACGACGTTCACATGGAAGGTATCCTCGAGCTGGGTGTGTTTGTAGAGATAGTTCAGGACGCTCTGCGGATTGGCGTTGTTCTTGAGATCGATGACGATGCGGATGTCCTTGGTCGATTCGTCGCGAAGGCCTTTGATGCCCTCGAGCTTTTTCTCGCGGACAAGGTCGGCGATCGTCATGATCAAGGTCGCTTTGTTCACGCGATACGGGATCGAGGTGATGATGATGGAATAATTTTCCTTTTTGTCCTCAATGATCTCCGCATGTCCTCTCGTGACGATGCCGCCGCGTCCGGTCGCATAGGCGTGGTTGATGTCGGCTTGGTTGTAAATGATGCCGCCTGTCGGAAAATCCGGACCTTTGATGAATTGCAAGAGGTCCTCGGTCGTCGCGTCTTTGTTGTCGATCAAATGGAGCGTCGCGTCCACCACCTCGCCGAGATTGTGCGGAGGAATGTCGGTCGCCATGCCGACGGCGATGCCGAGCGTGCCGTTCAAAAGCAGGTTCGGCACTCCGCTCGGGAGCACTTCAGGCTCCTTTTTCGTATTGTCATAGTTCGGTCTCCACTCGACGGTCTCTTTTTCAAGGTCTTTCAAAAGTTCGCCGGAAAGTTTGGACATTTTCGCCTCGGTGTACCTCATGGCCGCGGCGGAATCGCCGTCGATGTTGCCGAAGTTTCCCTGCCCGATGATGAGCGGATAGCGGAAAGAAAAATCCTGGGCCATTTTGACCATGGAGTCGTACACGGCGACATCGCCGTGCGGATGGTAGTTGCCGAGCACTTCGCCGACGACCGCCGCGGACTTTCTCGTCTTCGCTCCGGCGGTCAAGTTCATTTGGCCCATGGCATAGAGGATCCTTCGATGCACCGGCTTCAAGCCGTCGCGGACGTCCGGCAAGGCGCGCGCGGTGATGACCGACATCGCGTAGTCGAGATACGACTCTTTCATCTCGGTCGTGATGGACCGGTTGGAGAGGCTTTTCGCGGCTATCGGCTCGATTGCTTCTGTTTTTTTGTGTTTATCTTCGGCCATATTCCAAGTATTTTGCAGGCTCTATACTACCTTATTTTGAAAATTTTTGCTATTTCTTTTTTGCGCTTTTTTGTGTCGTGCTTGCGACCTGCGGAGCGCTCGTCGCGGTGCTCGTCGCCGTGCTTGATGCAAGTTGTTCTTTGATGAAAGCGGTTGTGCTTGCGAGCTGATTACTCGCCGCGCGGAACTCATTGCCGACATCGGAAAAGAATCCGCTAAGAGATTCGAACGGATCCGGTTTGTACGTTGAATTATCATTATTGTATGTCGCATCATACCAGTGCCACGCTCCGACAATAATAAGTGTCAAAATGACCGCGACAAAGACGGAAAAATTCCGTTTCTTTTTCGGCGGCCAGCTTTTGATCTTTTCGAGAAAAGGCATACGCAATGTTATGCGACGGAAAGCACGATCGACTCGCCTTCTTTGCCGTCAAGATCCTTCTTCTTGAGCGTGAGCTTTTCGATCGGCTTCACATTTTCCTCGCCCGCTTCTTTCAGATATTTTTTCAAAGACGCCGCGTCGTAGTGCATCGGGATGATGATCTTCGGTTCGATCTCCACGGAAAGCTTCTCGGCCTTGGCCGCATCAAGCACGCCGTCGCCCCCGACCGGCAAAAAAAGTATGTCCACATCGCCGAGCTCCTCTTTGACCGCGCCCGAAAGGTTCATGTCGGAAAGCGCGCCGAGAAAGCACATGTTCATGTTCTCAAGCGTGACGGAATAGATCGTGTTCACGCGGTCTTTGCCGCCGTAATTTGATTTTGAGGCAAAGCCTTTGATGAAAATGCCCTTGATCTCATATTCTCCCGGACCGGAAATAACGAACGGCTCTTTGCCATTGTATGACAAATTCTCGGCGCCGTTCATGTCCGGGTGGTTGAGCGAGATGAGCGCGATGTCAGCGAAAAACCGCTTCGGCTCGAGCTTAGACTCTTTGGAGATCGGGTTGAATGCGAGCGTCGTGTCGCCGAACTGCACTTTGAAAAACTCCGCGCCGTGGTATGTGATGATCATAGGTGGTTGAATTTTAACAAAATATGCCCGCAGAATCAATGTTTCTGCTGCTTTACATTCCCCGCCATATATAGTAGTATCGCTGCGTTACAAGGTTGCGCAAAAAGCTAACCTCATCTGGCCCGAAGGCAGCTGAAACTTTTTGCCAAATGTTTGCGCACCCTTTACCGGGTGCATTTTTTAATCATGAAAACAAAAAAAGAAGATATCGAGAAAGCGGAGATCGTCGAAGCCAAGGTCAAAAAAGACACGGCGATGACGAAGTATTTCAACGAGACGAAAGTCCCTCCGATGCCGGGAGAGGTCGTTGAAGGAAAGGTCATCGGGGTGGAAAAGGCCCGCGTGTATGTGGACCTCCAGCCGTTCGGCACCGGTCTCATCTACGGAAAGGAATTTTTGACCGCGCGGGACATCATCAAGAAGCTCAACATCGGCGATCTCGTCAGCGCAAAAGTTGTCGACTATATCAACAAAGAAGGCTATATCGAGCTCTCGCTCAAAGAAGCAAGGCAAGCCCTCATCTGGGATGAAGCGGAAAAAGCCATCGCGAACAAGACGATCTTCGAGCTTCCGGTCACCGAGGCGAACAAAGGCGGATTGATCATCGTCTGGCAGGGCATCGTCGGATTCTTGCCGGCATCGCAGTTGAAGAGCGAACACTATCCGAAGATCGAGGACGGCGACAAGGACAAGATCCTCGATGAGTTGAAAAAACTCGTCGGACAAAAGATCTCGGTCGCGATCATCACTGCGTCTCCAAAGGAAGGCAAATTGATCTTCTCCGAAAAGAATTTGGAGAAAAAAGAAAAGCAGAAAATGGCGGACAAATACAAGATCGGCGACGTGCTCTCGGGCGAGGTCACGGGCGCCGTGGACTTCGGCGTCTTCGTCAAACTCGAAGACGGACTTGAAGGTTTGGTGCATATTTCCGAGATCGACTGGGCGCTCGTCGAGGATCCTCGCGCGCTCTACAAAGTCGGCGACAAAGTGAACGTAAAGGTCATCGATGTCAAAGACGGCAAGGTTTCCCTCTCGATCAAAGCGCTCAAACCGAACCCATGGGTGGAAGCCGAGAAGAAATACAAAAAAGGCGACGTCGTGGAAGCGGTTATCATCAAATTCAACAAGTACGGCGCATTGGCGAGTATCGAAGAAGGCGTTTCCGGACTCGTGCATATCTCGGACTTCGGCTCCGAGGCGAAGATGAAGGAAAAGATCAGCCTCGGCAAAAGCTACAAGTTCAAGATCAACGTTTTCGAGTCAAAGAACCAGAAGATGGGATTGAGCTTCGTGGAGTAAATTCTGGAAGAAAAATAAAAAAGAAACAAAAAGAGCGGCGCCGTACGGCGCCGCTCTTTTTATCTTCTCTCTCAATAAAAATTCAATCTTCCGGAGAAACAAGGCCGAGATGAAGTTCAGATATTTCTTTTGAGATTTCTTCGATTTTTCCCCGGGTATCGTTCCGTTCAAACTCAAGATTATCGATCCGATCATATATTCTGTATACGTGATCAACCTCTACTTGTGCTTTCTCTACTTCCGTCTGGTTTTTGAAATGTTCCGCGGCTCGGCAAATATTGTCAGCATTGAGATACAATCCCTTAATGATACGATCAAGATCCCTGTACTCATTCATAGACTCTTCAAGACGCTTCTGTAATCTGTCTCGCCGTTCAACAAGCCTCTCCCGCATGCCAGCGATCAGCTTTTCAGCATGAAGTTTTGCTTCCTGGATATCTTCTTCTATTTGAATTTTTTCTTGTCGTTCTGTCATTTAATTCTCCGAATTCACCTTCCCGGTCGCAATGTCGCGACCGTCGGTGACAATGAGCTCCAAGCCTTCGGCCGCGCGCTTCATGATCTTTTTGAGCGTATCCTGCTCGCCAGGTTTAAATTTGCCGAGGATCAACATTTCCACTTCTTTTTCACCCTGCGGTTTTTTCATTTTGCCGCTCGCGGTTACTGGCGAAATACCGATTCTCATCCGGATAAATGCTTCTGTCTTCACCGCTTTGATGATGGACTCGACGCCGCGGTGGCCGCCCGCGCTTTTGTTGAACGAGATCTTCATCTTGCCGAACGGAATGTCGAGATCGTCATGGACGACGACCAAAGTTTCCGCCGCTTTTTTTGATTTCACGACCGGACCGACGGCATTGCCGCTTTTGTTCATGAACGTGTTCGGCTTCACGAGCAGGACGGTATTCTTGCCCTGGCCGGACAGGCCGATCCTCGTTTTCAACGTTTCCGCCTTCAACTTTTTGTCCTCTTTCCACTCCGTCTCCCCGATCCGCTTTGCCAAAGCCTCCACCGCCATTCTGCCGGTGTTGTGGCGCGTGTCTTCGTATTCGGCGCCCGGATTCCCCAAACCTACGATAATGTAATTCATACCGCTTATTGTACCCGCTCCCATAAAAAAGGCAACAAAAAGCCGGTGGTTTTCCACCGGCTTACCACAAAACATCAATTAAACCGCGCTCGATTCAGTCCGGGACCTTTCCAAATAAACTTTCCCTGATTGATATCGATCTCCTCAGCTACGTTTCCAAAAATTGATTCCGATGTTGGAAAAAGTGGCGTTTGAAGCTTATGAGCCCGCTCCCCTTTTTCCATGCCGCAGAAGATCCGCTCAAAATTGATGCTGAGATCCACATATCTCAAAACACCGAACATCAAACCCGGCACCTGTTCCAAATCAGATTCCCGATACCACTTCTTGACGGCACCGCGCAACACCAAGCAGACGAAATCTTCTTGATGCTCCCGGATAAATTCAACGAACTGGTCAACATCCGAAAAACGACCGTTTTTCAGCAATATTTTTTGGTTGTTTCCGCACGCTTCTTCGATCACTCTTTTTTCGTCAGGCAACAAAACTTCAAGCGGAGATACGACAATAATTTTCATGACGCTTCCCCTTTATCCATATTTTTGTCAAACCTTCTATATTTCAGGTTACCATCGTATTTGTGTTCTGTCAAAGCGCACGATCCGTTTTTTCTTGCGATAAATCGAATTTGGGCGTATAATGCCCCGAGAATCGAAAAAAGGCCGTTTTGAGCCGCAAAATAGATGTCACCAACCAAAAAATTCATCAAGGAGACCCTGACGATCATCGTCCTCTCGGCCGCGATCGTCCTGCCGATACGCATATTCATCGCCCAACCCTTCGTGGTCTCGGGCGACTCGATGGACAATACGTTCCACAACGGCAACTACCTCATCGTCGACGAGATCTCCTACCGGTTCGAACAGCCGAAGCGGGGCGACGTCATCGTCTTCAAGGTTCCGCCGAAGGGGCTCGCGCTCGAACACGAAGCCACGAGCTCGACCGTCTACTATATAAAGAGGATCATCGGTCTTCCGGGCGAGACGGTCCAGATCGACGGCGACCAGGTCAAGATCGTGAATGCGGCGGATCCGAACGGCTTCGTCCTCACCGAACCGTACGCCTACCTGAATGCGCCGGTGCCATCCTCGACGACGGCCTTTTTCAAAAACATCCATGAAAAGATCACGCTCGGCCCCGGCGAATATTTCGTCATGGGAGACGACCGCCACAACAGCGCCGACTCGCGGCTCTGGGGCATCCTGCCCGAGGCGAACATCAAAGGGCGGGTCTTTGCGGAGCTGTTTCCTTTCAGCGGCATCGGCCTTTTCCCGGGCAAATACGCAAACTATCAATAGACGGATATCATGAAAAAATCAAAAAAAACCAACAAATCGAAGAGATCGAAAAAACAGCATCGAAAAGAGCATGAGTTCGTGAACTTTCTTCCGATACAAAAGATCGCGGAGGCTGCGCTCTATTACGGCTTCCTTCCCACCAAACCGCTTCAAGTGAGCAAGGATGACGTGTCAAAGGCGGCGTCGCTCAAGGAAAGCTGGACCAAGAACCCGTCAGGCCTTTCATGGCTTTTCTCCCAGGATTTCATCGAGGAGCGGGCTTCCCTTTTCCGGCACCACGCGGAGAAAAATTTCCTCGCCCTGCCCCAGCCGGTCATGCTCGTCCACGAGACCGCGATCGTAAAAGAGCGCGCGAAAACGACGATCAATCTCGAGGTCATGGGCACCAAAAAGAGCATCGCCGAGGCGCTCATCATCCAAACGACGATCGCCATGCTCCGTGACAACGGCTACAAGGATTTTGTCATCGAGATCAACACGATCGGCGACAAAGAATCGACCGCGAAGTTCGCCAAGGAACTAACGCATTATTACAAAAAGAACCTGGGCGCGATGACCGCGCATTGCCGGCAGAATTTCAAGAAAGATCCGTTTTACGCGCTCTCGTGCACGGAATGCGATCCGAAAGGATTGCTCAAAGAGAACGCCCCGACATCGATCAGCTGCCTTTCGGACGCAAGCCGCGAACATTTCAAGGAGGTCTTGGAATACATCGAGTCCATGGGCATTCCGTACAAGATCAACAACAATCTCGTGCCGGACAGAAAATATTGCTCCGGAACCGTTTTTGAAATAAAGGAAGCGCTCGGCGACGGCACGACGGGTGCGACGCTCGCCGTCGGCTTCAGACATGACGAGATCTCGCAGAAGATCGGACATAAAAAGGACAATCCGGGCGCCGGCATCAAAATATTCCTGAAAAAGAAAGCTGACGGAAAGAAAATTTCCAAGCTCCCGAAACCGGTCGCCTTTTATATCCAGCTCGGCGACGAGGCCAAGAACAAAAGCCTGCAGGTCATTGAAATGCTTCGCAATGAGGGCATATTCCTGTATCACATGCTCGGACGGGACAAATTCGGCAGCCAGTTCGCCCTTGCCGAGAAGTCCAAGGTCCCCTACGTCATCATCATGGGCAAGAAAGAATTTTTGGAAGGTTCCGTCATGGTCCGGGAGAACATAACGCGGACCCAGGAGACGGTGCCGATCGACAAGCTCGTCGAGCACATCAAAAAGGTCAAATAGCGTATTGCTTTTTCCCTCCGGGCATGGTATCTTTTCAAGCCTATGGCAACAAACGTTGAATTACAAAAAAACCCGAGTGAGAACAACATGAGCCTCTTGCGGCGCTTCACCAAAAAGGTGCAGGGTTCGGGCATCCTGCCGAGGGTCCGATCGCTCCGATATTCCGGACGCGTCCTTTCTCCGTACAAGGTAAAGATGCAGAAACTTTCCAAACTGACCAAGAAAGCCGAGATCGAGGAGCTCATCAGGATGGGCAAAATGACCGAGCGCGTTGAAGGACAGCCGAGACACAAGAAATAAATGAAGGATTTGTTTTCCGTAACGAACACGACCAAAGGCAAGACACCGCGCTTGCCTTTTCTCCTGTATAAAAACAGGATCCTCGGGAAAAAGTACGACTTGAGCCTGGTCTTCGTCGGCGAGAAAAAAATACGGGCGTTGAACAAACGGTACCGAAAGATCGACAAGCCGACCGACATTTTGAGCTTTTCCGTCGGCAAAAATTCCGGCGAAATATTCATCTGCCAGAAAATTGCCAAAACACAAGCCAAGGAATTTGAGAGAAGCTATGCCAACTTCATCCCCTTTCTGCTCATCCATGGCATGGCGCACCTCCTCGGATACGACCACGGGAACAAGATGGAAACTCTCGAAAAAAAATACAGAAAGATCTTCCAGGTTTGATCGCTTGTCCGCGAGATATTCTCATGCTAACGTACGGAAAGTTTTGTTGAAAAGGAGGTGCGGCAAGGACCGATACAAAAATCACTAAAAACTGCGATTCCGGTGCCAGGAAACTGGCACCTTTTTTATTTACATGGAACGGTCTTTTCTGTTATACTGTCACGGTACATAAAACTCTTCATACGCAAATGTCGCAAAAGATTTCAGTCGGAATAGACATCGGAACGGACCGCGTCAAGGTCGTCGTCGCTGAAAACAGAAAAACCGAGGACGGATCGCTCGTCCCCCACGTCATCGGTCTCGGTTTTGCGGAGTCGCGCGGCTTGCGGCACGGATACATCACGAATATCGCCGATGTGACGCATTCCATCAAGACTGCCGTCAATCTTGCGGAAAAATCATCGAAAATGAAGATCAAAAAAGCCTATGTCTCCGTCGGCGGCGTCGGCCTCGGCGCGATTACGGGCAAAGGTTCGGTCATGATATCCAAAGCGGACTCCGAGATCACTGAGCTCGATGTCAAAAATGTCCTCAACACCGCGGAAAGCGAACTTCCCCATACCGCCCTTTTGAATAAAAAGATCATTTTCACCATTCCGCTCGCATACAAAATAGACGAGGAATTGCTCATCGGAAGACCGATCGGCATGCACGGCGCCAAGATCGAGGCGAAGGCGCTTTTCGTCGTCTGCCTCGAACAGCATTTGAACGACTTGATCCGCGCCGTGGAAGAAGCGGGCGTCGAGGTGGTGGATGTCATGGCATCGATCCTTGCGGCAAGCCTCGTCAATCTTTCCAAAACCCAACGGGTCGCGGGCTCCGTGCTCGTGAACATCGGCGCGGAGACGACATCCATCGCCGTCTTTGAAAATAACATTCCGATATCGCTCGAAGTGTTTCCGGTCGGCGGCACGGATATCACGAACGACATCGCGCTCGGTTTCCGCATTCCGATCGACGAAGCGGAAAGTCTGAAGATCGGTTCGGTCACCAATTCCCAATACCCGAAGAAAAAGCTCGAGGACATGATCCATGACAAGGTCGAGCATATCTTCGACCTCATCGAAGCGCATTTGAAAAAGATCGGCAGGAGCGGACTTCTGCCCGCGGGCATCATTCTCACGGGCGGCGGCTCGAACATGACCGGCATCGAAACCATCGCAAAAACATCGCTCAAACTTCCGGCAAAGCTCGCTCTCACAACTCCCGACGAAAATGCAAAAACCCAGATCAAGGACAATGCCTGGTCCGTCGCTTACGGGCTCGCCGTCTGGGGGCTCAACAACGGCGACGACATCTCCGCCGGACTGCATTTCTCCTCCGCCCGCGGTGGCAAGCTGTTCAAAGGCATGGGAGACTGGTTCAAACAGTTTTTGCCGTAAGGCGGACAAAAATGCTATTTTGAGAGACTTGGGAGCGCGACGGCGCGAGCACGAGGAATTTTTCAACAGAAAAATATCCGTGCTCAAAAAATAGCATTTTTGTCCGCCTCCTATTGTATAACGACACGAAAGATCAACTCGGGCAACCCTTTCCATTTTTTCCATTTTTTTGGTATCATGCAGGGACGAAACGGAGTTTGAGTTGCAATTATCAATCGTAATTTTGCTCATGCGAAGTAGGAGTTTTTGTTAGTGTCCGCATCCCTAACAGAGAAGGACCTCGCCGCTGACAGCCAATCACAATGCCACAAATAAAACCTGAAATAGAAGCCTTCGCCAGAATCAAAGTCATCGGCATCGGCGGCTCCGGCAAGAACGCCGTGAATCACATGATCAACTCCAAGGTCAAAGGGGTCGAGTTCATCGTCGTGAACACCGACGCCCAGGACCTGCACCACTCGCTCGCCCCGAAAAAGATCCATATCGGCAAAAATCTGACCAAAGGCCTCGGCACCGGCATGAATCCGGAGCTCGGCAGACGAGCGGCCGAAGAGACGAAAGAAGAGCTTCAGGAAGCGCTGAAAGGCGCGGACATGGTCTTTGTCGCCGGAGGACAGGGCGGCGGAACATGCACCGGAGCGGCGCCGTTCGTCGCAAAGATCGCAAAAGAGCTCGGCATTTTGACGATCGCGGTCGTCACCAAACCCTTCATGTTCGAAGGCTTGCAGAGAAATAAGATCGCAGAGCAAGGCATCGAAGAGTTGAAAAAGTGCGTGGATGCGATCATCGTCGTGCCGAACGACCGCCTCATGGCAATGGTCGGCAAGGATACCACGATGAAGTCGGCCTTCGCCCTCTGCGACGATATTTTGCGGCAAGCGGTCGAGGGCATCTCCGACCTGATCACCACTCCCGGCATCATCAACATCGACTTCGCCGACATCAAAGCGGTCGTGGAGAACGCCGGCTCCGCTCTCATGGGCATCGGCCGGGCGACCGGAGAAAAGCGGGCTGAAGAAGCGGCGCGCATGGCGATCAATTCCCCGCTCCTCGAAGTTTCGATCAACGGCGCAAAAGGCGTGCTCTTCTCGATTGCGGCCGGCGACGATCTGACCCTCTTTGAGGTCCAGGAAGCGGCAAAAGTGATCACCGAATCGATCGATCCGAACGCAAAGGTCATCTTCGGCACCATCCACACCGACAAGCTCAAAAAAGGCGAGATCCAGGTCACCGTCATCGCCTCCGGCTTTTCCGAAAATCAGAACAAAAAATCCCTGTTCTCTTCCGTGAAATCCGACAAACGGGAGGATAGCGGAAAAATATTCAATGCGATCGAAGAGAAACCCCTTGCGAAATCCGAACAGCCGGTCGAACCGAAAAAGACCGTCAAGATCGAGGAAGACGAGGATGAATGGGGCGCGGTGCCGTCGTTCTTGAGACGATCGAAGATCAAATAAATATCATGACGTACGATTTGGCCATTATCGGCGGCGGACCTGCCGGCGTTGGCGCCGGGGTCTATGCGGCCCGCAAAAAGATCAGGACCGTTTTCATAACGGAGACTTTCGTGAGCCAGAGCACGGTCTCCGAGAACATCCAAAACTGGATCGGCACCGTCTCGATCAAGGGCGAGGACCTTACAAACCTTCTCGAGAAACATTTGCGCGCCTATGCAAATGGCACCGTCGACATACAAACGAAAGAAACGGCGCTCGAGATCAAAAAGAAGGGCGAGCTTTTTCTTGTCAAAACGAACAAAGCAGAATATACGGCAAAAACGGTCCTCATTGCGACCGGAAGCATGAGGAAAAAATTAACCGTCAAAGGCGCGGAACAATTTGAAAACAAAGGTATCACCTACTGCGCATCATGCGACGCGCCGCTCTTTGGCGATGCCGATGTCGCGGTCATCGGCGGCGGCAATTCCGCATTCGAGTCCGCCGCCCAGCTTCTCGCTTACGCCAAAAGTGTCACGATCCTCCAGCGAAGTGATTTCAAGGCCGATCCGACGACGATCGAGCGTGTCCTTTCTGACAAGCGCGTCACGGCGATTCCGCAGGCAGATCTCCTTGAGATCAAGGGCGATCAATTCGTGAAAAGTATTGTGTACAAAAATAAAAAATCCGGGGAAACGAAAGAAATTTCCGTTACTGGCGTCTTTGTCGAGATCGGCGCAAATCCGTCCACGGGCTTCATCAAAGATCGGCTCGTGGAGACGAACGCCGCAGGCGAGATCATAGCCGATCCAAAGACCCAGCGCACATCACAGACGGGCATTTGGGCCGCGGGCGACTGCACTGACGGGCTCTACAAACAAAACAACATTGCCGTCGGCGACGCGATCAAAGCGCTCGAAAATATCTATAATTATCTGAAAGCATAAAGCAACAAAAAAGACCGTTCCAATGGATCGGTCTTTTACTCTTGGGGAAAGGATGGAACTTCTTGGATCTTTACTTCCCCAATGAGCGCCGCTTGGTGCGGCGTGTACCATGCGCTTCCAACGATCTTTTTGCCTGAAAATATATATGGCATCCAGATCACATCGGCCGGCATCAGCTCTTCGGAAGGAAAATTATCCTTGACGTACCAATTGGGATCGGCCATATCATCGGTCGAAGTAAATTCTCCGTCCCACGCCTTTGCAAGATACACATGGACTTTGCAAACAAAAGTGATCCCTTCTTCGGTCGTGTTATGAAAGGACATGATCGCCACTTTCTCGAGATCTCCCCGCAGAAGCCTGATCCCGGGATTTTGCGACGATGTCGTTTCTTCTTTCATTTCACGGATCGCCGCTTCAAGCGATGTCTCCCCTTTTTCTATGCCGCCGCCGTAGCCGTTCAACTTGCCTTTGCCGATCTTTTTCATCTTGCGGGCAAGCAGGACATACTCGCCTTTCATCGGAAAAACAAGCACGGCATCGTTCAATATTTTTTCTGTTTCTCGTCCAAGCTCCATGATCTCACCTCCTTTCTGTGATGGGACTTCTGCCCGTATGGTAACACATTCGGGAAACAATTTCCTATGCCTGTCCCCCCATCTTCTTGATCTGCTCCTTGAGCTCGATGATGCGCAGTTCCCGGTCCACCATGAGCTTGTTGACCCGTTCGACTTCCTTGTACTTGTCGTTCAATTCATTGTTGGATTTTTCCAGGGCTTCCTTGGTCTCTTTCAATCCCTGGATGTAATCGTTGATCTGCCGCATGTCGTGTCCTACGGTGACGACGCCGATCACCACGTTGCTCATGCTTTGTTTGAGGGGATAGCTGTTCAAATGGACCGGTATCTTTTGGTTGTTTTTTGTCACAAAATCGAGCTCGTATTCGGTGATGGGAGAAGCGAGCATCTTTTCTTTGAGCTCAGCGAGGTTCGGCACGGAAACCACGGATTCGAAGGGCTTGCCGTAGATATCGCCTTTTTCGTAGCCCAAAATGCTCAAGGTCGGGACGTTGGTGAAAGCGATCTTGAAATCCCGATCAAAGACGATCAAGAGGTCCGGAATGGCTTTGACGATCGTCTCGGCGGCGAGCGCAGGGGTCGGCACGAGGAAACTGTATTTGACCATGATGTACGCGATGCCGATCATCAGGACCGGCACGCCGAAATTACCGTACGGAGCGACCGGAATGTTGTACCAGAGAAGGTTGTTGGTCCAGCCGTTCACAATGGTGATGAGCGCGCAGATGAACAGGAAAAACAGCTGGGTGCGCCGGATGCCGGACGCTTGGCGATACCCTTTATAGAGCAGGATGCAGGAATATAGGAAAAACAATGTCATGTCGAAGATCAAATAAATATGGAAAAGAAAACCCGGCTCCGGCCAGAACGGGAACATGAGCTTCGGCGCGACATCCTTCACGAAATACGGGCTGAAACTGAAAAGCAAAAGCACCGCGGCAAAGGAATAGCCGAAGATAAGCCACTTTTTCTTTTGCTCGATCAGGCCGAGGACCGCAAGCACGAAGTGAAAAAGGGTGATGGAGATGAAGATGGCGCCGATCATGAGCAATCGGCTGAAGAGCAGAGCCGTCGATGCGTCTTTGGCCAACTGCCAGATAAAATAGTTGCCGGACCAGAAGGCCATGGCGAACACGAAAAGGAGGAACTTCCTGTTCGCGTCTCCCGCCTTATTTTTCATATAGACAAAAGCTCCGACAACGACGACGCTGATAAAATTGACAAGGCTGCTGATCGCAAAAATATTCATGAGTATGAGAATATTATACTAATAACTTCCCACAGTATATCATGTAATTTTTATTTTGTGGGCGGTACAGGATTCGAACCTATGACCCTCTCTACGTCAAAG
>Ga0335085_10006021_pt1 | contig 19275 bp, 17 predicted proteins | sample Lox_Sample_45_FD_206712 | JGI IMG/M metagenome (GOLD analysis project Ga0335085, IMG submission 206712) | Soil microbial communities from Loxahatchee National Wildlife Refuge, Florida, United States - Lox_Sample_4.5 | ecosystem: Environmental > Terrestrial > Soil > Wetlands | place: USA...
ACAAGAATCCCGTCGGCAAGCGCGGCACGATTCGCGTGACGGGAAAGTACGCCTGCGACAACTGGGAGGTACTGCGCGAGTGGGCGATTGCAGGCCTGGGCGTCGCCCTCAAGTCGACCTGGGACGTGCGCCGCCAGCTGGAGGACGGCTCCCTGGTGCCGCTGCTGCCGGGCTACGATTTCGGCACCGACGTCGGTATCTACGCGGTCTACCCGCACCGGCGGCACCTGCCGGCCAAGACCCGCGTATTCATCGACTTCCTGGCCGAGTCCTTCGGGCCCGAGCCCTATTGGGACCGGCCGGCGGGAGCGGTGCCGTCGGCATCGCGAATCAATACGCGCGCCGAGGTCTAACCCTGTGATAGAAGTGCGTCAATCCACGGAGGCCGCTCGATGAATGCTCCCGTCGAAGCCCGCAAGCTCGCCGAGGTCTCTCTCGACGACAAGTACACGCTCGACAAGGGTCGTGTATTCCTCACCGGCACGCAGGCGCTGATCCGCCTGCTGCTGCTCCAGCGCGAGCGCGATCTGCGCGCGGGGCTCAACACGGCAGGCTTCGTCTCCGGATATCGGGGCTCGCCGCTGGGCGGACTCGACCAGTCGCTGTGGCGCGCGCAGAAGCACCTCGAGTCCCACCACGTCCGATTCCAGCCCGGGGTAAACGAGGATCTGGCGGCGACGGCGATCTGGGGCTCGCAGCAGGTCGGCATGTTTCCGGGCGCGAAGTACGACGGCGTGTTCGGCATGTGGTACGGCAAGGGCCCGGGCGTCGATCGCTGCGGCGACGTCTTCAAGCACGCGAATTCCGCGGGCACGTCAAAGCATGGCGGGGTGCTCGTGCTGGCCGGCGACGACCACGCGGCGAAGTCCTCGACGCTTGCGCACCAGAGCGAGCACATCCTCAAGGCCTGCTGCATCCCCGTGCTCAACCCGGCCAACGTCCAGGACTACCTCGACTTCGGGCTGCATGGGTACGCGATGAGCCGCTACTCGGGCTGCTGGATCGGCTTCAAGTGCGTCACCGACGTGGTCGAATCGGGGTCCTCGGTGATCGTCGATCCGGGCCGCGTACAGGCAAAGCTGCCCGCGGATTTCGCGATGCCGCAGGGCGGTCTCAATATTCGCTGGCCGGACGGCTTCCTCGAGCAGGAGGCGAGGCTCCTTGACTGGAAGGTCTACGCCGCGCTCGCCTACGTCCGCGCCAACGGCCTGGACCGGATCATCTGGGACGCACCCGACGCCCGGCTCGGCATCATCACGACGGGCAAGAGCTTCGGCGACACGATGCAGGCCCTTGCTGACCTCGGCATCGACGAGGCGGTGGCGCGCGACATCGGACTGCGCGTGTACAAGGTCGCGATGTCGTGGCCGCTCGAGCCGCAGGGCGCGCGACGCTTCGCGCAGGGGCTGGAGGAGATCCTCGTGGTCGAGGAGAAGCGCCAGCTCATCGAGTACCAGATCAAGGAAGAGCTCTATTCCTGGGATCCGGCAAAGCGCGCGCCGCGCGTGGTCGGCAAGTTCGACGACAACGGCGAATGGAGCCGCGCCGAGGGCCAGCCGGCCGGCACCTGGCTGCTGCCCGCGCACTACGAGCACAACCCGGCGATCGTCGCGCGCGCGATCGCGAAGCGCCTGGAGAAGCTCGGCCTCGCCGCGCGGCTGGGCGGCCGTCTCAAGGAGCGCCTCGCGTTCCTCGACTTCAAGGAGAAGGTGCTCGCGCGGCCGCGCGTTACCGCCATCCGGCAGCCGTACTTCTGCTCGGGCTGCCCGCACAACACCTCGACCCGCGTGCCCGAGGGAAGCCGGGCCACGGCCGGCATCGGCTGCCATTTCATGGCCGTCTGGATGGATCGCAACACCTCCACCTTCACGCACATGGGCGCCGAGGGCGCGCCCTGGGTCGGCCAGGCGCCGTTCACGGATGAAAAGCACATCTTCGCCAACCTCGGCGACGGCACCTACTTCCATTCCGGTCTGCTTGCGATCCGTGCCGCGGTCGCCGCCAAGGTCAACATGACGTACAAGATCCTCTACAACGACGCGGTCGCGATGACAGGCGGCCAGCATCATGACGGCCCGCTCGACCCCGCGATGATCTCGCGCCAGATCGCCGCCGAGGGCGTGAAGCCGATCGTGCTGGTGACCGACGAGCCCGACAAGTACCCGGCGGGAACGAACTGGGCGCCGGGCGTCACGATCCGGCACCGCGACCAGCTCGACGAGGTGCAGCGGTGGCTGCGCGAGCAGCCGGGCGTGTCGGCGCTGATCTACGACCAGACCTGCGCGTCGGAAAAGCGCCGGCGCCGCAAGCGCAATGCCTACCCGGACCCGGCCAAGCGCGCCGTGATCAACGAGATGGTCTGCGAGGGCTGCGGCGACTGCAGCGCGAAGTCGAATTGCCTCTCGGTGGAGCCGCTCGAGACCGAGTTCGGCCGCAAGCGCGCGATCAACCAGTCGACCTGCAACAAGGACTTTTCCTGCGTGAAGGGCTTCTGCCCGAGCTTCGTCACCGTGGAGGGCGGGCACCTCAGGCGCGGCAAGCGCGCCGCGCCAGGGAGCGACGAGCAGTTCCCGCCGCTGCCCGAAGCGACGCCGGCCCCGCTCGACGAGCCCTGCGGCGTGCTGGTCACCGGCATCGGCGGCACGGGCGTCATCACCATCGGCCAGATCCTCGGCATGGCGGCGCACCTGGAAGGCAAGGGCGTATCGGTGCTCGACATGTCGGGCCTGGCGCAGAAGTACGGCGCGGTCATGTCCCACGTGCGCGTCGCCTCGAGCGCGGACCAGGTGCACGTCGCGCGCCTCGGCACGGGCGACGCCCGGCTCGTGATCGGCTGCGACCTCGTCGTCAGCGCAAGCGCCGATGCGCTCGACAAGATGAGCGCCGGACGGACGCGCGCGCTCGTGAACTCCACGACGACGCCCACCGCGGCATTCGTGAAGAACCCGGACTGGCAATTGCCGGGCTCCAATCTTCAGCAGGACATCGCCGAGGCCTGCGGCGGCAAGGGCGTCGAGTTCGTTCCCGCCGCCGAGATCGCGACCGCGCTGATGGGCGACTCGATCGCGACCAACATGTTCATGCTGGGCTACGCATGGCAGAAGGGCTGGGTGCCGCTCGGGCGCGATTCGATCGAGCGCGCAATCGAGCTGAACGGCGTCGCCGTCGACTTCAACGGGAAATGCTTCCTCTGGGGCCGGCGCGCGGCCGTCGATCTCGAGCGCGTGCGGCGCATCGCGCTGCCCGCCGACGTGATCCCGATGGACCAGCATTTCTCGCGCAACCTCGGCGAGCTCGTCGAGCGTCGCGTGCAGTTCCTCACCGGATACCAGAACGCCGCCTATGCCGCGCGCTATCGGGACCTGGTCGAGCGGGTACGCGCGACCGAGCAGGACCGGGTCGGCGGCTCGAAGCTCGCCGAGGCGGTCGCCCGCTACTACGCGAAGCTGCTTGCCTACAAGGACGAGTACGAGGTGGCGCGACTCTATGCGACCGGCGACTTCATGAAGAAGATCGAGGGCATGTTCGAGGGCGGGTACAAGGTGCACTTCCACCTCGCGCCGCCGCTGCTCGCGCGTCCCGATCCCGCGACCGGCGAGCCGCGCAAGATCAAGTTCGGCCCGTGGATGCTCGGCGCCTTCGGGCTGCTCGCGAAGCTGAAGGGCCTGCGCGGTACGCCGTTCGACGTCTTCGGCCGCACCGCGGAGCGCAGGATGGAGCGCGCGCTGATCGCCGAATACGAGCAGGCCGTCGAGTCGCTTCTGAGTACGCTATCGCGCGACAACCACTCGCTCGCCGTCGAGATCGCGTCGCTGCCCGAGGCCATCCGGGGTTTCGGCCACATCAAGGCGAAGAGCGTCGACGCGGCTCGCGCGAAGCAACGCGACCTGATGACCCGCTACGCGGCGGGGCCGGTCCGCGCCGCCGCCTAGTCCCCCAGGCCCAGCGACGCCCACATCGCGTCGACCCGGGCCCTGACGGCGGCGTCCTGCTCGATCGGGCGGCCCCAGGTGCGCGCGGTCTCGCCCGGCCACTTGGAGGTGGCGTCGATGCCCATCTTCGAGCCCAGCCCGGCGACCGGGCTCGCGAAGTCGAGGTAGTCGATCGGCGTGTTCTCGACCAGCAGCGTGTCGCGCGCCGGATCGACGCGCGTGCTGATCGCCCACACCACTTCCTTCCAGTCCCGGATATCGATGTCGTCGTCGACGACGACGATGAACTTCGTGTACATGAACTGGCGCAGATAGCTCCAGACGCCGAACATCGCGCGCTTGGCGTGCCCGGGGTACTGCTTCCTCAGCGCGACCACCGCGAGCCGGTAGGAGCAGGCTTCCGGGGGGAGGTAGAAATCCGAAATTTCCGGAAACTGCTTCTGGATCAGCGGCACGAAGACTTCGTTCAGCGCCACGCCCAGCATCGCGGGCTCGTCGGGGGGCTTGCCGGTGTAGGTCGAGTGGTAGATCGGGTCGCGGCGCAGCGTAATGCGCTCGACGGTGAGCACGGGAAACCGCTCGGCCTCGTTGTAGTACCCGGTGTGGTCGCCGTGCGGGCCTTCGAGCGCCTCGTCGTCGGGCCGGATCACGCCCTCGAGCACGATCTCGGCATGAGCGGGAACGAGGAGCTCGCTGCCGATGCACTTCGCCAGTTCCGTGCGGCCGCCGCGCAGCAGGCCCGCGAACTGGTACTCGCCGAGCGAATCCGGCACCGGGGTCACCGCCGCGAGCGTCGTCGCCGGATCGGCGCCGAGCGCGACGGCGACCGGAAAGGGCTCGCCCGGGTGCGCGATCCTGTGGTCGCGATAGTCGAGTGCGCCGCCGCGGTGCGCGAGCCAGCGCACGATCACGCGGTTCGACCCGATCACCTGCTGGCGGTAGATGCCGATGTTCAGCCGGGACTTGAGCGGCCCGCGCGTCGTCGTCAGGCCCCAGGTGATGAGCGGGCCTGCATCGCCGGGCCAGCACGTCTGCACCGGCAATCGCGACAGGTCGGCGTCGGCGCCCTCCCAGACGACCTCCTGGCAGGGCGCGGCGCTCAACGTCTTGGGTGCCATGGCGAACACGCGCGCCGCGAGGCGGGCAAGGTGCGGCAGCTTGTGCACCGCCTCGCGCAGGCTCGAGGGCGGGTCGGGCTCCCGCAAAGCGGCGAGCAATCGCCCGATGTCGCGCAGCGCGGGCGCTGGCGGCGTCCCGGCATCGATGCCCATGGCGAGCGCGATCCGCGAAACGGTGCCGAAGAGGTTGCCCAGCACCGGCATCGAATGCGCCTCGGGCCGCTCGAAGAGGAGCGCGGGGCCGCCCGCGCGAAGCACGCGGTTGCAGATCTCGGTCATCTCCAGGCGCGGCGAGACCGCCACGGAAATCCGCCTCAGCTCCCCTCGAGCTTCGAGCGCGTCGAGGAAGCCGCGCAGGTCGGCGTACCGCACGGGCTAGCGCCCGCGCCCGGCCACGCGCTCGGCGAGCAGATCCGCGAACTCGACCAGCGCGCGGCTGCGCCCGCGCACGCCGAACTCGCGCTCGCCGCCCGGCAGCGACACGGCAAGCGTCGTCGCGCCGATCCAGCCGAACGTGGCGAGCGCACCGCCGCCGATCAGGCAGGCGAGCCCCACCGCAGGGAGGATGCTTGCGATCGCGCCGAGGAAGATCAGCGTGGCCCGCAGCAGGTGCGCGATCGAGCCAGTACCGTTCACTTCGTTCGCCGCCTCGGTCGCCAGGCCGGCGAGCGGCCCCGATGCGAGGAACAGGACGAGCGCGATCACGGCAAGCGCCGCGCCCCACGCGATGCCGCGCGTGTTCCGCTCGTAGGCCACGCGAACCGCGCCGATCGCGTCCAGCGTCACGCTTTCCATGTAGCCCGGCCCATGGTGCAGCAGCCGCGTGCCAAACAGCGACAGGCGCGTGCCACGCAGCATGCCGGAAGAAAAGTCGAAGTTCGCGATCGGGGTCTCGAGTGCCATCGCCGAAGCTTAGCGCAGCCCGAAGTGCACCGCGATGCCGGCGAAGACCGCGGCTCCCACCCAGTTGTTGTGGCGGAATGCGGCGAAGCAGCCGTCCCGGGTGCGTCCCCGGATCAAGTGAAGATGGTAGGCCATCATGACGGCCGCCATCGCGAGGCCCGCGTAGTACGCCCAGCCAAGACGCGCCGTCCAGCCGACGACGCCCAGCAGCGACAGCATCGCGGCATACGAGAGCATGACGGCCGCGATATCCCAGCGACCCAGCGTCAGCGCCGAAGTGCGCATGCCGATCTTTGCGTCGTCGTCGCGATCGACCATCGCGTACTCGGTGTCGTAGGCGAACGCGTAGAAGATGTTGGCGGTGAGCAGCAGCCAGCACTCTGTGGGCAGTCTGCCCTGCACTGCGGCGTAGGCCATGGGGATGCCGAACCCGAAGGCAACACCGAGGTACAGTTGCGGCAGCGCGAAGAAGCGCTTGGTGAGCGGGTAGGTCACCGCGACCGCGAGCGCGACGAAAGAGAGCTCGATCGCGAGCCGGTTCAGCATGAGCACGAGGCCGAAGGCGGCCGCCGCGAGCACCGCCGCGAGCACGAGCGCCTCGGCCGGCCGGATCTCCCCGGCCGCGAGCGGCCGGTCGAGCGTGCGCTTCACGCGGCCGTCGAAGCCGCGGTCGAAGTAGTCGTTGATCGCACAGCCGGCAGAACGCATCAGCAGCGTGCCCACGCAGAAGATGGCGATCGCCTCCGGGCTCGGCAGCCCGCGCCAGGACAGCCAGAGCGCCCACAGCGTGGGCCAGAGCAGCAGCAGCGTGCCGATCGGCTTGTCCAGGCGCAGCAGCCGCTCGTAGGCATCCAGGCGCCGCTCGACGGAGGTCCAGTCCATGCTCGAGTCTAGACCCGGACGTACTCGGCCCGCGCGCCGAGCCAGCGGTCGACGTGGCGCAGCGCCCGCGCGCGATCGCTCGCGAGAAATTCCGCGGTCGCCTCGCGCGCCGCCTCGACCAGCGGCGCGTCGACCCGTAGGTCGGCAAAGCGCAGCGGCACTTCCCCGCTCTGGCGCTCGCCGAGAATCTCGCCCGGGCCACGGATCCTGAGGTCCGCCTCCGCGATTGCGAAGCCGTCGCTGTTCTCGAAGATGACCTTCAGCCGCTCGCGTGCGCCCTCCGTCAGCGGCTCCTGGTAGAGCAGAATGCACGCGCTCTCGCGGGCGCCGCGGCCGACTCGCCCGCGCAGCTGGTGCAGCTGCGCGAGGCCGAACCGCTCGGCATGCTCGATTACCATCAGCGAGGCGTTCGGCACGTCGACCCCCACCTCGACGACCGTGGTGCAGACCAGGAGCTGCGTCTGTCCGGCAGCGAAGGCCTGCATCGCGGCCGCCTTGTCCGCTGGCCCCATGCGGCCGTGCACCAGTCCCACGCGAAGTTCGGGCAGTTCGCCGCGCAGCTCCTCGTAGGCCTGCAGCGCGGGCTGCAGGTCGAGTTCCTTCGATTCCTCGATGACCGGGCACACCCAGTAGGACTGCTGCCCCTCCGCGCACGCGGCGCGGATCCGCTCGAGCACTTCGCCGCGCCGCGCGGCGGAGAACAGGCGCGTCGCCACGCGCCTCCGCCCCGGCGGCAGCTCGTCGATGGTCGAAACATCCAGGTCCGCGTCGTGCGTCATCTCCAGAGTGCGCGGGATCGGCGTCGCGCTCATCATGAGCTGGTGCGCCGCGGCCCGCTCGCTCTTCCGGCGCAGTTCGAGGCGCTGCCTGACGCCGAAGCGATGCTGCTCGTCCACGATCGCGAGCGCGAGGCGCCTGAACTCGACGCCTTCCTGGAAGAGCGCCTGCGTGCCAACCGCGATGCCCGCGGTTCCCTCCTCGATCGCCTTGCGCGCCCGGCGGCGCTCGGCCGCGGGCAGCCCGCCGTGCAGCCACGCCATCGGCACGCCGATCGGCTCCAGCCACGACGAGAACTTCCGGTAGTGCTGCTCGGCCAGGATCTCGGTCGGCGCCATCACCGCGGCCTGCGCGCCGGCGTCGACCGCGGCGAGGCACGCGATCGCGGCGACGATCGTCTTGCCGCTGCCCACGTCGCCCTGGAGCAGGCGCTGCATCGGATGGGGCTGGGCGAGGTCGCGAAGTATCTCCGCCATGACGCGGCGCTGCGCGCGCGTCAGCTGGAACGGGAGCTTGCCGAGAAACTGCCTCAGCAGCGGTCCGTCCGCGGGCAGCACGGGAGCAGCGCGCTCGCGGCGACGCTCGTAGAGCAGCCGCTTGTGCAGCTGCTGTGCCAGCAGCTCGTCGAACTTCACGCGCCTCCAGGCCGGTGCCAGGTCGGCGCCCGGCGCGGGCCGGTGCAGAACGCGGATGCTCGCCTCGAGCGGCGCGAGCGCGTAGCGACGCAGCAGCGCCGGGGGTAGCGTGTCCTCGAACGATTCGGAATCGAGCGCGTCTTCGACGAGCTTGCGCAGCGTCGCCTGCCCGAGACCGGCCGTCGTCGGGTACACCGGCGTCAGCGTCGCCGGCAGCGGATCGTTGGCGGCGCCAATCCGATATCGCGGATGCACCATCTCCGCGCCGAACCAACCCGGGCGAACTTCACCGAACGCCCGTACTGCGGCGCCCTCCGCGGCCGCGCGTTCGAACTGCTTGAGCTGGCTGCCGTAGAAATTGAGGAAGCGAAGGACCAGGCCGTCTGCGTGCACCACGAGCTGGCGCCGCGGCCGGAAGGCGATCTCCGCGCGACGCACGGTTCCCTGCACGAGGACCGGTTCGCCGGGCACCGCGCGCTCGGGCGCGGTGAGGCGCGTCTCGTCCTCGTATCGCAGCGGCAGATGCCACAGCAGGTCGAAGCGCGAGCGGATGCCGAGCTTCGCCAGCTTCTTCGCCGTCGCTGGCGCGAGCGCTCGGCTCAACCGGCGTGCAGGATGGCGTCGACCTCGACCAGCGCGCCTCGCGGAAGGCTGGCCACGCCGACGGCGGCGCGGGCGGGAAACGGCCGGGGCACGTATTGCGCCATGATCTCGTTCACCTTCGAAAAGTGCGCGAGGTCGGTCAGGAAGACCGTCAAGCGGACCGCACTCCCGAGGTCGAGACCCGCGGCCTTTGCGACCGCAGCGAGGTTCGCGAACACGCGATGAATCTGGGCGTCGATGCCGGGCGCGAGCTGCATCGTCGCCGGGTCGAGCCCGATCTGGCCGGACAGGTAGACGGTGTCGCCCGCGCGCACCGCCTGCGAGTACGCTCCAATCGCCGCGGGCGCGTCTGCGGTCTGGATCACGCTCTTCATTTCAGGCGCGAGGGTTAGAATGGACCGAGCCATCTTAGCGGAAATGGCCTCGGCCCTGATCGACAATCTGGAGAAGCTGCTCGACACGCCGCGCGACGGCGCGCTGCTGCGCTACTCGCTCGGTTGCGAGTACCTGAAGGCGGGCAACGCCGAGCAGGGCATCCAGAGGTTGCGCGAGGCCCTCGAGCGCGATCCGGATTATTCGGCTGCCTGGAAGGTGCTGGGGCGCGCGCTCGCCGAGCGCGGTCAGGTGGATGAGGCGCGGTCGGCGTATGCCCGCGGTATCGAGGCCGCGCGCATGCGAGGCGACCGGCAGGCGGAGAAGGAAATGACCGTCTTCGCGCGCCGCCTAGCCCCGAAGGGCGGAGGCGGCTAGGGAAATCTGGTGGAGTGGAAGGGGATCGAACCCTCGACCTTCGCATTGCGAACGCGACGCTCTCCCAGCTGAGCTACCACCCCGGGCGAAGGGGCGGATTTTACAGCAGATTCGGGAGCCGGAGGCGGGCCGCCCGCGCGTTGCGACGGCCCTTTCGTGCCCTTATGATGGCTCGGTCCCCTGGCGGCTGTCCTTCATGCAAATCAACCCTCCGTTCGGCTATACCGAGCTCGTTCCGCTTCGCAAGATCCACCGCGTGCGGCTGTCGCGGGCCGGCGAGGTTCCCGAGTTCGCGCGCACGCTGAATGCGATTCCGATCAGCTTCACGGAGTTCGCGCCGGCATCGCACGACTACCCGATCGTCTTCACCTCCGGAGACGGGGGCAAGAGCTACGCGCCGGTCGCTGTCCTCGGCATGAAGGGCGGGGAGAACCTGTTCTGCGCCAGCGCCGAATGGGCGCCGGGCGTCTATGTTCCCGCCTATGCTCGCCGGTATCCGTTCTGCATGGCGCGCGTCAGGCTGCAGGACGTCGAGCAGCAAGACCGGCTGATCTGCGTCGAGAAGGCACGCGTCGACGAGGCCGGCGGGGAGCCGCTGTTCGACGACAAGGGCGAGCCCCTCGCGAAGTGGCGCGACCTGCAGCGCCTGCTCGTCGAGTTCGAGGCCGACCTCGAACGCGGCCGTGAGCTCTGCGCGATCCTCGCCGACTACGCGCTGCTGCAGCCTTTCCACATGCAGGCCAAGCTGCGACAGGGCGGGCAGGTGCAGCTCGCCGGCATGCATCGCGTCGACGAGTCAAGGATCGAGCACCTCAACGCGAGCCAGTTCAAGAATCTGGCGAAGAAGGGGATCCTAGGGCGAATCTACGCGCACCTGCTGTCGCTGGAGAACTTTCCGCGGCTGATTGCGCGCCGCTCCGAGGCCGCGGCCTAGCGCACGCCACCAGCGCTAGGTATTGCGGCAGGAGCTCGGCAGGAACTTGGCGCTGACGCCGTTGGTGGCCGCCGGACCGCAGCGCCAGCCGTTGATTCCCCTGCCCATCATCGTCAACGAGTCGGCGGGGGCCCCATCGACGAGCGGCGCCAGCTGAATGTGGCGTCCATTCACGTTCGGGCTGATGTTTCGCACCCTGACAGTGACCAGGCCATTGTCGTCGGTGATCACCTGCTCGACGTACTTCGAGGTGTTCCCTTCGCACCCCCAATTGCCCGCGCCCGGGGCGGTGCCGCCGTTCTGGTAGACCTCGGAGATCGTAATGCGGCAGGCGGCCGCCGCGAGCACGACCTCGGACATCTTCGCGCGAATCGAGTAGTCCTGGAAGGCGGGCAGCGCAACCGCCGCAAGAATGCCGATGATCGCCACCGCGATCATCAACTCGATCAATGTGAACCCGCGCTGCGCCCGTTGCATGGACACGGCTCCAAAGTCCGCCCGCGGACTCTATGCCAAATTGGCGCGCGATGCCTGTCTTGGCCGTCAGGCGCGGCGCGTCGATCGGCTCAGGACGAGGCCTTGGCGGGCCGCACTTCGGGCGCCGCCGGCACGAAGACGTTGACCGAGCGCAGCGCTGCAATCTGCAGCTGCACGTCCCAGTAATAGTAGTGCAGGTAGCTGAGCGCGAGGATCAGCAGCAGCGCGATCTCGCGCACCATGCGCCGGCGTTCGCGCGCGGCGTGCGCTTCGGGCTGGCTGCCCGCGACCTCCTTCAGGAACTGCAGCACCTCGGCATGGGACTGCAGCTTGTGATCGGCGAGCTCCTCGAGATACCGGTGCAGCGAGGCCGGTGAATTGTAGGTGTCGTCCTGATCCGGTCCCGCCTTCGCGCCCGCGCGGGTCGTTTCCTGCGTGCGCCGGCCGGCCTCCTTCAGCCAGTCCGCCAGCTGCTCGCCCGCACTGTTGACCTCACCGCCCACCTGTCCCCCCGACGTTCGACCCCCGAGGAGACTCTGACACAAGCCTCGCCGGCGCGTTTATCCAGCCGTCCGGCTCAGGTGGTGGTGTCCTGCTTCAAGACGCGACGTATTACGTCTGCGAGGACATTCTTGGTGTAAGGCTTCGTAATGTAGCCGTCTGCACCGAGCAGCAACCCGCGGCCGACGTCCTCCGGTTCGTTCTCCGAGGTGAGCATCACGATCGGCAGCGAGCCGAGCACCGCATGGCGGCGCATCTTGGTCAGCAGCTCGAAGCCGTTGCCGTCGGGCAGCGTCACATCGAGCAGCAGCAGGTCGGGCGCGCCCTCGTCCAGCATGCTGTGCAGGAATTCGTTGACCGAGCGCGCCACGCGCACGCGATAGCCAGCCATGCTCACGCGCAGGTCCGCGAGCGCAAGCTGGTCCGGGTCATCCTCGACGATCAGGACCGTCGTGTCGCGCGGCGTCTTGCTCGGCGCGGGCCGTTTGCTGAGGCGGTCGGCGGAAATGTAGGCACCCGTGCGCGCGAGCGCCGAGCTCGCCGACTCGCCGTCGCGCTTCATGCGCGCCGCGTCGAGGCCTTGCGTGCGGTCGGCCTCGCGAATCGAGAACACCGCCTCGGCGCCTTCCGCCGACGCCGGCTCGATGAGCCCGAGGTCCTCCATTTCGGTCAGCCACTCGTCGAGCACGTTGCGCGGATAGCGTCGCAGCAGCTCGGCCACCACGCTGTCCTGCCCGTGGAAGTCCATCAGCCAGAGGATGCGGCGATAGTCCTCGGGCACGGCCGTGTCCTGGCTCTCCCAGGCGACGCGCCCGGCGGCGGTGAGGCGAAAGTTGCGTTCCTTTTCGGCCATCCCGATGCGCAGGTTGGGTTCGAGAAGGCCGGATTATGCGCCGAGGTCAGCTTCCGCGGCACCCCGCGGGCAGGTACTTGAGATCGATTCCATTGACGGCGGCCGGGCCGCATTTCCATTCGGACACCGACTCGCCCATGTTGAGCGCGGCGCTCGCAGCGAAGCCGCCGATGTAGGGGACCAGGCTTAGCCCCTTGCCGTTCACTTCCGGCGCGATATTCTGCGCGACCACGGTAACCACGCCGTTCGCGTCCGTGGTCACCGTCTGCACGTACTTCGACTTGTTGAACTCGCAGCCCCAATTGTTGGCCCCCGGCCCCGCGCCACCGCTCAGGTAGACCTCGCTGACCGTGACGCGGCAGGCGCTCGCGGCGAGGACGACTTCGGAAACCTTCGCGCGAATGGTGTAGTTCTGGTAGGCGGGAAGCGCAATGGATGCGAGCAACCCGATGATCATGACGACGATCATCAGCTCGATCAGCGTGAAGCCCCGCTGCTCCCTCACAGCGCGCCCCCTTCCCCGGGACCGTTTTCTTATCCCAATGTATCGCAAGTCGGGGATTCGCGCTTCGGGCCGGATTCCCGCATTGACGATTGTTTGCTTGGGGTCGCAGGGACCGCGGGGTGGGCCGGGTTGGATTCGAACCAACGACCAAGGGATTATGAGTCCCCTGCTCTGACCGACTGAGCTACCGGCCCCCGAATGGCGGAAGGGCCGCTCGCGCGGCCCTTCGTTCTACCCTTCCTGATCGAGGAAGCTCTTCAGCCTCTCGGAGCGCGAGGGATGCCGCAGCTTCCTCAGCGCCTTGGCCTCGATTTGGCGTATGCGCTCGCGCGTCACGTCGAATTGCTTGCCGACTTCCTCCAGCGTGTGGTCGGTGTTCATCTCGATGCCGAAGCGCATGCGCAGCACCTTCGCCTCGCGCGGCGTGAGAGTGTCCAGAACCTCCTTGGTCACCTCGCGCAGCGACGCGTACATCGCAGCGTCGTTGGGCGCGAGCGTCGACTGGTCCTCGATAAAGTCTCCGAGATGCGAGTCGTCGTCGTCGCCGATCGGCGTCTCCATCGAGATCGGCTCCTTCGAGATCTTGAGGATCTTGCGAATCTTCTCCTCGGGCATCTCCATCTTCAGCGCCAGCGTCGCCGGATCCGGCTCCTGGCCCGTCTCCTGCAGGATCTGACGCGAGATGCGATTCATCTTGTTGATGGTCTCGATCATGTGCACCGGGATGCGGATCGTGCGCGCCTGGTCCGCGATCGAACGCGTGATCGCCTGCCGGATCCACCACGTGGCGTAGGTCGAGAACTTGTAGCCGCGGCGGTATTCGAACTTGTCCACCGCCTTCATCAGCCCGATGTTGCCCTCCTGGATCAGGTCGAGGAACTGCAGGCCGCGGTTGGTGTACTTCTTCGCGATCGAGATCACGAGGCGCAGGTTGGCCTCGGTCATCTCGCGCTTCGCGCGGCGCGCCTTGGCCTCGCCCGTCGACATCTGCTTGTTGATCTCCTTGAGGTCACGGATCGGGATGCCGATCTTTTGCTGCACGCCCTGGATCTTGCCGAGCAGCTCGAGGATCGAGGGCTCGACGCGCGCGAGCTGCTCGCTCCAGGGATTGGCGGCATTGATCTCCGCGGTAAGCCAGCGCTTGGAGCCCTCGGTGCCGACGAACACCTTGATGAAGTGCTGGCGCGGCATCTGCGCCTTGTTCACCGAGATGTCGTGGATCTGGCGCTCGTGGCTGCGGATGTCGTCGACGAGGCTGCGGACGCTGTCGCACAGCCGCTCCACGGTGCGCGCAGTGAACCGGATGCTCATCAGCTCGGCCGAGATCTGGTCGCGGATGCGCAGGTAGTCCCTGTCCTTGGAGCCCTTGTTCTCCAGCGTGCGCAGCATCTTGTCGAACAAGCGGCGGATGCGCGTGAACTTCTCCAGTGCCCCCGTTCGCAGGGCGAGCAGGCTGGCGGTCTGGGCGGCGCCCTCGTCTTCCTCGCTCTCGCCTTCCTCCTCCTCGATCTGCTCCTCCTCGTCTTCCTCGGTCGCGGCCTCGGCTTTCTTCGGGTCGAAGTCGTCCTTGGCGTTCGGGTCGATCAGCCCGTCGACGACTTCGTCGATGCGCATCTCTTCCTTTTCCACCCGGTCGGCCAGATCGAGGATCTCGCGCACCGTGGTCGGGCAGGCGCTGATCGCGTGCACCATGTGCCGCAGGCCCTCTTCGATGCGCTTGGCGATCTCGATCTCGCCCTCGCGCGTCAGCAACTCCACCGAGCCCATTTCGCGCATGTACATGCGCACCGGGTCGGTCGTGCGGCCGAACTCCGAATCCACGGTCGAGAGCGCGGCCTCGGCCTGCTCCTCGACGTCTTCGTCGTTGGAGGCGACCTGGGCCGACTCTGCGGTGATCAGCAGCTGTTCCTGATCCGGGGCCTGGTCGTAGACCTGGATGCCCATGTCGCCGAACGTCGAGATGATCGCCTCGATCTGCTCGGCGTCCACCAGATCATCCGGCAGGTGGTCGTTGATCTCGGCGTAGGTGAGGAAGCCGCGGTCCTTGCCGAGCTTGATCAGGTTCTTCAGACGCATGCGGCGCGTCTCGGCGTCCTCCTTGGGCAGCTCGGCCATCGCGGCGAGCCACTCCTCCTTCTTCGCCTTGCGGCCCGGGCGGCCCCGCCCGGCCTTGGTCTTCAGGCCTTCGGCGAGGCGTGCCTCGATCTGCTCGAGCGCCGCCTTGGCGCTCTTGATCGTCGGCTTCTTGCCCTTGTCGGCCGCCGGCTTCTCGGCGTGCGCAGTCTTCGCGGGCGCGGCCGCCTTCACCGGTTTGACCTTCCGGGTCGCGGGACGCCCTGCCTTGAGCCGTGCCGGCTTGCGCGTCGCGGGGCGCGCTTTTTTCTTCAACGCCTTGATAGGCTTGGCCTTTTTGGCGGCCTTGCGAGGGTGCTTCGTTTTCGCCTTGCGCTTTGCCTTGACCATGCTCGCCTCGTCCTCGTCCCAGGGGCCGCCGGGCCGGAAAAAAGTGGGCGATTCTACCTCAATCGACCTTGAAAGGCCCGCCGTTCTTCGCCACGCCCCAGCAGATTCGACGACCCTATAGCGCCATCGTTCACGCTGGCGGACTACCATTCACGCCCGGTAGGGCGCCCTGCAGCCGCTTCAGGGCCTTCAGCTTTTCCCAGTACTCGGCCTGTTCCTGCTTTGACGCGAGGCCGCGCCGGCGCAACTCCTCGACCTCGCGTTGCCGCCGCAACACGTCCAGCTTCGCAAGCGCGTCCCTGAATTCCTGGCGCGCCGTGTCCCGATCGAATCCGCGTTCGTCCGACTGCTGCTCGGCCCTCAACACCAGATCCAGATGAGGGCTGCCCTCGAGCCTTTCAATGAGCACGGAGAACGTGGGCGCCTCGCCCGCCTGCTCCGTCATCGCGCGAATCGCCAGCAAGGCGCCCGTCTCCGGGAGCCCGGCTGTCAGCAGCGCGGGATCGACGTGCTCCGCGAGGTCCAGGTCCGCAACCAGGCCCACCAGGAGGTGCCATTCAGGCGAGCCCGGGCGCCCCTTGTCGACCCGGGCCGGGCCGGGGCGCGTGTCGCGGCGCTTCGCGTCGGGCTCGAAGATGCGTCGCAGATCGTCGTCCGATACGCGACCGATCTCCGCGACCTCGTTCATGAGCTGGATGCGCAGCGCCGGCGCCGTCAGCTGCAGCACATAGGGCTTGGCCGCCGCCAGGAACTGCGCACGCCCTTCCGCGGACTCCAGCGCGTAGCGGCCGCGCAGCTCGCCGAGCAGGAACGACGACAGCGGCTCGGCCCGGCCCAGCCGGGCCTCGAACTCGGCGCGACCCTGTCCCCGAATGAACGTGTCCGGATCCTCGCCCTGCGGAAGGAACATGAACCGCACGCTCTTGTGGTCGGGAATCAGCGGCAGGGCGACTTCCAGCGCGCGCCACGCGGCTTTGCGTCCCGCTGCGTCGCCGTCGAAGCAAAAGACCAGGTTGTCGACGCTGCGCAAGAGCGTGGTGACGTGCGTCGGCGTCGTCGCGGTCCCGAGCGTCGCCACCGCGTACGGGACGCCGTGCTGGGCCAGCGCGACCACATCCATGTAGCCCTCGACCACCACGATGCGCCGCGACGCGTGCATCGATTCGCGCGCGTGACCGACCCCGTAGATCTCGCGCCCCTTCTGGAACAGCGGCGTCTCCGGCGAATTGAGGTATTTAGGCTCGCCGTCGCCGATCACACGCCCGCCGAAGCCGACCACGGCGTCGCGACGGTTGAAGATCGGGAACATGATCCGGTCGCGGAACCGGTCATAGCGCTTGCCTTCGCCCTCGATCACCAGCCCGCACTCGACGAGCGCCGCGTCCTCGTAGTCGGGGAACGCGCCCTTCAGTCCCTGCCAGTCGTCGGGCGCGTAGCCCAGCCCGAAGCGGGCCGCGATCTCACCGCTCAGGCCGCGGCCCTTGAGGTAGTCGATCGCGCGCGGGGAGCGCTTCAACTGGACGCGATAGAACTCCATCGCCCTCTGCATCAGCGCCGATAGGTCGGTCTCGCGGCCCCTGCGCTGGGCTTCCTCGGGCGAGCGCGGCTGCCATTCGGGCATCGGCATGCCGACGGAGGAAGCGAGCTCCTTCACCGCGTCGACGTAGCCCAGGCCGCCGTAGTCCATCAGGAAGCCAATGGCGTTGCCGTGCTTCTGGCAGCCGAAGCAGTGGTAGAACTGCTTGGCCGGGCTCACCGTGAACGAGGGCGTCTTCTCGCTGTGGAACGGGCACAGGCCCGTGTAGTTCGCGCCCGCCTTCTTCAGCTGAACGTAGCGCCCGATCACCTCGACGATGTCGACGCGGTTGAGCAGGTCTTGCTTGAACGATTCGGGGATCATGGCATTCGTCCCCATTTTGCACTTTAAATGGGGACAGTCCCCATTTGCGGCTATCCGCCGAGTTTCGCCTTCACCAGTGCCGAGACCTTGCCCATGTCCGCCCGCCCGGCGAGCCTGGGCTTGAGCAGCGCCATCACCTTGCCCATGTCCTTGACGCTCCCGGCACCCGCGTCGGTGACCGCCGTCGAGACCGCCTGCGCGACTTCGGCGTCGCTCATCTGCCGGGGCAGGTACGCCTGCAGCACCCCGATCTCGTAGTTCTCCTGGTCCGCGAGGTCCCGGCGCGACGCCTTCTCGTACTGGGCGATCGACTCGCGCCGCTGCTTGACCATCTTCTCGATCACGCCGAGCACGTCGGCGTCGGCGAGCTCGATGCGCTCGTCGACCTCCTTCTGCTTGAGCGCGGCGAGCAGCAGCCGCACCGCGGCGAGGCGGGATGCGTCCTTGGCGCGCATCGCGGCCTTCATGTCTTCGGTGATCCTGTCCTTCAGGTTCATGAGGGCTCCAGAAACGCAAACGCCCCGGCGGGCCGCACCGGGGCGCATGGACGGGCGGCTGCGGAATCCGCCCTAGTAGAGCTTCTGCGGCAGCATCTGGCTGCGCAGCCGCTTGTGGTGCCGCTTCACGGCCGCCGCCAGCTTGCGCTTGCGCTCGGACGTGGGCTTCTCGTAGAACTCGCGCGCTCGCAGCTCGGTCAGCAGCCCCGTCTTCTCCACGGTGCGCTTGAAGCGCCGCATCGCCACCTCGAATGGCTCGTTTTCCTTGACCCGGACAGTCGGCATTCCAGTACCCGAAAAATCGAAAGGCGGGAATTGTAGCAGATAGGGGAGAATCGCCCCCCATGCTCGTGCTCGGCATCGAGACCTCCTGCGACGAAACCGGCGTGGCCCTGTACGACGCCACGGCCGCCCAGCTGCTCGCGCACGCCGTGCACTCGCAGATCGACCTCCACGAAGCCTACGGCGGCGTCGTCCCCGAGCTCGCCTCGCGCGACCACGTCCGGCGGCTCGTCCCCCTCGCCCGGGCCGTACTGGCGCAGGCGGACCGGCAACCCGGCGACCTGGGCGCCGTCGCCTACACCGAGGGCCCGGGACTCGCTGGCGCGCTGCTTGTCGGAGCGTCGTTTGCGCATGCGCTCGCCGCCGCCCTGGGCGTCCCCGCGATCGGCATCCACCATCTCGAGGGCCACCTTCTTTCGCCGCTGCTCTCGGGCCGGCGTCCCGATTTCCCGTTCGTCGCCCTGCTCGTCTCGGGCGGCCATACCCAGCTCATGCGCGTGCGCAACGTAGGGGACTACGAGCTGCTCGGCGAGACGCTGGACGACGCCGCAGGCGAAGCGTTCGACAAGACGGCGTCGCTGCTCGGGCTCGGCTATCCGGGCGGCCCCGCGCTCGCCGCGCTCGCCGAGCACGGGCATCCGGGCCGCCACAGCCTGCCGCGCCCGCTCATCGCCAGCGGCGACCTCGACTTCAGTTTCAGCGGGCTGAAGACGGCCGTGATGCTGCTCGCGCGCGGCGCAGGGCCCAACGAGCAGTTCCGCGCCGACGTCGCGCGCGCCTTCGAGGACGCGGTGGTCGATGTGCTGGTCGCGAAGTGCGCGCTCGCCATGGAGCGCACCGGGCTCACGCAGCTCGTGGTCGCCGGCGGCGTGGGCGCCAACCAAAGGTTGCGCGCCGCGCTCGACGCGCGCGGCCGCGCCGCCGGCTTCGACGTGCTCTATCCCGAGCCCGAGCTGTGCACCGACAACGGCGCGATGATCGCCCTCGCCGCGGCGCTGCGGCTCGAGGCGGGGCTCGGCGGCCCGGACTCGCGCGCGTTCAGCGTGCGCCCGCGCTGGGATCTGTCGGCGGCGGGCCGGCCCTAGCGCCGACGCGATCCTCCTCGCCCGCGAGCAATCTCCGGATGTTGTCCTTGTGGCGCCACGCGAGCAATGCCGCAATGGCGCAGACCGCCGGCAATACAGGCCGCAGGCCGAACAGCCAGAACGCGTAGGCCGGCGCGAAGACCGCGGCGATCAGCGCGGCGAGCGACGACATGCGGAA
>Ga0335085_10006022_pt1 | contig 19274 bp, 4 predicted proteins | sample Lox_Sample_45_FD_206712 | JGI IMG/M metagenome (GOLD analysis project Ga0335085, IMG submission 206712) | Soil microbial communities from Loxahatchee National Wildlife Refuge, Florida, United States - Lox_Sample_4.5 | ecosystem: Environmental > Terrestrial > Soil > Wetlands | place: USA: Florida...
CTCCTGGTCACCTCCGTTGCCGTACCCGTCGAGTCCCTCCAACTTTCCTCCAGCGTGGAAAACAGCCTGAACGGGGTGATTTCGGTCTATGTGCAGGGCCGGTTGGTGGCTTCCTGGGACGGGACCGATGGGAGCGGCACGCCGGTCACGAACGGAACCTATTACCTCACGGCCCAGAGCACCGACCCGGCGGGGGTCGTGACCACCGTCTCGCAGACGGCCACCGTCAGCCGGACCCTTTCCACGGTGGCTGTGGCCGTCTACAACGAATCGGGCGAGGTGGTGCGGCATCTTTATGAGACGGTGGCGGACGCCACGGGCGGCTCCATCCAGTCCGTCGAGCTTTCCGCCTCGGTCATCCAGCCCGGGTCCACCTCGGCCGGCATGCCTTCCTCAGCCACCATCCAGGTATCTCTTCCCGGGAGCGGGAGCTTTAGCGTGGCCTGGGACGGGCGGGACGACGCGGGGAACCCCGTTACCAACGGGCAATATTTCGTGGAGGCCTCCTGGCGGGGAGGGCCGGGGGAAAATACCCAAACCGTCACCCGGAGTATCGCGGTCGAAAACAGCGCAAGGGGCTTCGCGGGCGGGGAGGTTGTGGCGGCCCCCAACCTTTTGAGGGGCGGGGCGGCCTCCACAGTTTTCCGCGTGGACAGCCCCCTGGAGCTCACCCTTAAGGTGAAGATTTATGACACGGCGGGCGAGAAGGTGGCCGCCTTCGAGGGACCGCCCGGGTCCAACCAGGCACCCTTCAACGCGACCGGGCTCGCCAGCGGCCTTTATATCGCGGTCGTGGAGTTGGAAGACGCCAGCGGCCCCCTGGGCCGCCAAACCGCCCACCTCATCATCGAAAGGTGAAAGGCCCCGTTTCCACCGGGGCCGTTCCATCAGAAAACTGCTCATTCTTCGGTAGCCGCGACCGAAGCCAGGACCGGTTTTTCCCGTTTATTCCACCTGTTTTCCCCCATGGTTTGGGAACAAATTTCCGCGATATGATTGGGTAAGACTTCGGACCTCCGCCGTCTATAAGCCGACGTATCAACCGATGGAATCACAGGCCATGCCCCCTATGCCCTGGTTTAAAACCTTCGTATCCCTTTTCATGCTGTCTCTTTTCCCGGCCCTTGCCGCCGCCCAGCCGGTGCGGGGTGTGGCGGGGGACCTATGGGCGGACCGCATCCTGGGCCAGGCGGATAACGGGATTCCCAATTCAGCTTTTGGGCAAATCACTTTCAACGAAGCCTCCGCCAAGGCGGTCAACAACAATGGTGGCAGGGTGGTGGATACCCTGCACAACATCCTTTGGGTTTGGGACAGCGGCAATAACCGTATCCTCGGCGTCAACCTCACGGGTTTAACCAGCGGGCAGGGAGCCCAAATCGTCCTGGGCCAACCGGATTTCCAGCACACCGGCGAAAATGAGGATTCCAACTATCAGCATTACCCCATGCCGCCTCAGCCCACCGCCTCCACCTTGGGCGGACTATGGTATTTTTTCGATTCCCCGGCGGAAGCCGGCTCCGGAGCGGGAATGGCGGTGGACCCCCTTGGGAACCTTTACGTCCCGGACTTTTACAACAACCGGGTCCTTCGCTACGACTGGCCCATCGCCACGGGCCAGTCCGCCTCCCATGTCTGGGGCCAAGTGGATTTTACCCATAACTGGTACAACCAAACGTTTCCGCCCTTCCAAGACTCCAACGGGTACAACTACGGCGGAACCCTTCCCCTGCCGACTGCTTCGACACTAGGTTTCTGGCCTTACCTTGCCTTGAATTCCTATCAGGCGGGCGTGGCCATCGACGCCTGGGGAAATCTCTGGGTGGCCGACACCGTGAACGAAAGGGTGATCCGCTTTCCCAACACAAGTGGAACCATCGGCGCGGCCCCTTCCACCATAGCCGACGTGGTTTTGGGCCAGTCCGGTTTTACGACTCATGATCCCAACTTGACCGGCATGACCGACCTGACCCAGATGAACGAACCCAACTCGGTGCGGGTGGACGCCCAAGGCAACGTTTACGTCGCGGACAGCACCCCGCCCCGCCTTCTGATCTTCGAACCCACCGGCTCCTCAGCCGGCGTGCCGACCTATACCAACGGCCAGGCGGCGGTGACGGCCTATAACCAGTACGTCGGATTTCCCAGCGGCTTGGAATGGGACGCCCCCGTGGCGGCGGGTGGGACGGGGGGCCTTTGGGTGACCGATTTTTCAAACAACCAGATCGTCCTGCTTCAAATCAATTATTCGCCTTCCCTCACCATCACCCCCCTCAAGGTCTTAGGGCATGATTTTCCCGCTACCGCCGGTAGTCCGGGGTCTGGGTGTGGCGGTGGCCAGGGAGGTTCCCTGACCGGCGACAATGCCCCTTTTACTTTTACCGACAATACCCCTTCCACCACCAACACCTATGTCTTGTGCAACCCTTCCGCGCCGGTGGGGGTGGATGGGGCCGGCAATGTTTTCGCGACGTTCAACGGCCTTCAGGACGTCTGGCGTTTTCCAGCCCCTATTCCCACTCCTGTATTGGGAATCGCCCACGACGCGGATATCCAGGTTTTCCAGCCTTCCCAATTCGGCACGGCTAATACGGTGAACAACGTGGGGTTCAGCGTTCCCGGCGGCGTCGCCGTGGCCGCCGCGGGCGGAACCACCCAAATTATCGTGGGAGACAACCTTCGCCTGCGTTATTGGACCATGCCATCCTCCGGCCCCGCCGGTTTGGCGAACGGCCAGCCTCAAGACGGTTACGCCGGCACCAGCACCCCCAACCTCCAACTGGCCGGCAAGAATTTCAGCCGAATCTGCAACGACCGGGCGGGCCACCTCTTCGCCATCCGGGGAGGGCTCTACGTGGATATCTTCAACCTGCCCCTTTCCAACGGACAGGCGCCGGCCGCCACCCTGTCGGTTTCGGTGCCGGTTTTGGGGGGCGGGTCCGTGACCTGGGGACGGCTGGACGGCCTGGCCGTGGACCCCACCGGCACCACCCTTTGGCTTGTGGACCAACCCAACAGCCGGGTATTCCGCGTCCACAATCCCCTCACCGCGCCCATGGTGGACATCCTCTTGGGCCAGCCCAACGCCACCTCCACCGCCTGCGACGGGAATGGAACGGTTTCACCTTACGCGGCCAACGGCGGCTGTCCCGGGGGAACCATCACCAGCGCCTCCACCTTGAACCAGCCCGGGGCGGTGGTGTTGGACCATCACGGGGACCTATTCATCTCGGACGACTCCCTGGAAACGGAAGGGAATTACCGCCTGCTTAGGTGGAACTCCACCGATTTTTCGGCGAATCCCCCCAGCTGCCAATTCGCCATTCCTGCGGATTTTGTTTATGGGCGAAGTTCCTTAACGGCCACCAACTGCGACAATCTTCCCCCGAGCGGGGTGGGGGTTTGCAACCCCTGGGAACCGGCATTCAACTCCGACGACAGCGTCATGGTCGTCGGGATGAACGGCCAGGGTGGATTTAGGTTCCCGGTTGTCCTTCAGAATCCAAGGTCGGGGGATAATCCGGTCACCTACCTCCAGGATTTCGCGTCCCATTCCTACTCGGGGGTCTTCGACGACCAGGATAATTACTACGTGACCGACATCAACCGTGAGCGCCTGCTTATTTATTTTCAGCCCTTTGTCACCGCGACTTTCACTTCAACCCCGACCCAGACCCCGACGACCACACCGACCGCCAGCCCCACCTCTTCCCAAACCCCCACCGTTACCTTGACACCCGCCACCACGCTTACGTCCACACCCACTTTATCCCCGACCACGACAGCCAGCCTTACCCCGACTCCCAGTCCAACGGTAACGCCGACTTCCACTCCAACCGCGACCCCTAGCGCCACCATCACCGCCACGCCCACGGAAGGCTGCCACGACCCGGGTTTCTACCCCAACCCCTGCTCGGATACCCTCCATGTGCATTTCTCCCCCTGCGACCAGGGAAGGGAAGCGCATGCGAAGATCTTTACGGTGGTGGACCGGAAGGTATTGGATAAGGACATTCCCCAGGTTCCGATCGGGACAGATTTCTCCCTGGAGTTGAAGGACAACTGGGGTGTTCCCCTGGCCAATGGCCTTTATTACCTGGTGATTGACGGGGTCCAGGGCCGTTCCATCGGAAAACTCCTCATTCTTCGGTAGCCGCGACCGAAGCCCGGGCCGGTTTTTCCCGTTTATTCCGCCTGTTTTCCGTCATGTTTTAGGAACAAATTTCCGCGATATGATTGGGTAAGAATTCGAACCTCCGCCGTCTATAAGCCGACGTATCAACCGATGGAATCACAGGCCATGCCCCCTATACCGCGGTTTAAAACCTTCGTATCTCTTTTCATGCTATCCCTTTTCCCGGCCCTTGCCGCCGCCCAGCCGGTGCGGGGCGTGGCGGGGGATCTTTGGGCCGATGTGATATTGGGTCATGCCGATTACGGCATCCCTAATTCCGCCTTCGGCATGGCCCAGTTCAATGAGGCCACGGCCAAGACGACTTTTAATCCTTGTGGCACCTATGTCGACGCCAATCACGACATTCTTTATTTGTGGGACTCGGGAAACAACCGGATCCTCATCGTCCATAACGTGTCCCAGGCCGTAAACGGTCAAGGCGCCGACATGGTGTTGGGACAGCCGGACTTTTACCACACGGGCTGCAATGGGGATTCGGGCTGGCAGACCTACCGGTGGAATGGCGGCGGTTCGCTGGTTTTGCCCAGCGCCTCCTGCCTTTGCGGTTTGTTCTACGGCTATGAATCACCCGCCGAGACCGAGTCGGGCAGCAACATGGCCTCCGACAGCCAGGGTAACCTTTACGTCCCGGACTATTTCAACAACCGCGTCTTGCGTTACGACTATCCCTTTCACTCGGGCCAGGCGGCCTCCCATGTCTGGGGGCAGGTGACGGCTGGGGGAGACCCGGATTTCAGCGGGGAGGCCCCCAACGAAACCGGAGGAAATGTCTCCGGCGGCCCCACTTCCATGAACCTGGCCTTCAATGACAACCTTTGGATCGCCGGAGTGGGCTTGGATGCCTGGGGCAATTTGTGGGTGGCGGACGCGGCCAACAACCGGGTCCTGCGCTTCCCCAACCCGAACGCCCCCAATCCCGGAATCCCGGCCCAGGGAGCCGACGTGGTCCTGGGGCAAAGTGATTTCACCAGCAATACCCCCGCGTCCTCCTCCACCGATCCCGCCCATTTTTATGCCCCCAATTCCGTGCGGATCGACGCGGGGGGAAACGTCTATGTCTCGGAAGCCAACTACAGCTTCAGCCGAATTTCCGTCTATTTCCCCCTCACCCCTCCCTCCGGCGGGAACCCGCCCACCTATGCCGCGTCGGGGTCGGCCCCGGTCACCCAATTCTCCTTGACCGGCCTTGCCAACGGGATAGAACTGGATCCGACAGTGGCCTACCCCTCGGTGGGCCTTTGGGCCACCCGGCAGGATGGCGCGGCACTGGAATATAACGTCAATTGGTCCCCGGCCCTTTCCATCAACCAAGTGCAAAACTTCAGCTGGCCCGTTTATGAAGCCGTCGGGATCGCCGCCAATGGGGATCTTTATATGTCCACCGGGGGCACGGGCGCCAATGGAGAAGATTACCGCATCAAGAAATCCGGGGGCAGCTATACCGCTGATGTCGACCTTTTCACCGAGCCCGCCGCGGTCAACGGCCCGCCGGACCCCAACACGATCGGCGATATCGGGTTCAACTATTGCACCGGCAACCTAGTGACGGTTTGGGCCGGGGTCACCCAAATCCTGGGAACCGACTCCCTGAGGATCCACGTCTGGAACATGCCTCCGGGGGGGCCTGCGGCCCTTACCAACGGGAGGCCTGAGGATACCTACGCCGGCACCACCCGGCCCTATGTGGATTCCAAGGCCGGCTACGGCCAGATGTGCCAGGACCCCTTCGGCCACCTTTGGGCCGTGGACGCCTTCTTCCCGAACGAGGCGGTGGCGGTCTTCCAACTGCCTTTCCCCGTCTCGCCGCCCGAGACGGCGCCCGTCAAGATCCTGAACCAGCCCCTGTCCATCCTCGGTCGGACCGCCCCCATGACCTGGAACGAGATCAGCGGTCTGACGGTGGACGATGCGGGCAACCTTTGGGTCTCCTGCATGACCGTCAACACGGTGTTCCGGGTCCGGGACCCCTTGGGGACCGCCGGGGTGGGTCCGGTGGTGGACATCATCCTGGGCCAGACCGATCCCGGGAACGGAAATCCGGTGGGCACGAACTGCAACGGCACAGGGACGGGAATCCCCTGCACCAACACGAATCCCACGAGGTCCACCCTCAATTCCTGCGGTTTCTTAAGGGTCGACCACCAGCATCCCAGCGACCTGTTCGTTTCCGACCACTTTTTCGAATTCCAGGGGAACTGCCGGATCCTTCGGTGGGACGCGAAGAGCCTGCCGACCACCCAGACCACCTGTCTTTTCGGGGTTCCCGCGGACGGTGTTTACGGAACCGACGGCAGCTTCACGGCCTACCGGCCCTGCTTGGACGGTTATCCCTGTCCGCCCACCGGAATGGACGACGCCGCTTACCCGTGGCAAGTGGCCTTCAACTCCAATGACTCCATCATGGTGGTCGGGATCGACGGCTCCTTGGCAGGCCGTCCCCCCCTTATCGTCCAAAACCCCCTGAACGGCATCATGCCTCCCGGCACCCCCGATAATCCTGGGGCGGGGGACAATCCGGTCGGGCATTTGAACGACTTCGGGCCCCAATCCAGTTCGGTGGCTTTCGACCCGGACGACAACCTTTACGTGGGGGAGAACAACCGCAGCCGTCTCCTCATCTACCTGAAGCCCTTTACCGCCCCGTTCCCTACGCCCACCCCCAAGCCGGTGAACTGCTGCCAGGGAGTGGCCCTCGCCAACCCCATCACGGGAATGATCAGCCCCGGGGGCATGGCGGTGAACTACGCCAAGAACCTTCTTTATGTGGTGGACGAGGGAAACAAGGCCTTGCGGGTTTACAACGCGGGCACCGGGGCCCCGGTGACGACTCTCAGCACCTGGACGGGGGGCGGCTCCTTCAGCTTTCCCATCGACGTGGCCCTGGACGCGCCGGGAAACATCTACGTGTCGGATTATTCGACGGGGGACGTTTACGTATTCAACGGAACCACCTACGCCTTTATGACGTCGCTGGTCGGGGGGGCCTGCGGCAACCTGCGGGGCGTGCTGGTGGACAACCAGGGGATCACCACTTCGGTCTACGTCAGCTCCCAAAACGACTACGTCTACCGGTTTGACAGCACGACAGGAGTTTATCCGGCCACGGCGGCGGCCAGCTTCGGGGGAAGCCCGGTGTTGAACGTGCCCAATGAGATGGCCAAGTCGGGAAACGCCGTTTATGTGGGGGACGACGGTGGAAGCATCGTGGGATTCACCCTGCCCGGCTATACGCCCTCGGCGATGAACCCCGGCATCGGGTCCGTGAAGTCGCTGCGGACGGACCTGGCGGGATATTTCTACGCGGCCAACCCCAACGGGCTTTTTGAGTTCCTCTCGGGCTTGTCCAACCCGCCGGTGGCCTGCTCGATCCCGAACAGCCCCTGGGGGAATGCGGTGAACGCGGGCGGGACCATTTTCGTGGGGGAACAAGGATCGGGAGCGGTGAGCACGGTGATGGCCTGCGTCACCGAACCCACCCTGACGCCGAGCCCCACCCCCGTGCCCACCACGGGGCACGGCACGCCCACCTATACCCCTACGCCCAGCCCCACGCCGACCTCCAGCCCCACCCTGACGCCTTCACTTACCCCCACAGGAACGCCCACGGCGACCTTCACCTCGACTTGGACGGCCCTGCCCACGGACACGCCGCTCACCTGCTCCATGGTGAGGTCATGGGCCGCCTCCGAACCCTTCGGCATCGCCTACGGGGCCTCGGAAGGGGTGACCCAGATTTACGTAGCCGACGATTCGGCCAACCAGATCGACGTCTTCAGCCCCTCGGGGGGGCCCTTGGCTCCCATCGGGGCGGGAACCCTCACGCTGCCGGCCGGGGTGGCCGCCGACGGCCAGGGAAACCTCTACGTGGTGGATGAGGTCCAGCCCTACAAAATCACGGGCCAAGCCCAATACCAGGTGGATGTTTTCACCAGCGCAGGAGCGTCCGTCACCCAGTGGGGAAGCTCCCTGAGCTTCTCCGGAAACACGGGTCTCTTGGAAGCCCCGGGCGGGATCGCCGTCAACAACGCCGGAACCACCGTCTACGTGGCTGACCTTAACACGGAGCAGGTGGAGGCCTTCAGCGGCCAGGGGAACCCCCTGTTCCAATTCGGGGGGCCGTCGAATTTCATTTATCCGACCGGGGTCGCCCTGGACGCCCTCGGCGATGTTTACGTAGCCGATTGGGGATCGGGCTTGGTTGAGGTTTTCACCTCCCAGGGGGCGCCCGTCACCCAATGGGACGCCACCGCGGGGACACCCTTGCTCACGGCCAATTCCATCGCGGTCTACCAGAATTGCATGGTTTATGTGTCCGACGGCTTCGGTGAGGTGGGCGCCTTTGACCTGGATGGAAATTTCAAGGGAGCCATCCAACAGGCGGGCGGCACGGCTTTCGAGGATGCCCAGGGAATCGCCATGGCGGCCGACCGCAGCCTCTACGTGGCCGATTACGGGACGGACGCGGTTTACGAATTGGCCCCCTGTCCCGTCACGGTTTGCGGACCCCTTTATTCCCCGACGCCGACTCCGACGGCCAGCTTGACGCCCACAGCTACCCCCAGCGCCACGCCCAATTCCACCGCCACACGCACCCCCACCTGCTCCCCAACGTCCTCACCGACGATGACGATTACGGCCACGGTCACTTCCACGCCCACCGAAGGCTGCCACGCCCCGGGCTTCTACCCTAACCCCTGCCGGGATTCCCTCCATGTGCATTTCTCCCCTTGCGACCAAGGAAGGGAAGTCCACGTGAGGATCTTCACGGTGGTGGATCGGAAGGTATTGGATAAGGACATCCCCCAAGTGCCGATCGGGACGGATTTCGCATTGGACCTTAAGGACAATTGGGGCGCGCCCATGGCCAACGGGCTTTATTACCTGGTGATCGACGGGGCCCAGGGCCGTTTCATCGGGAAACTGCTGATTCTCAGGTAAGACCCTCCTTTCGCGTTCCCTCTAAAAAACGGGGTGGAATAAAACCCGCTATAAATCACTAGTAATTAAAGGTTTTTTTCAGGACTTCCTTGCTTCCAACAGCCTGATCCTCGTCACCCAGGGTCGGAATTTTCTTGGTATGTTTTACGAAGAAATTGAAGGTCGGCCGTCTATAAGGCAACTTTATTCAGTGATTGGATTTGACACCCCATGCCATCCTTACTGCACGGCAAAATCCCTTCCCGTCTACTTTTCCTTTATTGGATGGCCCTAACAACCGCCCATGCGGGCCTGCTTTGGAGCCCCCCGAGGGGCACACCGGGCGACCTTTGGGCGGACATTGTCCTGGGGCAAACCGACGGACCCGTTGGAGGAGGAGGCGTTGTCCTTCCCAACTTCGCCTTCGGGGAAGTCAAACCGAACCAGGCCACCAACCGGAGCATCTTTAACGTGGGGGGCGTCTTCATCGACCGTTCCTCCACTCCCCAAAGGCTTTTCATTTGGGACGGCGGCAACAGCCGGGTTCTTGGTTTTTCCGACATCAACCGCGCCATTTATTCCGATTACCCTGCCGATACCCAATTGTGCCTTGGGTCGGACCCCAGCCGGATACCGGCGGGGGCGGATATCGTCCTGGGCCAGCCGGATTTCAGCCACTGCGCCTGCAACGGGGACGGCAACTACCAGGATTATCCCTTACTCACCCCGCCCAACGCCTCCGAGCTTTGCGGCACGGCCCAAGCCCTCCTGTCCATTTGGGAGGGTGGATCCTATTCCAATATGGCGGCCGATTCGAAGGGCAACCTTTACGTGCCCGACGCCTTGAACAACCGCGTCTTGCGCTTCGAAACCTCCGCCCTCGTGGCGGGCGCCGCGGGCCCGGCCGCTTCCTATGTCTGGGGCCAGGGCGATTTCACCAGCGACCTTCCCAACCAGGGGTTCTCGGCACCCTCGGCCGGCAGCTTGAACCTGGGTACCATCGGAGGGGCGGGCATCGACCCTTGGGGAAACCTTTGGGTCGCCGACGCCTATAACAACCGGGTCCTGAGGTTCCCCAATCCGAACGCCCCCGGCCCGGGAATCCCTTCCACCACGGCCGACGTGGTGCTGGGCCAGCCGAGTTTCTACAGCTTTTCCGCGGGGAAAAGCGCGACCCAGTTGACCTATCCCAACGCCGTGCGCGTGGATTCGAACGGCAATGTTTTCATTTCGGAAGTCAACGGGGGAATCGCGGGCCGGGTCCTGGTGTTCAAGCCTTCTTCCTTTGCGGCGTCCGGCGTGCCCCAATACACCAACGGCATGGCCGCCAGCGGCATCCTTTCTTCCGGGGTCAACGATCCCTTTTCCCTTGATCTCTTGCCCGACGCGGGCAACCCCGCACTGGATGATCTTTGGGTGACCGATGTGACTTACAACCAGGTGGTTATGTTCACGGTGGATTGCTCGGCCACATCGCCTGTCTTCACGGCCAAGAAGGTTCTGTTACAGCATCAGCTTTCCACGGCGCAGGCCGGCAACGCCAATTCGGGAGACGGACCCAATTTTCTCTACGCCTTTCCGCCCTGGAACGATACCGCGGCCTCCTATTTCATGTTCGGCCCCTACGCGTCGGCGGTGGACAAGGACGGCAACGTTTTTATCTGCGTCAAATCGGACCAGCATGACTTGTGGCGTTTTCCCGCGCCGATCCCCGACCTGGGGACGCTTCCGGCGGGGGAGGCCCATTCGGCGGACGTGAACGTCTTCAAGCAAAGCGCGAGCGGCATGAAGAACCAGATGGGGCCCAATAACCTGGAGGAGGGCCTGGGGGTGGCGGTGGCCCAATTGGCCCCCACTCCCCAGATCGTGGTCTCGGACGACTACCGGCTTCTTTACTGGAATATGCCCGGGGGAGGCCCGGCGGGAATTACCAACGGCCAGGCGCCCGACGGGTATGCGGGAACCTATCCGGCCGACGTCTACAACGGGGGACTAACCTATTTCAGCCGAGTGGCCACGGACCAGGCCTCCCCGACCCAGCATCTTTACGCCTGCGCCAACGAGAACGGCCCGGAAGGGGTCCAAATCTACAACCTGCCCTTGAGCCCCTATGCCTTGCCCGCCACCTTCCTTACCTCCCCCCTTGCGGTATTGGGGGGCGGAAACCTCACTTTGAGCGCCTGGCTGGACGACGCCCAGCCCGACCCTACCGGCACTTATCTTTGGCTGGCGGACCGGGGGAACAGTCGGGTTTTACGGGTTCGAAATCCCCTGACAGCCCCGGTCGTGGACGTCATCCTCGGCCAAACCAGCGCCTCGGGCACCCAATGCAACCAGGGACTCCCCAATCCTACGGCTTCCACGCTTTGCAACCCAGGCGCGGTGGCCCTGGATCACCATGGCAACCTTTACGTATCCGATGCGGCACTGGAAACGGCCGGCAATTGGAGGATGCTGCGGTGGAACGCCAGCCAATTTCCGCCGTCGCCGACAACCTGCCTGTTCGCCGTCCCCGCTGCCGGGGTTTTCGCCACCGGCGGGAGTTTTACTATCGCCGACCAATGTCAAAGCCCTGATTCCATCGCTGAGTGCGCGCCGTTTAAGCCGGCCTTCACCTCCGACGACCGGATCATGGTGGCGGGCCAGAACGGCTATACAGGCAACCGCTTCCCGGTCGTGTTCCAAAACCCCGCCCAGGGCGACAACCCCGTGACCACAATCAGTGATTGGAGTTCCATGACCTATTCGGCGGCTTTCGATAAACAGGACAACCTCTACCTGACCGACCTGGACCGGGCCCGCATGTTCGTTTATTACCAGCCATTTCCCAGCCCTACTCCCACCCCCACGGGGACCCTGACGCCCCCGCCCACCCTCAGCCCCACGCCCGTCCCGACGGCTTCCTGCTGGCAGAGCGCGGGTTACCTCCCCACACCGCCCTCGGGGTTCGGCTATCCCTATAGCATGGCCGTGGATCCGGCCCGTAATTACCTTTATATTTCCGATCCCGGCAACCACCGCATCGATGTTTACACTTACAGCCACTCCAGCCTGCCGGTATTTCAGACCAGCTTCGGCAATTCCAGCCAGATGCCGGGGCTCAACGACATCGGGATCGATTCCCTAGGGTACCTTTACGGGGCCGACGGAAACGGATGGGTCACCAAATATTCCTTCAACGGTTCCACTTATAGCGCCTTAGTGACCTTCGGGGCTGCGGATGGGATCGGGAGCCCCCGGGGTATTTACGTGGACCCCACCGGCAACACGGTTTACGTGGCCAGCGGGTCGGGGACAATCTACCGCTACGATTGGAACGGTTCCACCTACACCAAGACCGCCTCCTTCGGGGCGGGAACCGGAATACCGACGGGTGTCTTCAAATCGGGCAATAATATTTACGTGGTGGACAGTTCCAACAACCGGGTGTTGATGGTCACTGAGACCCCCGGTGCTCCGCCTACTTACGGAGCCCTGACGGTTGTCAACCTCAACGCGGGGTCGGGGATTATCAACAACCCCTTCTACATCAAGGACGACGGCAACGGGCACTTCTTTGTTTCCTCAGCCAATAACGGACAGTTGTTGGTCTTCAACGCCGCTTCCCCCACCAACTTCAACCTTTTGTACGACCCCGGGTTTTCGGATGTGGTCACCGGGTTCACCGAGGATAATTATGGGAACTTCTATATCAGCCAGAGCAATACCAACGAGGTGCTCGAAATGCGAGGATGCCTGGCTTCCCCGACTCCCAGCCCCACGGTGACTTCCACCGCGACTTTAACCCCTACGGGCACGACAACGGGCACGCCGACCGCGACACCCACCCCGACCCTCACAGGAACCCCCACCTTCACGGCCAGCCCTACGGCCACATCCACAGCCTCTTTCACGGCATCCGCCACGCCCAGTCCCACCGTTTCGTCCACTTTCACCAGTTCCCCTACCGCGACGCCCAGTTCCACGCCCACGGCCAGTCCCACGGCGACGGTGACCTCGACGGTTACTTCCACGCCCACCGAGGGTTGCCACGACCCGGGCTTCTACCCGAACCCCTGCTCGGATACCCTCCATGTCCATTTCTCCCCCTGCGACCAAGGGAGGGAAGTCTACGTGAAGATTTTCACTGTGGTGGACCGGAAGGTTTTGGATAAGGACATCCCCCATATTCCGATCGGGACAGATTTCTCCCTGGAGCTGAAGGACGACTGGGACAGGCCCCTGGCCAACGGGCTTTATTACCTGGTGATCGACGGGGCCCAGGGTCGTTCCATCGGAAAACTGTTGATTCTCCGCTAATTAGGCCGTTTCCTAGTCCTCCCAATTGGCCTCTAAAAGCCCTCTCGTGGTACCCTTTTGGTGCTCCTGGAATAAAACCGATTAATGAACGTCTTTTATTAAGAAGCCCCATTTATTAAAAGGAAATTTATCGTGCCCTCTTCGCCCCTTTTAAAAAAGGTTTTTGGAGCCGCCTTTTTTCTTTTGTGGTCCGCCCTTTCGGGTGCCCAACCCGTGCGCGGGGTGGCCAACGACTATTGGGCCGACATCGTGTTGGGCCAAACCGATTTCTCCCAAATGACCTTCAACACCGCGGTGGCCAACCGGGTGGCCCGGCCCGGCGGGGTTTTCGTGGACCGGGTTTCCTCGCCCAACCGGCTTTACGTCTACGACGCGGGCAACAACCGTATCCTGGGCTTCAGCAATCCCGGCGTGCTTTCCCCCAACCAAGGGACGGCCAGTTTGACGGGCTGGAACCCCGACATCGTGCTGGGCCAGGCGGATTTCACCCACACCGCCGCCAACGGCGATTCCCAGCTCCAGAATTTCCCGGGCTACAACTTCGCCGCCTATCTTTCCTCCACCGACCCCCTGCCAAATCCCACGGCTTCCACCCTCTGCCTGCTGGACCCCCGCGTGGTGTCGCCGGGGGAATCAGGTTCCAACGCCTCCATGGCCGTGGATTCCCAGGGCAACCTCTACGTTCCGGACTATTACAACAACCGGGTGTTGCGGTACAACGCCCCGGTGGCCTCCACCGAGCCCGCCGCCTACGAATGGGGCCAGCCGGATTTCACCAGCTACCAGCCCAACCAGGGCGGGCCGGCGGGCAACAACACCCTTTCCTTCATGAACCAGAGGGGCTTCTTGGTGGCGGGGGTGGCCATCGACAACTGGGGCAACCTTTGGGTCACCGACGTCGGCAACGACCGGGTGATGCGCTTTCCCAATCCCAACGCCCCTTCCCCCGGAATCCCTTCCGCCACGGCGGACGTCATCCTGGGAGTCACGGGAGTGCCGGCCACCAACGACCTGGACATGGCCCACTTCTATTACCCCGGCGCGGTGCGGGTGGACGCTTCGGGCAATGTCTTCGTGGCCGACGGCCCGCCCGCCTCCGACCCCTCCAAGAACCAGGGAGGCCGGGTCCTCATTTTCGAGCCGCAGTCGGTGAACGGGCAGGGGGTGCCCCAGTATTCCACCGGCCAGGCGCCCGCGGGGGCGGTGACCAACGGCCTGGTCTGGCCCACGGGCCTGGAGTTCGACCCCTCGGGGGACTTGTGGGTGAACGACTTCGGGGACACCCAGGTGATCCTCTACCACATCAATACCGCCGTTACGCCGCCGACGGGAACGCCGGTGAAGCTCCTCCTGAGGTCCAAGTTTTTCCCTGGGACGGGCTCCCCGGCGGACGCCCTGACTGCCGACAACAGTGACTTCACCTACGCCTATCCACCAGCCAGCGTCATGTCGGCCAACTCGCCCGAGTACCACCACGACAACTGGGGCGGCCTGGGCGTGGATTCGGCGGGTGACGTCTTCGTGGCCTTCAGCGACCCGATCATCGACATCATGCGATACCCCGCTCCTATCCCGGGACTGACCGTTTCGGGTGGGGTCACCACCGTCAACTTGTCGGGCCTTCCCAACGAGGCCCACGCCCCCGACGTGGCCGTCTTCAAGAACCTGCAGGACCCGGACACGGGCGGGATCAACAACACCGTGACCAACACCTCGGTGGGGGCCCTGGGGCTGGCCGTGGGCGCCTCGGCCTCGGCCACCCAGCTCATCGCCGCTGAGAACCGCCGGTTGACCTACTGGAACCTGGATTATTCCAACCCTCCCTCGCTGGGTCTCTCCAACGGCAAGGCCGCCGACGGTTTTGCGGGTACCACCGCCGCCACGGTCAACTACCTGGCCGGGGAGGGCTTCGGGCGCATCTGCGCGGACCAGGCCCCGGGCCAGCCGCATCTTTGGACCCTCCACGGGGACAACAACAACCTTTGGGTGGAAGCCTATAACCTTCCCTTAACCCCCTGGCAGAGCGGCGCGGTGAGCTTCGGTTTTCCCATGCACATCCTGGGGGGAGGGTCCATCACCATCGGTTCCCCCGGCAACCAGGTGATGTGGGGCATCGCGGCGGACCCGACGGGGAACTACGTCTGGCTTTCCGACCCCGTCAACAACCGGGTCTTTAGGGTCCGCAACGCCCTCGGGGTTTCGCCCGCCCCCACACCGGAGGTGGACATCGTGCTGGGCCAGCACAATGCCGCCGCCACCCTGATCAACCAGGGCGGTTCGGAGACGGCCTATACCCTGAACCTGCCGGGCGCGGTCACCTACGACCACCACGGCAACCTCTACGTGTCCGATTTCTCCCTGGAAGCCAACGGCAACGCCCGGCTTTTGGAATTCAACGCTTCCACGGTCACCAACAACTCCGCCACGGCCTGTCTTTTCGACCCCCCCGCCGACCATGTTTTCGCCGAGAACGGCAACATGAGCGGCAGCTGCCTTTCTTTCGGAAACCCCTCTTTGAGCCCCTGCGGACCCTGGCAGCCGGCTTTCCGGCAGGACGACCAGGTGATGGTGGTGGGCACCATGGGCTACACGGGTTCGCGCTGGCTGGTCACCTTTTTCTATCCTCTCACCAACTTCAACCAACCCACGACCTTCCTGAATGATTTCATGTCCATGGGCGCCTATTCGGGCGTCTTCGACGGCCAGGACAACTATTTCATGACCGACCCCGACCGGGGCAAGGTGCTGATGTACTACCACCCATTCCCGGACACGCTGCCCGCCACCGCCACGCCTACGCCGACGCCCTGCGCCTGTCCGGTGACCCAGCTGGTTTACGGGACGCTGGGATCGGGGACGGGCAACGGGGTGGTCAACGGGCCGGGACAGATCGCGCTGGGCTCGACCGGCGGGACCGAATACCTCTACGTGGCCGACATCAACCACAACCGGGTGGAGCAGTTCAACGCCGCCACGGGGGCCTGGGCGGCCAACCTGACGGGCGTGGGAGCGAACAACCCCTACGGCGGCATGTCGAGCCCCTACGGCGCGGCCCTGAGTCCGGACGGCCATTACCTTTTCGTGGCCAACACCAACGGGGCCAACGTGGTGAAGCTGGACTTGACCGCCGCCGGCGCCCCGGCCACGGCCTTCGCGGTGAACCATCCCGTGCGCCTGGCGGTGGACACGGCGGGTTCGGTTTACGTGACGGACGACTACGCCGTCAAGAAATTCGAAGAGGTGAGCCCCAACGTGTACAACTGCGTGGTGACGCTGGGCACGGAGGGGGTCACGGGCACGGGCTCCACCTTGTTCTACAAACCCTACGACGTTTTGCCGGAAGGGAACGAGCTTTACATCGCCGACAACGGCAACGCCCGTATCGTGCACTGGACCACCGCCGACGGGATGCATTACAACTATGTGGAAACCTGCGTCACGGGCGGAGGCAATTTCGACCAGATGGCCCTGGAGCCCGGCACCAGCCGCGTGCACGTGGGCAGCGACTGGTCCGGTTATTTCATCTTCGACCAGTCCACCTCGCCCTGGACGGAGCTTTTCCAGTGCTATCCCAGCAGCCCCAACTATTCCACCGGCGTGGCGGTGGACTCCAGCTCTGTTTATATCTCCGCCGCACCCAACAACCCCGCGGGCCGCTACACCAAGCTGCTTCCCGGCTGCTTGACCCCCGTAACGGCCCTCACCAATACCCCCACGCCCACCCCCACGGGCTCCATCACCCCGACGCCCAGCGGGACCCCCACCGCGACTCCCACGGTGACGGTCTCTTCGACCCCCACCGCCAGCCCGACAGCCACCGCAACCTTTACTCCAAGCGCAACTTTCTCAAATACCCCCTCAGCCACCCCTAGCGCCACTCCGACCTTGACCCCCAGCCTGACCCCTACCGGAACACCGACCTTCAGCCCGACCCCCACGGTGACCGCCACGGTTACTACCAAGCCCACCGAGGGTTGCCACGACCCGGGCTTCTACCCGAACCCCTCCTCGGGTTTGCTGCATGTGCACTTCCCCCCCTGCGACCAAGGGAGGGAAGCGCACGTGAAGATCTTCACCCTGGCCTTTCGGAAAATCCTGGACCAGGATTACACCCAAGTACCGGCGGGGGTCGATCCCAGCTTCGACCTCAAGGACAACTGGGGCGTTCCCCTGGCCAACGGGCTTTATTACCTGGTGATCGATCGGCCCGAGGGTAGGACGATCGTGAAAATCCTGGTTTTACGCTAGAGCTCAAGACAATCCCGATTCTTGGGCCCCATCCCAGGGTTGAGCCCCAGGGCTGGTGATTTTACGCATTGTTTTTGTCCACTATGAGCCCCCTGATAATTGATTGTTTTCTTTTGGATTAAAGTTATTTCAGGCCGTCTAGAGATATATGAAGACCACCGATATGAAGAAGATCCTCGTCTTTTTGTCCCTTTTGACCGCTTTGAGCGGCCTTGGCCGCGCTTATGCCCAAGTAACCGATACCCCCACCATCACGCCAACCCTTTGCGTGAATCCCTACTTGCCCCTTGCCTCTTCCCCCACTTGCGCTATAACCCCTGCTGTTTTTAGCACCTCCGGTTCCGTCATTTCGGATTACAGCCATTACTACGCGGCGTCCGGTTGCCAGATCACCTGCGCCAACCCCGTCCATGTGAACCTGTCGGACACCCAATATTTCTTCGGGCAATTCGGAGCGGTAGCCGCCCCCGGGGACCCGACCTATGCCACGGCCGAATGGCGCTATTACTCGATCGCCGCCGGAGGCGGAAATCTCTGGACGGTCCAGATCCAAGGGGATCCTTCCGCCCAATACGCACTCGTTTATGGCGCTTGCACTGCGTCGGCCACGACCCTAACCGGAACCGGGTCCGTAAGCTACGGCGGATACGGCTCCTTCAGCGGCACGATTGCCGTCTGCCAGATTTCGGGAACCCCCAGCTGTTTCGCCCTCTCCACTTATTACGGCGGAACGCCCACCTCCACAGTCACCAACACGCGAACCTTCACGCCGATTTTTACGGCCACCGGTACTTTCACTTCAGACCCTACGAATACCTTGACCAAAACGCCGACTGCTACCCCCACCAATTCCCCTACGCCCAGTGTGACCGACACCGGCACCGATAGCCCCACTCAAACCGTCACCTTAACACCCACCAATTCAGTGACTCCAACCGCCACTGTCTTTTACACCCTTCAGGTGGTGATTTATACCAATGATCCTTACGGCTCGGATTCAGTCGTCTCATCCCCCACCGGAATCAATTGCCTTAATATTGGGGGCGGTAGCAGTAGCGGGACATGTTCCGCCAGTTTCGCGGCGGGGACGGCGGTGACCTTGACGACAACGGGTGTTAATGACGTATTTTATAATTTCACAGGAGCCCTCTCGGGGCTTAACAATGTCCTGACACTAAACCAAAATTGTGCCGTAACGGCGTGGTTTTACACCACCACAAACACTCCAACACAGACAACCATCTCAACGGCCACCAAAACCCCGACGGCCTGCCCGACCAATACGGGAATGCCAACAAACACCTATACACCCACCAACACGGCGACCAATACTCCTTTGACCACCGACACCTTTACCCCGAGCCCCACTGGAACCCCGCCCACGGCCACATTTACTTTTTCGCCAAGTCCCACCGACACACCTTTCCCGACCCCGACGAACTGTGGGCTGGGCACCGTCTCGACCTTGAATTGGACACAAATCGCCTCCCTTCCCGCAGGAGGCAGTGGTTTGGGAGGAGCGGTCGTTAATGGGATTTTTTATGTCATGGGCGCGGGCAATAACCTGGATGCCCTCGAGGCTTACGACCCGGGGACCAACACTTGGAGCACGATG
>Ga0335085_10006024_pt1 | contig 19272 bp, 14 predicted proteins | sample Lox_Sample_45_FD_206712 | JGI IMG/M metagenome (GOLD analysis project Ga0335085, IMG submission 206712) | Soil microbial communities from Loxahatchee National Wildlife Refuge, Florida, United States - Lox_Sample_4.5 | ecosystem: Environmental > Terrestrial > Soil > Wetlands | place: USA...
TATCATCCACCCACTTGCCGATCGAATAGCCGAACCACCTCGGCTCCGCATCCTTGGGGAAGTCTCGTCCATCGGTCCAGATCACCCGCCAGACTCTGCCGTAGGTGTACAGCACGAGCACCTTCTCCGGATACTGAACGATCTGAGTCACTCGCAGCTCATAGAGATCTTCGCGAGGCATTCCTTGAGGATCGCCCTGAACGATGGGGTCGTTGGTGTCGCCCGGCAAGACACTTCGGAACCCGCCGGACGGTTTGGTGCGGTTTAGCATCTCCAGACCGAGAGGGGTGTAGGGCGGCTGATGCGCGGGATTGCCGTCGTCCGGCTTAAGGGACGCCCCAATTCCGTTGGTGGGACCCGGATCCCAAGTTCCGCCGATATCATGGCGGGGAGCCGGAGCGGGATTCTTCCGCTGCTCGACCGGAACCGGAAAAGTCCGATGCCAGCCATCTAAGGCGGTGGCAGGATGCTCGGTCCCGGCCCGAGGCGGAAGGTACTCGTCGGGCTTGGGCGGCTCGGCCTGCGAGTGCAAAAGAGGCGCGGCCAGAAGCGCGGCGATGAGGGCCTTACCGGCGGCGCGGCTTATTCTCATAGCGGAATGTCCTCCCCTGCGCGATGCGACCGTGCGCTCCCCTACTGTTTCGGTGTCGCGTCCGTTTTTGGCTCATCCACAACCAAGTTCCTCGCGTTCAGCTTGTGGCCGTTCGCAAGCACGACGTCCACGATCATCCCGATGGGCGTGCCGTTCTTTGCGGGCGTTACTCTGAGAGTGATATGGTCGCCCGGCTTGAAGGAATCGTTGGCCCAGCCCATATTGGACATGCTCAACGGATTTTGCGACTCCACGATCCAGTGGACGACCTGGCCGTTGTCATCGGTCGCGTCTACGAAGAGCAAGCAATGGGGGTTGCTCCAAACCCATCGCGTGACGGTTGCTTTTAACGTAATCGTCTTGCTCGAATCGTAGGCCGCCGCGCCATGATGCGCCAACGCCGGCCGGCAAGCCATTGCTACCGCCGCACCCAAAACAACGATCACCAGTAATTTCCGCGTCACGGATTCACCTCTCTTTTCGCCGGAAGCACGGCCTGCCTTTTGGGCTGTCCGTGTGCTGGGGAGTGGAGGGCGCGCGGCGCCGATTGTCGGGCCGCTGTTATCTCGGACCGTTCCCTCCAACTTTGCCGGCGTCGAAGCCTGCGACTGTCAGACTTGCGCTACGAACCTCCGCACACCCAAACCGTACTTTGGCGTTTGAAATTCAGGTTGCCCATTTTAGACACGATTTTGGTCAGGATTCAACAAGCAAGCCTGCACAGCACAAAATAAGACGAACGACTAATGCGAGCAGTTTCATTTCCTCGTACGTCTTCGATTGGGCATCCTTGAGCTACCGACAGTCCAATAATTAACTCTCAGGATCTACCCATTCGCTAAGCGTTCCAGAGAACGCTCCCCGGGGATCAACACCGCCCGGCCCCGCTATATTTTCACTATCGGTGCGGCTTGTACTCCTTGCTAAAGTTGTTCCGCTCGTTGGTTATGGTGAAGCCGCCGTTCTCCGCTGCGGAAATCTTAAGACCGTACGAGGGTGTGGTCGTGTGGTCCTCCTCCATATTTGCGACGAAGTCGTCCGGCGGGTTGAAATCCTTTCCGCCTTGGTCCTCGGTTTCACCGAGCATTGCCCTGGGCGGCCGGGCCACGGAGTAGTGCTCCATCCAGATGTCCTCGATTGCTGGTGAGCTCTTGACCGTCAAAAACGTGTCGCGATCGGCGCCTTTTCTGGCGCCGTTATCGAAGATGACGACCCTCGGTTTGATCGTATGGACGAACGTCGGCGAATCCGCGGTGAGCCCGTGGCGGTCCGTGAAAAACAGATCGACCGTGCCCAACATGTTATTGGGGCAGACCAAATTGAATTCCTTAGTCCAGGTAATGTCGCCTTGTTCGAGCGCACGGAACTTGCCGTAGCGGACGACGATCCCCACCGACCGTCCATCCTCCGCCGCCGGCGGATTTTCGGTGATCGGCTTGAAATCCCTACAGAGTGGGTTCGCCGCGCCGCCTCCCGGAAGCGCCTTCGTGATGGGGTTGTTATCGGAGGTCACCACCTCCACGTCGAGACCTTTTATGGGGATTTTGTCGCCGGCTTTCGCCGGCGTGTAGTGTCCCTTATCCCGAACCGCGGTGTAAGCGTTGTACGCGGCCACGGAGTTTGCCGAGGTCTCAATCATCGGCGGCCCGTGGTCGATAAAGTTGCGGATCGGCAACTTGGCGGACAAGCCCGGCACGCCGCCAAAATGGTCACCGTGCCAGTGGCTGATGACCAGGTAGTCGATCTGCGTGACCCCCGCTTCCTTAGCGGTTGCCGCTATCTGGTCGACGTCGTGCTGGGTGGGATTGCCGGCGTCGTACAAGAGCGACTGACCGGATGGTGAGACAAAGAGCACGGAGTTTCCGCCCTCGACGTCGATCGCGTAAATCTGGAGACGCCGCTGGCCTTGCGCGCCCACCGTGGCGCCAACAACCACGAGTGCGGCGGCCAAGAACAAAATGGAAGCAAAACGCATAACCCCTCCGATGAAGCTAATGTCTCCCCTCTCGCGCGGAGGGAATCATAGCGAGTTGCCGGCAAAAGGCCTGCAACTCCCAAACAATGAAGATCGACTTCATCGAGGCCGGAGAAGAATTTGAGTGTATCCTTAAATTAAATTGAGATTTCCGTTTTGACTCGCCAAGCTCGGCCGTAGGCTATATCCGCAGAGCTCCACTTGCAACAAGATTCCCGTTGCATAGTGGTCGCGCCTCGCGGAATCCCTCAGCACGCTTGTACCATGCCGATTCAGCAGAGAAGGGCTGGATTCGCACCACATTTTCCGAACCCCCCGCCGTCCTCGCGCCGTGTCTTCGCTCGATGCTTTCACGCTCAAATCAAATCGAAAGGAGTACGAACGATTCGAATGCGGGTCGTTGTAAGCTGGTGAGAGATGTAGCGGAATTCAAAACGTTTGATAACACATCAGAATCGTCGCAGGTTTTCCTAAACCTTAGTTCGGGGCTCGACACTCTCGGGTTGGGTTCACTGAACACGACGATGGCACAGACCGTCGCTGATCGCGCTCTCACTTACTTTTCGAAATTACTGAAGTCCAGGTAGTCTCCCGAGCAAGAAATCTCGCCCAACTCCCAGTCTGGTCTCAACTCGTAATAGAACGTCGCGTCCCAGGGTTTTACAAGCGCTTTGGGATCGATCATCCGGAAATCGATCTCCATGTGATCATAGTTGACGCGCCGGAAGCGTTCGATGACGTGCAGCTGATCGCTGTGCGGATGACCGAGCCGGTCGAGCCACGTCTTGTCATTGAAGCCCACCGTATCCACCACGAAAGTTGTATCTCCGTCCCAATGGCCGACCGACGTTCCCATCCAAAGGGGATCCGGATCTTTCGGGAGGGGGCGGCCGTCGGTGTAGACCCGACGCACCATGTGATCGTACTCATACAGCATCAGAATGTATTTAGGCGTCTGCACAAACTCAAATGGGTAGGGATGGAAATAGACCCGCGGTACGCCGGGGGGATCGCATTTCGTAAGCACCGGATCGTTCGTCGTTTGAAGGGTGAACTGCCCTCCATTTGAGGCTTTGGCCTCTTTGAACTTTGCCTCTGCCCAAGGCGTTAGCTCCGGAGGATCTTTCGTAAAGGTGTAGTTGGTGAAACCGCGTTGGGACCCGGGAGGATTGCGCATCATCCAGACACCGGTCAGATCGTGTGCAGGAGCCGGCGCCGATTGAGCTTTGGCGGGCGCACCTGGTTGAGCCGCAGGCGGAGCCGGAGTCTGCGCAAACAAACCCGCCGAGAGGAACAGCGCCGCGACTATTCCCAGCGTTACGTGGCTGAAGACCTTGGGCACGTGGATCCTCCTGTTCGTTTCGGAAACCGGTATCGGTTACTCCTCGCGAAGCCGGAGTTCCTCACCATCCGGACCGATGAGCTTGTTGATCCACATCGTATGCACGCCGTCTTTTGCAACGTAGCCGGTTGCTGTGATGGAGTCTCCGATCTTGAGGGTATGCTTGTCCCAGCCGGCCCTGGACAGCTTGTTCGGAGCGGTCAGTTCGGCCTGCCAATTTTCGATTTCGCCCCTGTCGTTCTTCACGTCAAAAAAAAGTTGTACGTGCGGATTGATAAAACGGAAATCCGTCATCGTCCCCTTAACCGTGACCACTCTGCTTGTGTCGTACGCCGCCGTCCCATGGTGAGCGAATGTGGGCCCCGCAGCGATTAGAACGGTGACAACACCCATCATCAAAACGAACATTTTTGTTCGCATGAAAACCGCCTTTACGCGCCATCCTCTCACCGCTTTTCGCGACTTGTCAATCTCTGTTTCCCGCCGCTCCGATGGGCAAATTCTGCTGTCCTCAGCCTCTCGGTCCACAACCAGGAGACGCAAATTACATCCCGGAATTCCAAGTCGAGTGAAGCACGTTGACATCCTGTTATTCCGTAAACTAGACTCCGCGCAGTCGCCTGCCGGGTCCCGAATGCAGACTTGAGGGAGGAAAATTTCATGCAGATTCCTAAGGGATGGAATCATACGTCCGCGATCGCGATCCGCTTTTCCTGCTTGCTGGTTCTGGCGGTTGTTTCCGCCGCTCGCGCGCAAAACGTGCCCGTTTATCAAGTCGACCCCTACTGGCCCAAACCCTTGCCGAATCACTGGCTCATGCAGGGGGTGCCGGTGATGGTCACGGATAAAGACGACCATATCTGGGTGTTTAACCGTCCGCGCGACATCAACCCCGATGAGTCGGGAGCGGCCACAACGCCGCCCCGCACGGATTGCTGCGTCGCCGCTCCGGCTGTTTTGGAATTCGATACCGAGGGCAACCTGCTTAGGAGTTGGGGAGGTCCTGGCTACGTGCCCGGCTGGCCTGCGGAGGGAATCGCAAGACCGGGCGCCGGCGCCGAACACAATATCCAGGTGGATAGAGAGGGAAATGTTTGGCTGGGTGGAAGCGCCCGGGGGGACAGCATCCAAAAGTTCACGAGCGATGGAAAATTTCTCTGGGAATTTGGCCATCGCGGGGCGCGAACACCGCCAGGGCAGCAAGCGCAGCCCTTGAAGCAGCAGAACCAAGATACCGACGTTTTTCCAGGAGGCATCTTCTTCTTTGACCTGGATGAGGACGCCCACGAGCTTTACATCGTCGATCAAAAACGCGTCCTCGTGTACGACATGGATACCGGCGCGTTCAAGCGCGGCTGGGGCGGCCACGGCATTCCCTTGAGCGAAATCGACAATGACCCCACGCCGCCCTATGACTGGAAATCGGGTCCGCCGCCGGATCAAATGCAATTTGCGCCCGCGCTGCACTGCGTGCACATCGCGAATGACGGGCTTCTCTATGTCTGCGAGCGCGGTTCGAACAGAGTTCAGGTATTTACCAAACAGGGAAAATTTGTTTCCAGTTTCTTCGTGCATCCCTCGACGCCCGCTCGCGGTCCCGAGTGTGGCGGCCCAGGCAGCACACTTTTTGGCATGTGTGGAACCGTATACAATCTCACCTTTTCCCATGACCCGCAGCAAAAGTATGTCCTCATCGCCGATGGCACGAACGACAAGATCTGGATCCATGACCGCAAGGACGGCGCTTTGGTGGGCTCGATCGGCGACAACGGCCGTATGGCCGGACAGTTCCATTGGATCGATGCGATTGCCATGGACTCTAAGGGGAACATCTACACCGGCGAAGTGGATACCGGAAAGCGCGCTCAGAAATTTGTCCTGAAAAACGGAGACGGAAAATCCCGGCCACATCCTCACGAGTAATCGCGCGGCAAGGCCGAAAAGAGGAGTCATCCATGCTGATGCGGATTCAATGGGCCAGAGGCTCCGTCATAGCGATCACGCTCTCCTGCTTTGGAATTCTCGCCGCCGTTCCGGCAGCACATTCTCAGGGCGCTCCGGTATATAAGGTCGACCCCTTCTGGCCCAAGCCCTTGCCGAACAAATGGAGCATGCAACAGATCGTCGACATCTACGTGGACAAAGAAGACCATGTTTGGGTGCTCAATCGTGCCTCGGACGCTAGACCGGATGAATTGGGCGCGGCGACTACACCGCCCCGCACCGAATGCTGCGTCATCGGACCCGAGGTCATCGAATTCGACACCGATGGCAGTGTCCTGAGAGCCTGGGGAGGTAAGGATTACGTTCCCGGCTGGCCTGGCCGATTGCAGACCATCGGCGTGGATCGGGACGAGAATGTGTGGATCTCTGGAACGACACCCGGTGACAGCATCATCAAATTCACCAAAGACGGCAAATTCCTGTGGGACTTCGGCCATCGCGGACCCAAGGTTCCTGCTTCGGAAGTAAAACAGAATAACCAGCAAACCGACACTTTCCCGCCGGGAATCGCCGCCTTCGAGTTCGACGAAGACGCACGCGAGATTTACATTCCCGACGGATTCCTGAACAAGCGCGTCCTGGTGTATGACATGGACACCGGTGCGTTCAAGCGCGGCTGGGGAGGTAAGGGCGTGCCCCTCAGCGAAATCGACAACGACCCCACTCCGCCATATGACCCTTCAGGTCCGCCGCCGGATCAAAAGAATTTTGCGCCCGCGCTTCACTGCGCTCACCCGTCGAAGGACGGGTTCGTTTATGTTTGCGAACGCGGCAGCGACAGAATCCAGGTATTCACCAAGCAGGGCAAATTCGTAAAACAATTCTGGATTCACCCATCGACGCAGTCCCGCGGCCCGCACTGCGGAGGCATCTGGAGCATGACTGATCCACCGTGCGGGACGGTCTACAATCTGACCCTTTCCACGGACCCGCAACAGAAGTACATCCTGGTTGCGGATGGCACGAACAACATGGTTTGGATCCTCGATCGCTGCAACGGCACTCTGGTGGGTTCCTTCGGGGGCAATGGGAGATATGCGGGACAGCTCCACTGGATCGATTCCATTGCCATGGACTCCAAAGGTAACGTCTACACCGGTGAAGTGGAGGACGGTAAACGAATTCAGAAGTTTGTCCCGGCGAAATAAGGCCGAAGGCCTGCGTCCTCAGCCCGATTCTTCCTTCGGGTTCTAAGGCAAAACCAATGCTCGTCCGTTACAGCGCCGGGATGAAGCCACGGCGGCGCACCACTGAAGAGTGGGCCGCGCTCTGAGCGATTTCGAGCTTTCGGGTGGCGCATCCTTCGTGCTTTTCAAGGTTGCGTTGCCTTTGAATTGTACGTTCTCCTCGCCTTGTCCAGTTTGCGTCTCCGGTCGAGGAGAGCAAAACGCATGTTTTTCTAAATCTTAGGTCGCAGTTCGACTCCCTCCAGCCCCACTGGTTCCCGAGCTTGGAAATCGGCATCAGCAGCTAGACGGCAAGGCTAACCCACACAAAGTTTCTAAGACCTCCGCGACAAAAACGCCGCTTCACCAAAACACCCCTCAGTTTTTCGCGGGCAGGTAGGAACACCTGTCCGCGGACTGCACCCTTGGCCAGTTGTTGCGCTTCACCCCAGTTCCTACACTGACCTTGCGTGTGGTCTGCCCGCAATACACCTGCGTTTGTACCGTCTCGGCAAGACCGCCGGGACGAAGGCCCAAATTCGGAGGAGCGAAGAGCGTGGAGCCGGATTGCCCCGTGTTTTTCCTGGCGTTCCTGGCGGAACGGACGGCAGACCTGACCCGCCGAGAATAGGGAGCGTGTTGAGGAAGGTGTGGCGATGAAGAAATTCTCGATCCTTGCACTCATTGTACTCACTTTGATCATCCTGTTGTGGGTTGCCCCGTTTGAGGTGTGGGCGGGGCCCGGCACGGGATGGCTTGAACCCTGGTCCTTTCGAATTCCAATCACCATCAGCAACCCCGCCGGCTCGACTCTCACCGATTTTCAGGTCAAGATTACGCTGGGAAGCTCGTTTGATTTTGCGAGGGCCAAGAGCGACGCCAGCGACGTTCGCCTGACCACCAGCGACGGCACCACGGAAATCCCCTTCTGGATTGAGACCTGGAACGAGTCGACCGAGACGGCGATCGTCTGGGTGCAGGTGCCTTCCATCCCGACGAGCGGCACGACCGTCTACCTGTATTACGGCAACAGCCGCGCCTACAGCGCCTCCGACGGAGACGCCACATTCCTGTTCTTCGATGATTTCGAATCTCCGAAAAAGGCGCAGGGTTATTGGACTCTCGGCAGCCCAGAGACGGAGCTTGTGCAGGATCAGGTTTGGGAGACTTCCGCGCCACATTCCTTGAGCGTGCTGAAGCTCAATATGGGCGGCCACACCTATTGGGGCTACTACAGCTTGCAGGGAAATGAGTGCGGCGGAGTCGGATTGGCCTTCAGCGAAGACCTCGTGACTTGGACCAAGTATCCCAGCAATCCGCTGTTCTTGAACGGCCGCTGGCCCAGGGTCGTACAGATCGGGAGCACGTTCTACATGGCGTACACCCTGAATTACTGCGGCAGTTCCGAGGTGGACCTGGCGAGCAGCACCGATGGACTCACTTGGACTCCCGTCAAGCAGCTCGTCCCGCCGAATTATTTGAGCGATCCCAGAAATCAGAACCCCGATCTTTGGCTGAATCCGAACGACGGAATGTATTACCTCTTCTGGTACAGCGGCAACGACACGAACGTGTTCAGGATCATGTCGCGCAAGGCGGCCTCGCCCACGGGCCTCGACAGCAGCGTTTCGGAAGTCATGGTGCTGAGTTCGGCTGCCGTTCTCGCGGCCCCTGACATCATGTTTGCGCACGGCACGTATTTCCTGTCGACAGAAACCACCGACGACGCCGGTATTTGGAACACGAATGTCTTTTCGAGCACAACCTCTCCGACCGGCGGGTTCACGGAATTGCCCGGCAATCCCGTGCTGGCGAATGGGTCAGCTTGCATGTTCCAGACGATTTTCGGCACGACATTGCACGAATACTATTGCAAGTTGACCGGTACGACGTGGACCGTCGAGCATCGCCAGGCGGAATTGACGTCGAAAAGACCTTACTTTCCGATTGTCGATCCGGCCAAGTGGACTTCCGCAGGAGGGTATTGGCCACTGTTAAAAGACACGCAGCAGGACGGCACGACGGGCTTGGTCGTCCAGGCGCGCACATCGTCGCCGCAGCTCCTGCAGTCCGTGTTCTCCGGCACGGATTACGTGTTGGAAGCGTATGGAAAGCAGGTGCAGGGGCGCGTTTGGGGGCTGGGCTTCCGAGTGAGCGATCCCAACGATTTTTACTCGGTCAACTTGTACGACGATCTGAACACCACGCAAAACCTCTACACTTACAGCTGGATCAGCAACAGCGGGAATTTGGAGGCAACGACATTAGGCAGCGCCGCCGTCGGCACCGTGAACGCCGGAACGTGGTACAAACTGTCCGTTCGGGCCCAAGGCAGTTCATTCGATATTTATAAGGACGATGTCTTTCAAATCCATACTTCCGACGCGACCCACGCGTCGGGCGGCATCGCGCTCTACGGCGAAGGCAGCACCGTCGCGAATTTCAACGATGTCCTGGTTCGGCAGTTTGCCGTCGCCGATCCCACGTTCGTGCTGGGTTCTGCGCAAGACAATCCTCATCCGCCCGGCGAGAAACACGAACATGATCACGACCACGACCATGACCGTGATCACGATCATGATCATGACAATAAGCACAAGGGCTACGACAAGGACGACAACCACTCCGATCGACGCGATTACGATGGGCGCGACAACTAGCGCCTATCCACCAGCCATCAAGACGGAAGAAGAACGGACCGGCTGGCTTGTGCCGCCAGGCGGGCGTCCCATTCTTCCTTCCGCGTCGACCCCCGTTTAGGTTTTGCGCAATGTCTTTTGCAGCTTGGCCGCCGGGTGGCCGCTGGCTTCCAGCGCGGTTTTGCCGGCCTTTGCCACTTGTTTTTGTGCCGGGCGAGTTGCGGTCTTTGTCCGCCTTGCTGCGCGCCGCCCGGTCGACTTCTCGGCCGTCACGGCTTTTTTGGCATCCCGCGCCCTCGCGGCCAGGGCACCCAGAGTTGAACCAATGGATTCGGCCACAGCGGTCAGTACGTTCTCATGATTCGAAGAGTTGGTAGACATTCCTATTCCTCTCCCGTAGTAAAGGGATCACTTTCCAAGGCAGTTGGCAGCCGAGAGTATCGTCAGAGGCGGCTGCATAGGCCATACCGTGATCCTGGGATGGAACAAGGGACGTTCACGGTATTTGCCTGCTAGAGGTGCTGGTGGCGTGGGCCAAGCCGAAAACCGAGTACACCGCGTTATTCGTTGTCTCGCGGGGCCGCCGGTCGATGTAGTTTCGTCGGATCGTTTTTTGGGCGATTTCGTCGGGGGACGCCTCCGCGAACCTCGAAACCACACACACAGTTCGAGGAGCGGCTTCTTAAAATTTGAGTGGTATCATCCGTGCGCGCGGGAGAACGTCGCGGAGAGTTCGACAATCATTTCCCTGCGTAATCCGAGGAATAACGAATGAACACAACGAGTTCACACGAATCAAGCCGCAACGACATTGCGCGAGGTCTCTCTGGGCGTGTGGTGGTCATCACGGGTGCGGGACAGGGATTGGGCAGGGCCTTTGCGAAAGCGTATGCGTCAGCCGGGGCTATCCCGGTCATTGCGGAGTTGAACGAAGAAAAAGCGCACGCGGTTGCCAAAGAAATTGAGGTGGCCGGCGGCAAAGCGCTTTCCGTTGTGACGGACGTCGCAAATGAAACCTCGGTGAATCGAATGGCGGAACGCGTCCTTTCTGAATTCGGAAGAATCGACGTGCTGGTCAACAACGCCGCTGTTTTGTCCAAGCTGAAAATGCGCCCGTTTGACGAGATTCCGCTTGACGAATGGGAATTCGTGCTGAAGGTGAACGTCACAGGGGTGTTTCATTGTTGCCGCGCCGTCGCGCCGCGGATGCGCCAGGCCAAATGGGGGCGCATCATCAACATGTCTTCCGGTTCGATCAGCCTTGGGCGCCCGAACTATCTGCACTACACGACGTCCAAGGCTGCGCTCGTAGGAATGACGCGTTCCATGGCGCGTGAACTGGGCCCGTTCGGCATCACGGTCAACGCGATTCTGCCCGGTGCCACTTACACGGAAATCCCGCGTGAAACGGTCAGTCCCGCGCAGAAGGAGTGGATTGTCGCCTCTCAGTGCATTCCGCGAGCGGAGGTTCCCGAGGACCTGATTGGCACAATGCTCTTTCTCGCGTCGGATGGAGCGGCCTTCCTCACCGGCCAATCTCTGACGGTCGATGGCGGCGCGACTCACCCGTGACGGCGACCCGTCCGCAGCCCCGGCTGGATCACCACGTGAATGGCGGGCGGCAAGCCGTCCGAGCCGGCGAGCCGCAAAATGGCCGCTTCCGCATCTTCAAGCGCAAATTTTGTGGTGCGAAATTTGTTGAGCGGCACTGTGCCCGACTCAATCAGCTGGATGGCCTGCCGGTATGACGCGCTATCCACCGTGAAGACGCCGCGCATCGTGATCGAGCGAAAGACGAGCTTGTCCGTCACAATGCCGGTCGTGACCTCCGTCCCTTTAACGCCCGCAAGCACAATGGTGCCTCCGGGCCGGACCATTTCGATCGAATCGATCACAGGCTGCGTCGCGCCGTTGACATCGAGCACGACATCCGCGAGGCGGCCGCGCGTGAGGCGAGCGACCTGTTGGACTGCGTCGTCCTCGTCGGCCACAATGGTGTGATGGGCCCCCAGCTCCAGCGCGAGAGCCAGCTTGTTGGACGCTTTCGCCACATCGGTGACGATGATTCTTCCCACCCCGGCAGCGCGTGCGGCAATCACCGCGGCGAGGCCACGCTGGCCCGCGCCCAGAATCACGAGTGTGTCTTCGGGCTTTAGCGGAGGCGTGTTTACGGCCCAGCGAACTCCGGCGCCGAGCGGATTGAACATCACGGCGATTTCGGCGGGAATCGCGGCTGACATTTTGTGCAAAACCGTCCAGGGATGCAGGTACATGTAGTCCGAATAGGCACCCCACACGCCGGGGGCGACAGACAGGGGCGTAAATCCGTAGGACATTTGTTGCGGGCAGAGCGTTCTGAGCCCCGCGAGACACGGTTCGCAGGAACCGCATGCGAGCAGCGGTTCGACGGCGACGCGGTCCCCAACCTTCACACCCCACTTTTGCGCGGCGCGCGCACCAATCTCATCGATCACGCCCAGCGGTTCGTGCCCGGGAATGAAGGGATAGGCCGTGAGTTTCGCGCGGCCCGAGTACTGTTCGACGTCGGTCCCGCAGATCCCGCAGGCTTCGACGCGCAGGATGCCTTCGTCGGGACCGATTTGGGGGCGCTCGAATTCCTGCATCTCAATGCGCCTCGGTCCGACCTGTACGGCGGCACGGATTTTGGACACGTTCCCCACTTGTGCAACTCCGCTACCGCTTCTGCGCAAGAGTCTTGAGCCGATAGCCGCGGTCGGACACAGGAACAACTTCCGTCAGGAGGGAAGCGAAGCAACCCGGGCAGCAGGCGTGGCGGAAAACAATCTTTTCTTCAACGAAGTTGTAAGGATCTCCGTGGATCTGCGGGCCGGCCAGCGTAGGCGGGCCCTCGCGCCTGGTTGCCAGGTGTAGAAATGGATTGCCCGGAGTTCCAACGACAGTTCCGCAGTGCTTGCAGCACGTGTTTCCCGCCGTGTCCACGACGAGGTTGTCGTCGAGCGTCCTCCCGCCGGATTTCCCAGTGCCGCCCGTCGGAGCGTTCCTCGTCGTTCCGGCCTTTTCCCTTGCGGCCCGCAGCTCCTGCCGCTCCCGGCGCGTGGCATCGGCGTCCGGGCGATGATCTCTTTGCAAGACCACGCCGTAAACGCTTCGCGCCGCGCTGGGAGTGACCTTCCCTTCCGCCACGTCTTCCGCAACCTCGGCGGGTTCACGCATCAGCGGATCGCCATATCCTCCGCCGCCCTGCCAATGCGTGTAGTAGGCATCGTCCCAGCCCATGTAGGAATCCACCGCCACTTGGATGAACTCCTGCCGCCCATCGATTTCGGAGAGCTTTGTCGGAATGCCGGTTCGCTGCAGTTGGCCGCGGATCGTGCTACCGCGAAACATGATGTCGTGCGCCGTGTTCGCTGGAAAACCTCCGCTCATCCCGGTCGCCTGCGGGAAGGCTTTTCCGGTGCTGGAGACCGTCAGGTTCAACTGGCGTGCCGGCGTGTCATGCAGGATGAAGCAGCTCGATCCGCCCACGCCGCCGCGAAAGCGGCCAGGACCACCCGAATCGGGCTCTTCGCGCCGCCACAAGTAGAGGATCGGATACGCAAATTCGTTCATCTCAGCGTCCGGTGTGCGCGCCTGAACAATGTTCTGCATCCCGCCCGTATCGACGCCGTCTTCATCCACGCGCGCGCCAAGGCCCCCGGCCATGCAGTCGCCAAGCAGTGTGACGAAGGGATTCGAGTACTGATCGACGCCGGACATCAATACGAGATCGAATGTGCCGCACGATACGGCGATGAGATCCTTTCGCCGCGTCTCGTGCGTTTCAAGCATGGCCGCGATGCATTCGCCGACCGCGGTTTGTGTCGCCCACGAGGAGGCAATGGAAGCCCTCGAAAGTCCCGCAGGGAACCGGCAATTGTTCAGGGTTCCCTCCTCGGTGATGATTTCGACGCACCGCAAAATCCCGCCCGGCGCCCAGGGGATGTCGCCGCAAAGCTCGGTCAGCAGCATTACCAGGACGCCGCTGCGAAGCCCCGCGTAGGTGCAGTTGATGAGCCCTTCGACCTCGGGATCGGTGCCGCGAAAATCAAACGTCAAACGGTCATCTTTTTTCGTCATCGTGCAGACGATTTTGTAAGCGCCGCGATCTCCTTCGCGCGCCTGATCCTGATAGGCGGCGGCCGACCAGGTGCCGTCGGGCAGCTCGCGCAGGCGTGCGCGAATCCGCCCTTCAGCATCGTCCAGGACGCGGCGCATCACCGCTTTCACTTTCTGCGGGCCATATTTCGCGATGAGCGCCTTGATTCGCTCCGAGGCAACACGATTTGCGCCGATCTGCGCGCGGAGATCGAGCGCCAGCAGACGCGGTACGCGAGAACGGCGCAGGTAGGCGTCTTCGGCGTCCGCGCGCAACTCTCCATTTTCAAAGATTTTCATCGGCGGAATCGGCAACGATTCCCAGAAGACGCTCAGCGACTTTGGCGTCCAGCTACCGGCCGCGACCCCACCGAGGTCGAGCTGATGCGAGACCGCATTCGTCCATGCGAAAACCTCGCCCTCCCACAAAATCGGAGCGAAGACCGCGACGTCATTCTGATGCGCTCCGCCGCCGATCCACGGATCGTTGGTGAGAAACATGTCGCCGTCTGTGATTCCCGGGTTCACAGCGCGATGTTCGAGCGTCCACTTCACGGACATATCGATGCCCGCTGTGAGCTGCGTGCAGTAAAGCCCCATCTGCACCACGTCACCGATTTCGTCCATGATGCATGTATTGAAGTCGTTGCATTCGATGACGACGATGGAGCCGGACATGCGGCGAACCGCGTCCGCCATTTCCTCCGTGATCGCCCAGAGCCGGTGACGAATCACTTCATAGGTGAGCGGGTCGATTTGGTCGATGGCGGCTTGTTCAGCGGTGTGGAGCGGAAAACCCTTCGGAATCCGCCGCAACAGCTCGGCCCTCGAAATCGGCCTGTTGGCAAAGCGTTCCGATCCTCGAACGGGAATGAGCATCAGCGTCCTCCCACTCGCGTGATGACGAGATTGCCCAGCGAATCGACGGACCCTTCGTGGCCCACGGGAAGCACCACGGTTGTGGTAGGCGCCTCAATGATGGCGGGAGCCAAAAGCCGGTGCCCCGCGCGCAAAATGTTGTAATCGTAAACCGCCGTTTCTACCCATCCCATCGCTCGGTCGAGATACGCGCGGCGCGTGCCGCTCGGTTTCAGAGAGTCGCCATTGGCCCGCGGCAAGACCGGCAATCGCGGCTTCGACGCGAGATGGCCCGTGACAAAGACGCGGTACGTGATAAATTGAAATCCAGCATCTTGAAAGCCGGTTCCTTTTCCAAAGAGCCGCTCGTAAAGATTCTCAAAGGACGCGGCAACTTCGGCGACGTCCGCGTCGGTCAGTGTGCCGTTCTTTACAGGAGTCGATACTTCCGCGAGCTGGAGCGAATAGCGAATATCGATTTCGCGCTGGAGCGTGATTCCGGAAAACTCGATGCCTTGCCCATTGAGCGATTCGCGGACGGACTTCTCCAGGCGCGCAAACACCTCGTTGACGGCGCTCGCGGGGACAGGATAATTCGCCGGCAACGAAAGCTCCGCAGACATCCCCACATCTGCCGAAGCCAGACCAAAAGCCGAAAATGCCGCCGCCGTTGGACCCAGCGGAACGACCACCGACTTGACTCCCAAATCCGCCGTGTTCGTCGCGCAGTGGGCTGGTCCCGCGCCTCCGAACGCATAGACGACAAAATCGCGCGGGTCAGCGCCGGAATGCACGACCACTTTCCGGATGAGGTCGGAGGTTTGCGAGTCCTGAATCGTCCGGATCGCGAGCGCCGCTTCCTCCGCGGTCATGCCCAATTTGTCGGCGACATTCCTTTGGATCGAAGACTTGGCTAATTCGGGACGGAGGGACTTTCGTCCGCCGAGAAAGTATGCAGGATTCAGGATGCCGAGCACGAGATTTGCGTCGGTCACGGTCGGTTCCGTTCCGCCATCCCCGTAACAGGCCGGTCCAGGGCGCGCACCGGCGCTCCTTGGTCCCACGCGCAGGTTTCCTCCCGCATCGATCCATGCAATCGCGCCGCCCCCGGAGCCAATCGCCGCGATCTCGACCGTCGGCACATTGATCGTGTGCTGATTGAGAATCGTCGTGGTCGCGCGGCGCGGTTCGCCATCGACGATGAGGCCGACAAGGAACGTCGTCCCGCCCATGTCCGTTGAAATGACGTTCGTGTGTCCGAGTTGGCTCGCGAGCGTAACCGCTCCGATCGCGCCACCCGTCAGCACCGAGCCAACCGTTGTGATTGCCCGCTCGGCGGCGTCGCGCGCGAGAACCGTCTGGCCGGATCCTTGCATCACGAGCAAAGAGCCGCCGAATCCCATCTCGCGCAAGCATGCCTCAAGAGGGCCGAGGTAGTCGCGGAGTCGCGGTCCGACCATCGTGCTCATTACGGTCGTCGCGCTGCGCGGATACTCCCGGATGCGCGGGCTGATTTCGCACGACAGCCCGACGTAGATCGACGGGTTTTCCGAGCGAATCAGTTCCCGTAAACGCAGTTCATGCCCCGGATTGCGAAACGACCAAAGCAGAGCCACCGCGATCGCCTCGACGCCCGCGTCGAGCAGATCGCGAATCGCGGCCCTGGCCTGCTCCTCGTCGAGCGGAAAAATTTCGGCTCCCTTGTAATCGATGCGTTCGTTGATTTCGCGAATGAGCGCCTTTGGCACAAGCGGCGCCGGCTTGTTCGTCCGGGCGATGGCCTGAATTTGTTCCGGTCCGAGGCCGGCATAGCGCCCGGCAAGATTCATGATCGCGAGGGAATCAGCGTGTCCGCGCGTCGTGAGGAGTCCCACTTTCGCCACGTCGCCTGTAATCAGCGCATTCAGAGCCGCGGTGGTCCCGTGGGAAATATAAGTGGTCTGGCGGAGGAGTTCTTGGCGTGTGAGCTGCAGGCTCGCGGCGAGCTCTTCGAGTATCTGGTAGACTCCCTGCGCGAAATCGGGCGGTGTCGAGGGGGTCTTTGCGCCAATCAGCAGGCCGCGACCGTCTGTGGCGACGGCGTCGGTAAACGTTCCCCCGATATCAATTCCAATCACATAGCTCATCGTGAGTTTTTTCGTTTCCGGCAAACGGGACACAGCACGGTTCTACTGCACCCATCGCGGAGGAAATGTATCCTCGCACTTCGGCTGGGCACTCGTCAATTTCCAATGCGCGACATCCCGCCCGCCTGCTGGGTGGACTGAATATGGTAAAGTCGTTAGGCAAGGCTGAAAAAGACGGCATTGGGTTACGAACCGGAATTCACGAACGATTATGCACGTTGATACAAGCGCTGCCTCCGAGCAAACGGCCAGGGAGACCATGAAAGGCAGGAGTATCCTCGCTGCGATCAAGCGCAGCGGTGTCGAATTCGTGATTTCGGTCCCCGATATCACGACGAGCGAAGGTCTCCTGCGCCCGCTCGCGACCGATCGAGACTTGCATCTTTTGCGCGTCTGCAAGGAAGATGAGGGAGTCGCCATCTGCGCCGGTTTGTCGTTTGCGGACCGGCGCGCGCTTCTTTTGATCCAGCAAACAGGCCTTCTCGATTCGATCAACGCCGTGCGCGCCGTGGCGGTCGAATATAGTCTTCCGATTTGTATGATGGTGGGCTTGCTCGAAAAGGAGCCCGACGTGCCGCCCTCGAAATCGAAGCGGTATGGCGTTCGCATCGTCGAGCCTATTTTGGATGCGATGGGGGTCGCGCATCACGTGCTGGAAACGGAAACCGACGTCGCCAAGATCCAACCGGCGATTGAGCACTCGTATGGGGCTTCTTCTCCCGTTGTGTTGCTTCTCGGCCGGAGTCCGCTTGCATCATGATGAAGCGCGACGAATGTTTTCGCGTGCTCGCGCGGCACGTCGCTGAAGACGTGGTGGTTGCCACCTACAGCTCCGCGTTTGACTGGATTGCGGTCCGCAAGCATCCGCTGAATTATCTTTCCGTGGGTGCCATGGGGCTGGCGTCTTCCCATGGACTCGGATTGGCGCTGGGCCGTCCCGATCGGCGCATTATCGTTCTCGACGGCGACGGCAGCCTCCTGATGAATCTGGGAACTCTGGTGACGATCGCGGAGGCGAAGCCGCGAAACTTGTTTCATTTTATTTGTGAGAACGGAAATTATGAGGCCAACGGCGGCCATCCCATTCCCATGCAAGGCCGCTTGAGCTTTGTAGGCCTTGCGCGCTCGGCGGGCATCCGGCAATGCTATGAATTTTCAGAGCTCGTCGATTTCGAGCGGCAAATCGGGGCGGTGCTATTGCAGGAAGGCCCGGTTTTTGTGGACCTCAAAGTGGAGCGTGGATCGGTGGCGCAGCAGGATTTTGCTTACATTCACAGCGCCGCCGTGCGCACGGAATTCCAGGCGGCGCTGCGGAAAGCCTGAATGGACGGAATCGAGGAAACGCATCGATGGACGGGATCGAACTCGAAATTTTGTGGAGCAACCTAATCAACATCGTCAGCGATCAGGCGAAAGCGCTGCAACGCATTGCGTTTTCTCCTATCGTGCGCGAGACGGGCGACCTCGCCTGCGCCATTTTTGACGCCCAAGGCCGCATGATGGCGCAAGCGAAAACGGGCACGCCCGGGCATATCAATTCGCTGGCCAATTCCGGGCAGAAGCTCGTCTCCATGTTTCCGCCCGGCGAGCTCGAACCGGGCGACATGCTCATCACGAACGATCCGTGGCTCTCGGCCGGTCATTTTTTTGACATTACCGTGGTCACTCCTGTGTTTTTTCGTGACCGCGTCATCGGCTTCGTCGGATCCAACATCCATCATACGGACATCGGCGGTTATGGCATCGGGGCCGGTGCGCGCGACGTGCATGAGGAAGGCCTCTGGATTCCGCCGATGAAGTTTTACGAACGTGGAAAAATGGTTGCCCCGCTCAGGACGATCATTCAGGCCAACGTCCGGACGCCCGAACAGGTGTTCGGCGATTTAGGCGCACAAGCGGCAACCGGAAAAGCATGCGCCGAGCGGCTGACGGCCCTCTGCGAGCGGACCGCCCTTCGCGATCTCGAACAATTATCGCGCGATATCGGTGAACGCTCCGAAGCCGCGACGCGCGACTCGATCCGAAAATGTCCGTCCGGAACCTGGCACGGCGAGTCCCAGTTTGATGTGCCCGGCGGGGAAGTCATTACACTTCACACTGCCGTCACGATTGACAATGCAAAAGGCGAAATTTTGATCGATTTTGCGGGCTCTTCGCCGCGCAGTCCGCACGGCATCAATGTTGTGCTGAACTACGCCCACGCGTACAGCACGTTCGCGGTGCGTGCCTGCCTCAATCCGGAGCTGCCGAACAACTGGGGGAGCCTCGCTCCGATCAAAGTGTCCGCGCCGAAGGGCTGCATCGTAAATGCCCAGTATCCCGCTCCGCTCAGCGCACGCCACGTCGTCGGCATGTACGTTCCGATGCCGATCATCAAAGCGCTGGCGCAAGCGGTGCCGGACCGCGTGCTGGCGGAAAGCTCGGGCGCGGTTTGGGCGGTGCAAATTCAGGGGC
>Ga0335085_10006026_pt1 | contig 19267 bp, 17 predicted proteins | sample Lox_Sample_45_FD_206712 | JGI IMG/M metagenome (GOLD analysis project Ga0335085, IMG submission 206712) | Soil microbial communities from Loxahatchee National Wildlife Refuge, Florida, United States - Lox_Sample_4.5 | ecosystem: Environmental > Terrestrial > Soil > Wetlands | place: USA...
TCGGCGTTTACGCTTTCGCGGATGGAATACTCGGAGCCTGGACGGCAATCACGGGACGCAAGGAACACGACGACTGGTGGGTGCTGCTTCTCTGGGCACTCGTCGGCATCGGGGCTGGCATTCTGACGTTCGTCGCACCCGGCATCACGGCGCTGGCGCTCGTCTTCTACATCGCAGTCTGGTCGATCGCCACTGGCGTTCTCGAGATCGTCGCGGCGATCCGCCTGCGCAAGGAGATCACCGGTGAATGGATGCTCGTCCTCGGCGGAATCATTTCGGTGGTGTTCGGCATTCTGCTGCTTGCGCAGCCCGGCGCCGGTGCGCTCGCGCTTGTCTGGCTGATCGCGACCTATGCCGTCATCTTCGGCATTGTCCTCGTGATCCTGGCGTTCAAGGTGCGCGGCTTTGCAGGGCGAGTCGTGCACGCGTGAGTTCTTGAACGATCAACCAGCGCGCTGCTCCCTGTCCCTCTTGTTCTGCGCCTCGATGAGAGCGCGCGCCTCGGCCCATTGCTCGGGAGTCCACTGGCGCAGCTCATAGAAATTTCCGCCCATCGCGAGGTATGCGCCGCCGTCCATCATGATCGCCTGGCCAGTGAGCCAGTCGCAGCCGTTCGACAGCAGGAACGTCGCGAGATTGTTGAGTTCGTCTTTCGTGCCGACGCGGCCCATCGGGTTCACCGCCTTGGCGCGCGCCCCGGGCTCCGTTCCTGGACTCAGGCGCTTGCTCATGCCTTCGGTCGGAATCTCGCCCGGGCCGATCGCGTTCAGGCGGATGCCGTAGCGCGCCCACTCGATCGCGAGCGAGCGCGTCATCGTGAGGATCGCGCTCTTCGACATCGCCGAAGGCACGACGAACGGACCGCCGTTTTCGACCCATGTGACGATGATCGACATCACCGAGTGCATCGGCTCGCCGGGCTTCCATCCGCGTGCGATCCAGCGTTTGCCCACAGCCTGCGTCACGTAGAACGTGCCATGCATCACGATGTTGGCGATGGCGTCGAAGCCGCGCGGTGAGAGCGCCTCCGTCGGACTGATGAAGTTTCCCGCCGCGTTGTTGACGAGGTCCGTCAGTGGAGCATCCTGGAAGATGCTTTCGACCATCGCATCGACGGCGGCCGCATCGCGAATGTCCACGCCATATGCGGTGACCTTGCCCCCATGCTCGGTCATCAGCTCGCGCGCGGTCTGCTCGCAGACCTCCTTGCGCCGGCCGCAGATGGCGATTTCGGCCCCCAGCGACAGGAACCTGGACGCCATCCCGCGGCCCAAACCGGTCCCGCCGCCAGTGACGAGGATCTTCTTGCCCCTGAAGAGATTGGCCGCGTACATGTTCGTGTCCCCCTGTCGTGTCCCCCTTGAACCGGCGACGATAGACCAAGCGCCTGCTCTGCCTGTCGGCAACCTTGCTTCCACCTTCTTGGGATCGAAACAGTGTTTCGGCTTGTACTCTGAGTTACGGCTGTCTGCGTTATCGGCGGTTCACGAAGCCTCTTCGGACCCAAAGACGATGATCGACATCGAGCACCTGACGCGCACCTACGGAACACTGATGGCCGTCGATGACGTGAGCTTCCATGTCGACCGCGGCGAAGTGGTCGGCCTGCTTGGTCACAACGGCGCCGGCAAGACGACGCTGATGAAGATACTGACCGGGTATCTCGAACCCACCGCCGGCACGGTCAGGATCGACGGCCTGGAGATCGGCCGCGACACACCGGCGATCCAGGCGCGCATCGGCTACCTCCCCGAGAACTGTCCGGTGTGGCCCGACATGACCGTAATCGACCTGCTCGATTACCAGGCGGGGCTGCATCGCGTTGCGCCCGAGCGTCGCCGCCAGGCAGTGGCCGCCGCGATCCGGCGCACGGCGTTGAAGGAGAAAGCGATGGCGCCGATCCACACGCTATCGCGCGGCTACCGCCAGCGTGTGGGCGTGGCACAAGCCATCCTGCATGAACCCGACATCGTGATCCTCGACGAACCCACCAACGGACTTGACCCTTCGCAGATCCTGCACATGCGCGAGCTCATCGGCGAACTCGCGCAGCGCGCGACCGTGATCGTCTCGACGCACATCCTGCAGGAGGTGCAGGCCGTCTGCCAGCGGGTGGTGATCCTGCGCGCCGGCCGCAAGGTGATGGACGCGCGCATGGACGAGCTGCAACGCGGCGCGCGGCTGATGGTGACCGTCGAGGGCGACGCCGATGCCGTGCGCGCGGCGCTGGCGGCCGTGCCGGGCGTCACTGCGGTGGAATCGGTCGGCCAGATCGGCAGTTGCCAACGCTTCGCCTTGCAGGCCGGCGAGGGCGTGGCGCCGGCCGTGAGCGCCGCCGTGCATCACGCGGGCTTCGGTCTGCACGCGCTCGCATTCGAGCGACGCGACCTCGAAACCCTGTTCGCCGAGATCGATCGCGCGGCGACGCCCGAAGTCGCGCAAGCCGCGGAGGTGCGCCATGCCGCGTGAGGCCATGCCAGATGCGCTGGGCAATATCCGGATGACCGCGCGCAAGGAGCTCGCGGGCTTCTTCGCATCGCCCGCGGGGTTTCTCTTCCTCGCCGCCTTTCTCGCGGTGACGCTGTTCGTCTTCTTCTGGGTCGACACCTTCTTCGCGCGCGGGCTGGCCGACGTGCGGCCGCTGTTCCAGTGGATGCCGCTGCTCTTGATCGTGCTGGTTGCCGCACTCACCATGCGCGCATGGGCGGAAGAGCGCCGCGCCGGAACGCTGGAACTGCTGCTCACTTCTCCCACGGCGCCGACCGAGCTCGTGCTCGGCAAATTCTTCGGAGCGATGGGGCTCGTGGCGATCGCGCTCGCCCTGACGTTGCCGCTGCCGATCACGGTCGCGCTGCTCGGCCCGCTCGACTGGGGCCCGGTGATCGGCGGCTACGTCGCGGCATTCGCGCTCGCGTCCGCCTACGTGGCAATCGGCTTGTGGGTGTCGTCGCGCACCGACAACCAGATCGTGAGCCTGATCCTCACCGCGCTGATCACCGGTGCGTTCTATCTGATCGGCACGCCGGTACTTACAAATCTCTTCGGCATTCACGCGGGCGCGGTGCTGCGCGATCTCGGCGCGGGTGCGCGCTTCGATTCGATCACGCGCGGTGTGCTCGACCTGCGCGATCTGTACTACTACCTCTCGCTCACCGCCACATTCCTCGTGCTCAACCGGCTCGCGATCGAGAAGCTGCGCTGGGCTGGCAATCCGCCGCAGCCCTCGCACCGGAGATGGGGATGGATCGCAGCGCTGCTCGCAGCCAATGCGCTCGCGGCGAATTTCTGGCTCGATCAGGTGCGCAGCGCGCGGGTCGACCTGACCGCGGGACAGATGTACACGTTGTCGGACGCGACGCGGACATATCTGTCCGAACTGCAGGAGCCGCTGCTCATCCGCGGCTACTTCAGTGCTGCGACGCATCCGCTGCTCTCGCCGCTGGTGCCGCAACTGCGCGACCTGCTGCAGGAGTACGCGGTCGCGGGTGGCAGCAAGGTGCGTGTCGAGTTCGTCGATCCACACGACGATCCGAAGATCGAAGAGGAAGCGGCGAGCAAGTACGGCATTCGGCCCGTGCCGTTTCAAACGTCGACGAAGTACCAGGCCTCGGTGGTCAACTCGTACTTCGATATCATCGTGAGCTACGGCGACCAGTTCCAGACGCTGGGCTTCCGCGATCTCATCGACGTCAAGATGCGAGGCGAAGGCGACTTCGACGTCGCGCTGAAGAATCCCGAATACGACATCACGCGTGCGATACGCAAGGTGTTGCTCAGCTACCGCGGCGGAGGCAGCGCATTCGCGACGCTGCAGCGGCCGCTGGAGTTCACGGGATACATCTCGGAGCAGGGGCTGCCAGCGAGCCTTGCTCCGGCGCGGCAGGCGCTCGATGACGCGCTCGCGCAATTGCGCACGCAGGCCGGTGACAAGCTGCGGGTGAGCTTCAAGGATCCTTCCACGCAAGCGGGCCTGGCGAAGAGCCTGAGCGACGAAGGTTTACAGCCGCTGATCACGGGCCTGCTCGATCCGCGTCCATTCTGGTTCCACATGACGCTCTCGGACGGACGCCAGGTCGAACGGGTGCCGCTGCCGGAGACCGCCGATGCCGCCGGCTTCAAGCGCACCATCGAAGCGGCGGTCAAGCGCTTCTCTCCGGGTTTCCTGAAGACTGTCGCAGTGGTGACGCCTCCGGATGCGCGGCAGGAGATGGGGCGCGGTGCGAGTTTCTCGTCGCTGCGCGACGCGCTCGGCGATTCGGTGCGCTGGCTTCCCACCGATCTGAGCGACGGCCGCGTGCCCGCGTCCGCCGACATGCTGATGCTGCTCGCGCCCGAGGCGTTGAACGCGAAGCAGGTGTTCGCGCTCGATCAGTTCCTAATGCAGGGTGGCACGGTGCTGCTGGCCACGGCACCGGCGGACGTCTCGCTGGGGCAGGGCATCACGGCACGTCCGGTGCAAAGCGGCCTGCAGGACTGGCTCGCGGGCATCGGCGTGAGCCTCGGCAAGAGTTTCGTTCTGGATACCCGCAGCGGCGCGCTGCCGATTCCTGTCGAGCGTCCGATCGGCGCAGGCATGACGGTGCGCGAAGTGCACTTGGCGCCGTATCCCTACATCGTCGACGTGCGCGGCGCAGGGCTCGATGCGGCCAACCCGGTCACTGCGAGCCTCGGCCAGCTCAGCGTGCCGTGGGTGGTCCCCGTGAACGTCGACGCGGAGAAGAACAAGGCGCGCAAGGTCACGACGCTGCTGCAGTCGTCGCGCGACAGCTGGCTTTCCGACAACGCCAACCTGCTTCCGGACTACCGCCAGTATCCGCAAACCGGCTTCGCGGTGAGCAAGGAGCGCGGCGCGCGACCGCTCGCGGTGATGCTCGAAGGCACCTTCGACTCGGCGTACAAGGGCAAGCAATCGCCGTTGCTGGAGGGCGCAAAGACTTCGCCGCCCGCGGCCGATGCCGACAAGAGCGCGAACGCGAGCAAACCGGGTGACGACAAGGCGAAGCCGTCGGGCTTCGCCGCGGTCGGCCGCGTGATCGATCAATCACCCGCGTCCGCGCGCCTGATCGTCGTCGGGTCGAACGCGTTCTTCAACGACCAGACGATGGACCTCGAAAGCCAGGCGCTCGGCACGAGCTATCGCAAGCCCGCCGAGTTCGCGCTCAACCTCGTCGACTGGTCGCTGGAGGATCAGGGGCTGCTCGGCATCCGCAGCCGCAGCCGCTTCGCGCGCACGCTCGATCCGCTCTCCTCGAATGCGCAGGCGGCATGGGAGTACGCCGACTACGCGCTCGTGCTCGCCGGCCTGTTCGTCGTGTGGCTCGTGCTCCGGCGTCGGCGCAGCGTGGCCGCGCGCCGTTACGAACTGCTGCTGCAGGAGGTGTGACGATGCAACGATGGATCTACATCCTCGGCGTCCTGCTCGGCGCGCAGGTACTTGTTGCGGGCGGGCTGATGTTGCGTGGCGACCGGCTCGGCCCGGCGCGCACCGACGCGCTGCTGGTCGCGGCGGACCTGAAGGACGTCGATCGCCTCACGATCGACGGTCCGGTCTCGAACGATGCGGCCGGCGGCAAGCCGGCCGCTGATGCGCGCGTCGAACTCGTCAAGCACGACGGCAACTGGACGATGCCCGCCAACTTCGACGCTCCGGCCGACGCGAAGAAGGTCGATGCACTCCTGAAGCAGCTCGCGAGTGTGCGACGCGGCCTGCCGATTGCAACGACGGCGCAGGCGCTCGACCGCTTCAAGGTCGGCGAACACGACTACGAGCGGCGCATCGTCGCCAGCCACGGCGAGAAGGCGCTAGCGACCGTCTATCTGAGCGCCGCGTCCGGAGCACGCAAGGCGAACGCCCGCACGGCGCAGGATGCCGCCATCTACAACGTCGACATGGCGACCTATGACCTGCCGACGGGTGCGGGCGATTGGCTCGACAAGGCGCTGCTCCAGCGCGATGCCGCGGTGCTCACACGCATCGAGGTGTCCGAAGCGGGCAAGCCCACGGTCACGCTGTCCAGGCCATCGCCTGCCAGCAAGGACGCGCAAGCCTCCGATGACGGCTCTGCGGAAAAGAAGGACCATGCAAGCGCCGCGGCGGCACCGGCCTGGTCGGCGGACGGTCTCGGCGCAGGCGAGCAGCTCGATCAGGCGAAGGCGGATGCGCTCGTGCAGGCCATCACGAACCTTCGGGTGGACAGCGTGCTGGGCACGCAAGCGCAGCCCGACTGGCAGCAGGACCCGCCGCAACTGCGCGTGACGGTTGCCGATGCGGCGAACAAGTCGGTGACCTGGACCATCGTCAAGCCGAAGTCGGGCGATGTGCACGTCCTGAAGGCATCCGACCGGCCCTGGTATTTCGAACTGAAGAGCTGGAGCGCAAAGCCGCTGCTCGATGCGGCCGCTCCGGACAAGCTGGTCGTCCACGCGAACGCGCCGGCGCCGCCTGCGAAAGCGCACTGACGACGGAACTCAGTCGAGCGCGGCGCGCGTGCGCCCGTCCGTACTTGGAACGCCGCCTCGTTTTCCGGGGACCAACTCGCCGTAGCGCTGCGCGAATACCGCCGGCAATTCGCGCGCTGCGGCGGGCGAAAGCCACAGGCGCAGCAGGTGCCGCCGCCGCGCGGGCTCCGGCCAGTCCACGAACGCAGTCCGATCGTGCAACAGCGCGTGGTTGTGCACGAACTGCATGTCGCCCGGCTGCAGTTCCATCGTGAAGTTCAACGCGGGGTCATCGGTCAGCGCGTCGAGCAGATCGAGCGCTTCGATCTGTCGCGCGCTCAAGCGCGGCGCGTCGGGAAAGCGCTGCGCGGAATCGATGTATTGGCGCTGGTAGATCGCTGAGAGATGCGCCGCGTGCCAGTTGAAGACCGGAATCTCGAAGTACGGCCTGGCACCCGGCGGCACCTCGCCGCGGCGGTCGGTGGCGAGCGGCTCGAACAGGCACGCCGCCAGGTCGGGCCGGCGCGCACGCATCTCGTTGTAGAGCGTGCTCGACGACACCAGCGCCGACGCGCCGCCCGAGCGCGCGGTCTGCAGGCACAGCAGACCCACGAGGTCGGCGGAGTCGGTGTGGAACGTCTGCCTTTCGCGCGTCTGGTAGATGCGCACGTTCGGATCATTCGAAGACAGGCCCATGTCGCGCACGTGCCCGAGCACGTGGCCTTGTGCGTTCTGCGAAATCGGATTGCCGAGATGCGTGCCGAGGCCATAGAACGCGATCGCGCTGCGCCGTCGCCCCCAGCGCTCGACCGGCAGCCCGCGCCAGAGCACGAAGCCGCGGCCTTCGAGCAATTCCTTCAGGGTGATTGCGATGCGTCGCGCGAGCGTCCGCAGAACGAAGCGTTCCGGGCTGATCGACGCGAGGTCCGCACGTTCGTCCATCCACGGCTCGCTCGCGGCAGCGAGCTCGCCGAGTTCGGCCTGCGACAGCGTCTCGATCCAGTCGGTACGCGCGGCCATCTCCGGGCCGTACCAGGCCGAGGCGTCTTCGATGCGCGCAGGAAGCCCGTGAGGAAAGGATGGCGAGTGCGGATCGTTCATCCCTCCGATTATCTACTGCGCTACGGCCGCTTTCCGAAGAACTCGCCCGTCGTGCGGTAGTGCGCATCGTCGCCTGGGCGGAAGTTGTTGAAGTCGTGCGCCATCGTGCCGGTCTCGACGTCTCTGCCGCGCCGGTCCTTCTTCACCACCTCGAACGCGTTGCCGTTCGAATTCTCCGCCACCGGGTTGATGGACTCGTTGTATTCGCCCTTGTCATTGCGCAACGCTGGTTCGTTGTCCATGTCGATGACCTTCAGCTTCGGGTAGCTCTCCTTGATGACATGGGCGCGCGAAACGTCGTTGGTGCCGCGGAAGAACGCGATTTCCTTGACGGCTTTGCCGTTGGCGGTCTTGCCGAAATCGCGGATGTAGTTTTCCGCAATGAACGGGTGATCCTTGTCGCCACTCAGGAAGTGATAGACGCAGTCGTACAGCATGATGCGGTCCGCCTTCAGCAGCTTGCCCGACGGGTCGGCGCGCATCAGGTTCACCAGCGCCATGCCGCCGCCGGAGTGGAAGGACACGGTCGTTTCCGTGACGTTCGTCACCTTGGCGGCATCGAGCGCATCCTGGGTGGTCTTCACCTCGTCCTTCACCTGCGACCAGCTGGCGGTGTAGCTGTTGTCGTTGTGCGGCGAATCGGTTTCTTCCGTCGGGTTGCTGCATTCGGGCAGCACGAAGACAGCCTGCTTGTCTTCCTTGAGGATGACGTCGCGGATGCGCGCGTTCTGTCCGGCCTTCGATCCGAGCGGATCCGCGACGGTCGCGTTGTCGCCGTGATAGTGAGTGTGGACGTGCGCGCCCTTGGCGTATTCGGGGCCGCGGATGACGAGCACCGGATTGCCGCCGTTGCCGGTACTGGTGGTCACCACCACCTGCACCTTCGGATTCTTCGCGACGAGGTCGCCGTAGGAGCCCTGGGCATGCTCGATCGTGTCGGCGAGATGGTTCTCGCCGTTCTTGCGCAACTCGCGGATCGTCTCGCGCGACGTGGTGGCGATGTCGAAAACGCGCGGCGCGCTCGCAGGCGAGGGCGCAGCGGCTTTCGCGTCGACGCCTTTCACGCCTTGCGATCCGCCATTGGCTTTCGCTTTCGTGGCGTTGCCGCCTGGCCCGTTTGCGTCTGCGTAGAACCGTTGCATCGGCGGCGCGCCGAACAGCGCGTTGAACGTGGCCTGTGGATCGGCACTACCGACACCGACACTCGCTGCCAGGTGGCCGGTTGCCGCGGCGTTCGGCGCGGCGGTCGGATCGTTCGTTTCCATCCCGTCGTTCGCAGGCAGCGTGGCCGGCGACGTGGATCGTTGCGGAATCTGGATCATTTTTCTGCTCCCATGTCCACGAGGTTGACGAGCCGCGTCCACCGGCTCTAGGCCGGCGAACTTTGTACGGAATATCGGCTTTCACCTCGGAGGTACGAAGGGAGGCGGCTGTTCGGAGTCGGTGAATATTCGCGCCTTGTGCGATCGCGATCGAAACGACCGGTGCCAATGACGCCCCTTGGATTGCGGTTGACCGTGCAGGCATGGGTGTTACCTTGGTAGTACCAAGGGGCACGGATGACGACCGCGACAACGCTGAAACTGCCGGATGAACTCAAGGAACGGGTTGTCCAGGCCGCGTTGGCTGCCGGCAAGTCGCCGCACGCGTTCATGATCGAAGCCATCGAACTGCAGACCGAACTCGCAGAGCGGCGGCGTGCGTTCGTGAAGTCGGCGCTCGTCGCGGAGCAGGAGGTCGCGCAATACGGACTGGTGTACGACGGCGACGAGGTTCTCAGTTATCTGAAGGCTCGCCTCGAACGTCGGAAACCTGCGCGGCCACGCAAGCGCAAGCTCTAGCGCACAGAGAAACCTTGCCGAGGCCCGTCTTTGCGCCCGGGGCGCTCGAAGACCTCGACCGGCTGGCGGCTTTCCTGCTGGAGCAATCGAAGCGCGTCGCGAAAGAGGCGGGACCGCTGATCGTCGAGGCGCTGCAGGCCTTGAAGAGGCATCCGCTCCTCGGCCGGCCGGTCGAGCAGGGATTGCGCGAAATGCTTATCTCGCGCGGGCGTTCGGGCTACGTCGCGCTCTATCGCTACGATCCCGCGACCGATGTGGTGCTCGTCCTGCGCGTCCGGCATCAGCGCGAAGAAGGCTTCGAATAGCGGCGTGCGCGGCTGCGATCCACGTGTGCGATCGGCGCCGGCGGTCACGAGGACGTGGCGATGCCGTTCAGCTCCGCCCACCCGGTCCAGGCGATTTCGATGCCGATGCACAGGAGCACGAATGCCATCAGGCGTGTCATGACCAGCGTGCCGACCTCGCCCAGGCGAGCCATCAGGCTGGCAGCGTGGCGGTAGACGAGATAGATCACTGCAGCGGTCAGCGTGGCGCCGAGCAACGCGACGGAGGCGCCGACCACGTAGAGCGCGGGCTGGCGCGGCAACCCGGCACCGAGCGCAATCGCCGCGGCAATCGTTCCTGGTCCGGTCGTGAGCGGAAACGTGATCGGAAAGAAGCTGCGCCTGACGATCTCGGCCTGCGTCAGATCCGTGCGTTGCGAGCGCTGCACGGCGCTCTTGACCTCGTCCTCGTCGCTGCTGTTGAGCATGCGCCAGCCCGATGCCGCAACGAGCATGCCGCCGCCGATGCGCACGATCGGGATCGAGATGCCGAACAGCTCGAGCACATAGGTGCCGACCAAGAGCGATGCCACGATGACGAACCAGCAATTGATCGTGACCTGCCGCGCGAGCCTTTGGGTCGTCGCGGGATCGGCGCCCGCCATCATCGTGAACACGGGCGCGCCGCTCAGCGGGTTGATGATCGGAAGCAGGGTTACGGGCACCAACAGCAACGCATGCAGGAACTCGCTCGGGTTGGGCATCGGATCATCACAAGGTGGGATCGAGGGTGCGCCGGAACAGGCTGAACACGCGCTCCCAGTGGCGCTCGGCGGCGACCTGGTTGTAGACGCCGGTACGAGTCGGGAACACGAAGCCGTGCTCGACGCCGGGATACCACTCGATGCGATGCGACGTGCCGGCCTCCTGCAGCGCGGTCTGCAGTTTCTCGATATTGGAGGGCGGCGCCCATCGGTCGGTCTCGGCGAACGCGAAGTAGCTCTCGCACTTGATTTGCGGCGCCATCCGATGCGGCGAGTCGGGCGCATCGGTGGCCATGTGGGCGCCGTGAATGGAAGCGATACAGCGAAATCGTTCGGGAAAGGCGGCGGCAGCCCACACGACGAAGGGGCCGCTCATACAGTAGCCGAGCGCACCGATATGGCCGGCATCGGCGTACGGCTGCCCATCGATGAAGTGCAGCATGGCCTCGGTGTCGCAGCGCGTGGTCTTCGCATCCAGCGTCCGCATGTAGCCGAACATCTCCGCCATCGCGGGTTCGGTGCGCTCCTTCAGCGCGTAGTCGCGCGAGCGCCGATAGTAGAGGTTGGGCAGCACCACGTAGTAGCCGACCGTCGCGATCCGCCGCGCCATATCGTGAAGCTCGTCGCGCTTGCCCGGCGCATCCATGTAGAACAGAACGACCGGGAATGGATCGTCTTCCTCCGGATGCACGATGAACGAATTCATCGCACCATCGGCGGTGGGAATGTCGATGTGATGCTCGATCATGAAGGCCCCCTGCGTCGAAGTGTAGTGATCCTCCCTGTGGCGCCACCCCGTCCCTCCCCCGCAAGCGGGGGAGGGGAAATGGCCGGGAGATGACCCTGCGCATCACCTGGCGGCAAGTGCGGCCTCTTTGCGATTTCAGCGATGTTGTCCGTCAATTCGCGTCAGAGGCGCCCAGTGAAGACACTTCCGCGACAGATCGCGATTCTCTGCATTGGCACTGCGTTGAGCGCGTGCGCAGCGCCGCCACCATCGCCTACTGCGCCGCCCGAATACGCCGAGGCGGACTGCCACCCGGACGCCGATGCGGGGCAACCGCAATACATCGTTGGCTATGGCAGCTTGATGCAGGATGAATCGCGCAAGCGCACCTCGCCGCAGGCCGGACCCGCGCATCCGGTCGAGGTCAGCGGTTTTCGGCGCGGCTGGTTTGCGAAGGGCGATCCGGTCGGGTTCAGCACGACCTATCTGGGCGTCACGCCGGATCCGCATGGCCGAGTGAACGCAGTGGTCTATGCGGTCGAGACGAGCGAGCTCGTCGCAACCGATCGACGCGAATCGAGCTACTGCCGCAAGAGCGTGCCGATGACGGCCATCAAGACGCTGGAACAGGGGACCTTCGAAGTCGCGGCTGGCCAGGCGTGGATCTACGTCAACAGGCCGCAGGCGATCGCAGCGCCGAGCGCCCGCTATCCGATCGTGCAGTCCTACGTCGACATCTTCCTGTCGGGCTGCCTCGAGCAGGAGCAACGGTTCGCGCTGAACGGCTTTGCGCAGCGGTGTGTCGCGACCACGGGGAACTGGTCGGAACATTGGGTCAACGATCGGCTGTATCCGCGCCGGCCATTCATCTATCAGCCCAGATCGCGGCAGATCGACGCGTTGCTCGCACGGAACCTCCCCGAGTACTTCGCCCGCATCAGGATCGAGGGCGCTCATATGGAGTGAGACACCAGCTCGAAGGATCGGGCCCGGGCCGGATCACATAGCATTGCCGTTCGGGAGCGGACAACGAAAATCGACTGTGCGACTCGGCGGCATCCTCATGTGTATCGGCGCGGTCCTTCTGGCGGCGTCGCTGCTGTTGCGGCACGCACTGCCTGCACCTGCCGAACTGCGCACGGAACTCGGCAACGAACCGCTGCAGGAACCGACGCAGGCAGTTCCGTTCCAGACGACCGCGGGCGGCATCACCTACACGATCAGGCCGATGGCCGATTACGAGATCTGGGGCCTGGTCGTGAGCGCGCACGACTCCGACTCGTGGTGGGACTGGATCCACAAGGCGTGGAATGACGAACTGAACGTGGTCGACCTGTGCGTCGTGTTCGCCGAGAACGTCAAGAGCGGCGGTTACGTCGGGCTCGACTACTCGAGCGGACAGTTCGTCTGTTACGTGCAGACATCCTCGAGCGAGAAATGGCAGCGCTTCTCGATGCGCGCGCTGTCGAACAACCACCTGCTCGCCGACCGCGCCTCGATCATCTCGACGCTGCGGGACGTTCAGGTCGGCGACCAGGTGCACATCCGCGGCGTGCTTGCGGAATACGCGCACAACCACGGGTTCGCGTTCAAGCGCGGCACGAGCCTTACGCGCGACGACACCGGCAACGGCGCCTGCGAGACGATCTACGTGCAGGACGTCGAGGTGTTGCGCGCCGGCGGCCGGCCGTGGCGGTGGCTGCGCTGGCCGGCGATCGCGTTGCTCGCGCTCGGCCTCGTCGCGTGGGTGCGCGCGCCGCTGCAGGTGCGATAGTGGTGTACAGCGAACATCTTCCCTCCCCCGCGTGCAAGGGTTAGGGTGGGGGCGGGAAACGCGCGATGTCGATCGAGGTGCCTATTCGAATACCCAATCCACTTCGCTTGAGACCGTGCCCTCCACCCCCCTCCAGCCCCGCCCTCCCTTGCAAGCGGAGGAGGGAGTCATTGCCCGGTAGGAGGCACTACACCTATCATCCAGCGATGGACGAGCTCGACCCCGCCCTGGCATGTACCTGCTTCAAGCTGCGCAACCTCGCGCGCCGCGTCACCTCGCTCTACGACGAGGTGCTTGCCGGCGCCGGGATCACGGTCACGCAATACGCGGTGCTCTCGGTGCTGCTGGCTGCCAGGCGCAGCGGGGAAACGATCGGCGTGACCGAGCTCGCGCGCCGCCTGCAGGTCGATCGCACCACGCTTACGCGCGGACTCGACCTTCTGGTCGACGGCGGTCTCATCACGATCGAGCGCCGCAAGGGCGGTGCCGATGCGCGCGTGAAAACGGTGGCGCTCACAGCGCAAGGCGAGCGCAGCCGTCGTGCCGCCGCGCCCCTGTGGCGCAAGGCGCAGGCGCGCCTCGAACGACAGCTGGGGCCGGCTCTGCACGGAGCGTTGCGCAAGCACGTCGACCGGAGCGCGTCCGCCATCGGCGCTTGAACCCCTTTTTCCGGAGCCATTATGTGTAGTTACACGCAGTTGGGACCATCATGAAGCGAGCGGCCGCGACGCGGCGTGTTGTCGTAACCGGGCTTGGCGCGATCGCACCGGTCGGACTGTCGGCGGGCGAGTGCTGGTCGGCGGCGGTGCAGGCGCGCAGCGGCATCGCGCGGGTACAGGCATTCGACCCGGCGCCGTTTTCTTCGCAGATTGCGGGCGAGGTGAAGGGCTTCGAGGCGGAGCGCTACCTGTCGGACAAGGAGGTGCGCCGGGTCGACCGCTTCGTTCACCTCGGCTTCGCCGCGGCGGTGCAGGCTGTCGAAGACGCGCGCCTCGGCTCCGCAATCGACAAGGCACGGGCGGGTGTCTACTTCGGCTCGGGCATCGGCGGACTCGGAACGATCGAAGCCAGCCATCGCACGTTGCTCGAGAGCGGTCCGCGCCGCGTCTCGCCGTTCTTCATCCCCGGAACCATCGTCAACATGACGGCCGGCCTGATTTCGATGCGGTTCGGCTTCACCGGCCCGAACCTCGCCGTGGCGACCGCATGCACGACGGGTGCGCACAGCATCGGCGAGGCCGCCGCTTTGATTGCGCGCGGCGCCGCCGACGTGATGATTGCCGGCGGCTCCGAAGCGGCGATCACGCCACTCGCCTTCGCCGGGTTCTGCGCGGCGCGCGCGATGTCGACGCGCAACGATGATCCCGCCGCCGCGAGCCGCCCGTGGGATCGCGATCGCGACGGTTTCGTCCTGGGCGAAGGCGGCGCTGCACTGGTGCTCGAAAGTCTCGACCACGCCGCGCGACGCGGCGCACGGATCTATGCAGAACTCGTCGGCTTCGGCATGTCGGCCGATGCCTTTCACATGACGCAGCCTCCCGAAGATGGCAGGGGTGCGTTTGCCGCCATGCAGGCCGCGCTTGCGTCCGCCGAGCTCGAACCCGATCGCCTCGACTACATCAACGCCCATGCAACGTCGACGCAGGCGGGCGACATCGCAGAAGCGCGTGCGATCGAGCGCCTGCTCGGCGGCGCGGCCGGCCGCGTCGCCGTCAGCTCGACCAAGGGCGTGACGGGTCACCTGCTCGGCGCGGCGGGGGCGATCGAAGCAGTTTTTACCGTGCTTGCTATTCACGATGGGCACATTCCGCCGACGGCCAATCTCGAGAATCCCGATCCGGGTCTCGAACTCGACCTGGTGCCGGGAACGGCGCGCGAGCGGCGCGTCAGGTACGCGCTCAGCAATTCGTTCGGCTTTGGCGGGACCAACGCGGCGCTCCTGTTCGCCGCGCCTTGACGGGGCGCGGCCAGCCTAAACTCCGGCGCGGATGAATCCGACCGTTCATTTCGACGGCAGCGTGCTTCCGGCCGCGGCGTTCCATGCACGCTGTCTTCGTTCGGCGGCAGCGCTGCTCGAGCTCGGTGTCGGCCCCGGCGACGCGGTGGCGCTGATGCTCCACAACGAGCCTCTCATGTTCGAGCTGATGCTTGCGACACGCTGGCTCGAGCGCAAGCTGCGCGAGCCCTATTGGGCGGGGCGCGATCGACGCGTTTAGTTGACGGCGGTGCGGATGCTGAGGATGTTCGCGAGAAAGAAGCTTGGGCGGGCCGCGATCCTTTCCCTTCTATTCATCGCGGCGCATGCCAAAGGCGCGACCGACGATCCCGTTGCTCCGGAGAAGCCCGACTTCATTTCGGCAAACCTCGACACGACCGTCGGCGCCGGCGAAGACTTCTTCACGTACGCGAACGGCGGCTGGCTCAAGCGCAATCCGATTCCACCGACCGAGGTGGCGTGGGGAATCGATTTCCTGGTGCGCGACCAGATGCAAACCACGCTTCGTGAGTTGAACGCGCGCGCGGCAGCAGCGGGCGCGCCGCGCGGCAGCGACGATCAGAAGGTCGGCGATTTCTGGCGTACCGCAATGGACGTCGACCGCGCCGAGCGGATGGGGCTTGCGCCGCTGCAACGCGAGCTCGCGCTCATCGATGCAGTAAAGACCCTGCGCCAAGCGCTGGATGCCGCGTTCGTGCTGCAGCCGTTGGGCACCGGTGTCCTCTTCGCTTTTTCCGTCGACCAGGACAAGAAGGAAAGCGACACCATATCCGTGCATCTGCGCCAGGGCGGCCTCGGATTGCCGGACCGCGACTACTACGTCAGCGACGATGCGAGCCTCGCGGCGACCCGCACCGAGTACGTCAAGCACATCGCCCGGATGCTTCAGCTGCTGAGCCGCAAGGACACCGCTGCGGCCAACGCGGCTGCCGCAGCCGTGACGCGGTTCGAGACCGAGTTGGCCAAGGCATCGCGCAAGCTCGAGGACCTGCGGGATCCGCTGAAGAACTACCAGCGGTTCGCACCGGCCGATTTCACGCTGCAGTACACGCCTTCGATCGTGTGGGCGGACAGGCTTGCAGCGTGGAACATCCGCCCGGAGTTCATCACGGTCGGACAGCCCGAGTATTTCAGCGCGCTCGAGCAGATTCTGGGCAGGACGCCGATTCCGGTGCTCCGGGACTACCTGCGTTTTCACCTTGTTTCCGCCTATGCCGAATATCTGGGCCCGGACGTGGATGCGGAGCACTTCGCCTTCTACCGTCGTGTCCTTCAGGGGCAGAAGGAACAGAAGCCGCGCTGGAAGCGAGTGCTCGATGCAGAGAGCGACTACGGCAGCGTCACCAACCCCGTCGGCATGATGGTCGGGCAGCGCTTCGTCGCCGAGAAGTTTCCCGAGCGGGCGAAGCAACGCTATGTCGACTTGGTCCAGGCGATCGTCGAGGCCTTCCGCGAACGCATCATGAAGCTTGACTGGATGACTGAAGCGACGAAGCCGCGCGCGCTGGAAAAGCTCGATGCTCTCTATGCGAAGGTCGGCTATCCCGAAAAATGGCCGGACCATTCGGACCTGGTCATCGGGCGCAGCTCCTACTGCGAGAACGTCATGAACATCGAACGCTGGCGCTTCCGGCGGATGCTCGCCCGGTTCGGCAAGCCGGTCGACCGGGCCGCATGGAGGATGACGCCGCAGACCTACAACGCGTACTACAGCCGGGCGAACAACGAGATCGTTCTTCCCGCCGCCGCATTCATCATTCCTGGTATTGCCGATGCGCAGATCGACGACGCAGTCGCCTACGGTTATGTGGGCGCTGCGACCATCGGGCACGAGATCGTGCACGGTTTCGACGACGCCGGACGCAAGTACGACGCGCGCGGCAACCTCGCCGACTGGTGGACTGCCGAGGACGCGGCGGAGTTCCAAAAGCGCGCGACGGTACTGGTCCGGCAATTCGACGCGTACGAACCGCTGCCGGGATTCCACATCAACGGCAGCGCATCGGCCGGCGAAAACATTGCAGACCTCGGCGGCGTCGTGATCGCGCTCGATGCGTTCAAGAAGAGCGAGGCGTACAAGAGCGGAACGAAGATCGGCGGGCTCACGCCGCTTCAGCGCTTTTTCCTCGGCTACGCCTATAGCTGGATGATGCAGGAGCGCGAGGAGCAGCTGCGCCGCGACCTGCTGAGCGACGTCCACGCGCCGCAGAAGTGGCGCGTGCTCGGACCGCTGTCGAACCTGCCGGACTTCTACGAGGCCTTCGAAGTCACCGAAGGCCAGGCGATGTGGCGGGCGGCCGAAGATCGTGCGGACGTCTGGTGAAACAGCCGTATCGTGAAACAGCCGTGTCATCCTGAGCCGGAGGCGAAGGATCTCGACATTGGCAGCGCGAGATCCCTCGCTTTGCTCGGGATGATTTCACTGACTCAGACTCCGGCGCACGGCTCCGAAGCGCTTGCGATATTGAGCCGGCGTGAGGCTCACCTGGCGCCGGAACAGGCGGCTGAAGAAGCCCGCGTCTTCGTAGCCCACCTCGCCGGCGATCGCCTCGATGGGCGCGTTGCCCGACTCGAGCATCTGCTTGGCCTCTTCCAACCGCAACGTGTGCACATACTCGAGCGGAGCCATGCCCGTTGCCGCCTTGAAGCGGCGCTTGAACGACCTCTCCGCCAGCCCGCTCAACCGCACCATGGCCGCTACCGGTGCTGCCTCGCTGTAGTGCTCGGCGATCCACGCCTGGCAGCGCGCGATCAGCGCATCGTCGACCTGGCGTGAGCGTGCCAGGCGCGCGAAGGGCTGCTGGCCGATGTTGTGCCAGTCGATCAGATTGACGCGCGCCGTCTGCATCGCGACGTCGACCCCGAGGAAGCGCGCGATCAGGTAGATGGCAACGTCGAGCCATGTCGTGCCGCCGCCCGCCATGATCAGGCGCTGCCCTTCGCCGGTCGCGACCAGCGCGCGCTCGGGATGGACGCGAATGCGTGGAAAGCGGCGGCTCATTTCGTCGCAGAACGCCCAGTGCGTCGTGGCGTCGAGACCGTCGAGCAGTCCGGCCTGCGCAAGCAATATCGAGCCGGAGCAGGCAGTCGCAATCGTGGCGCCGGCGGCGTGACAGCGCTTCAGCCAGTCGATCTCGGCGGTGAAGCAACCCTCGAGAGATTCGCCTGGGGACACCATGACTTCGGGCACGCAGACGAGATCGGGCGCCGGCACCTGGTCGAGCGTCGTATCCGGCGTGATGCGCACGCCGTTGCTCGCTACGAACTGCGCACGCGTCGCCGCTACCACCTGCGGCCGCATCGGCGCGGGGCGGGGTCTTCCAGTGACGATGAATTCCCAGTCGCGGGCGGCCGAGCTGAACAGGTCATACATGCCATACAGCGTCGAGGCTGTGACCTGCGGAAACGCGAGGATCGCCACGTCGATCACCCGTTCGCGCGCATCGCTCGCTCCGATCGCGGTCCGCATATCCATATTTCGCAGTGAGCGCTTTCCCTGAGTTGGCCGATTCGTCGGATTCGCCGCCGGATCGGCTTTAGTGCCGTTCGCCTCGTCCCATTACGTTGCGCGTCCCGCTGCGATCCCTCACCAAGTTACCCGCAAGGAGTCCACCATGCCATCCGCGTTTCCCTCCCCAATCGACCTGCTGCTCGATCCGATTTCGCTTGCCGTGTTCGCGCTCTACGGAGCGCTCGTCGCGTGGGAAGCGCTTGTGCCCGCGCGTCCGCTGCCGATCGTCAAGGGCTGGCGGTTGCGCGGCCTGCTCGCGTTTGCCGCGTACTTCTTCGTGTCGTCGTACGGGCCGCTGCTGTGGAGCGAGCACCTCGCGCGCTACCAGTTGCTCGATCTCTCATCACTCGGGACCTGGGGCGGGGCGGCGATCGGCCTGCTCGTCTACGAGCTCGGCGTCCATGTCTGGCACCGCTCGATGCACGCGTCCGACTGGCTGTGGTTGCGGTTTCATCAGATGCACCACAGCGCCGAGCGGCTCGACACCTTCGGCGCTTTCTGGTTCAGCCCGCTCGACATGATCGGATGGACCGCGCTGTTCAGCATCTGCCTCACGCTGGTCGTCGGCCTGACGCCGGAAGCGACGACGGTCGTCATGCTCGCGACCACGTTCCTCGGCACCTTCCAGCACAGCAACGTGCGCACGCCGCGCTGGCTGGGTTACGTGATCCAGCGGCCCGAGAGTCACTCGCGCCATCACGAGCGCGGCGTGCACGCGGGCAACTACTCGGACCTGCCGCTATTCGACATGCTGTTCGGGACCTTTCACAACCCGCGCGAGTTCGCCGCGCAGGCCGGGTTCGCCGACGGCGCCTCGAGCCGGCTGACCGATCTGCTGCTCGCGCGTGATGT
>Ga0335085_10006029_pt1 | contig 19265 bp, 16 predicted proteins | sample Lox_Sample_45_FD_206712 | JGI IMG/M metagenome (GOLD analysis project Ga0335085, IMG submission 206712) | Soil microbial communities from Loxahatchee National Wildlife Refuge, Florida, United States - Lox_Sample_4.5 | ecosystem: Environmental > Terrestrial > Soil > Wetlands | place: USA...
CCCCGCGGTGCTCTCCCCCGAGGACGCCCTGGCGCACCCGGAGATCAAGGTCAACGAGAAGGCCAAGGTGGGGAACATCACCAAGCACGTCAACCTCCAGTTCGGCGACGTGGACGCCGCGGTGGCGGAGGCGGCGGCGGTGTCCCGGCAGACGTACCGGTACGCGGGCTCCACCCACGTGCCCATCGAGCCGCACTGCGCGGTGGGACGGATGGATGCGGACGGCAACCTCACCGTCTGGAGCTCGACGCAGATCCCCCACTACCTGCAGCGCGAGCTCTCCCGCGTGCTCGGGTTGCCGCAGAGCAAGGTGCGGGTGATCCAGCCCCTGTTGGGCGGGGCCTTCGGGGGAAAGAGCGACCCCTTCGCCCTCGAGTTCTGCGTGGCGAAGCTGGCGATGAAGACAGGCCGGCCGGTGAAGATCCTCTACACCCGCGAGGAGGTCTTCTACGCGCACCGCGGCCGCCACCCGATGAAGATGGACGTCACCCTCGCCCTGGATGGCGACGGGCGGATCTCCGCGGTGGACAACAAGATCCTCATCGACGGGGGCGCCTACGCCAGCTTCGGGCTGGTCACCGCCTACTACGCGGGGCAGCTCCTCACCGGGCCGTACCGATTCGGCACCTACCGCTTCGACAGCTACCGCATGTACACCAACAAGCCCCCCTGCGGCCCGAAGCGGGGGCACGGCTCGGTGCAGCCGCGCTTCGCCTTCGAGGTGGCGCTGGACGAGGCGGCGGAGAAGCTCGGCCTCGACCCGGTGGAAGTGCGCCGGCGCAACTTCATCGGCGAGTTCGTGGAGACGGTGAACGGGCAGAGGATCACCTCCAACGGCTTCCTCAAGTGCCTGGAGCTGGTGGAGCAGGCCTCGAGCTGGAAGGAGCGGCACGGCAAGCTGGGGCGGGGGCGGGGGCTGGGCGTGGCGGGATCGATGTACATCAGCGGCACCGCCTATCCCGTCTATCCCAACCAGATGCCGCAGAGCGGGGTGCTGGTGAAGCTCGACCGCTCGGGGCGGGTGGTGATCTACAGCGGCGCCTCGGACATCGGGCAGGGGGTGAACACGCTGCTCTGCCAGATCGCCGCGGAGGAGCTGCACTGCGACGCCCGCGAGGTGACGGTGGTGGCGGCGGACACCGAGCTGACGCCGGTGGACCTGGGCGCGTACTCCAGCCGCGTCACCTTCATGGTGGGGCTGGCGGCGCGGGAGGCCTGCCAGAAGCTGGCGGGCAAGCTGCGGGCCGCGGGAGGGAATACCTTCGCCGAGTCCTGCCAGCGCGCGGAGGCGGCGGAGGGCGCGCCCCTGGCGGCGACCGGCGGCTACCGCACGCAGAAGCTGGGCGGCGACTACCGGGGCGGGACCATCGGCGCCTCTCCCGCCTACTCCTTCACCGCCCACGTGGCCGAGGTCTCGGTCGACGAGGAGACCGGCATCTGGAAGGTGGAGCGGATCTGGGCGGCGCACGACTGCGGCAAGGCGCTCAACCCCACCCTGGTGGAAGGGCAGATCGAGGGGAGCGTCTACATGGGGGCGGCGGAAGCGCAGATGGAGGAGATGGTCTACGACCAGAAGGGCCTGCTCTTCGGCCCCTCGCTGCTCGACTACCGCATCCCCACCTCCCTGGATACGCCCGACCTCGAGTCGTACATCGTGGAGAGCAACGATCCGGGCGGGCCCTACGGCGCCAAGGAGGCCGGGGAAGGCCCCCTGCACCCGGCCATCCCGGCCATCGCCAACGCCATCCACGACGCCTGCGGCATCCGCATCCGCGAGCTTCCCTTCTACCCGCAGCGGATCCTCAAGCTGCTGCGCGAGCGGGACGCTTCGGTCAAGGAGCGCGCGGCCTCATGATGACCTTGCCCGATCTGACGGTGCTGCGCCCCTCCTCGGTGGCCGAGGCGGTGGAGGCGCTGCGCGCCAACCCCGGCGCGCGCCTGTTGGCGGGCGGGACGGACATCGTCCCCAACCTCAAGTACGGCATGTACGACACCACCCGGCTGGTGGCGCTGCGCGGGCTCTCGCGCGAGCTTCGCTATGTGCGGGAGGAGCCCTCGGGCGAGCTGCGCCTGGGCGCGCTCTGCAGCATCGACGAGCTGGCGGGCAGCGCCCTCTTGCAGGCGCGGCTGCCGGCGCTGGCCGACGCCTGCGCCCAGATCGCCGGACCGCAGCTGCGGCGGATGGGGACCCTGGGCGGCAACCTCTGCCTGGACACCCGCTGCGTCTACGTCAACCAGAGCTACTTCTGGCGCAACGCCCTGGGCTTCTGCCTGAAGAAGGACGGCACGGTCTGCCACGTGGTGGCGGGAGGGCAGCGCTGCGTGGCTGCCGCCTCCAACGATACCGCGCCGGTCCTGCTCGCGCTGGACGCCTCGGTGCGCGCCGTCTCGCCCCGCGGGGAGCGGATCTTGCCGCTGCGGGAGTTCTACCTGGCGGACGGGATCCACAACACGGTGCTGCAGCCGGACGAGCTGTTGACCGAAGTGCGCGTTCCGGCGGCCGCGGCGCGCAAGCGGCAGGCCTTCGCCAAGCTGCGCACCCGGGCGGCCATCGACTTTCCCGCCCTGAACCTGGCGGTGGCGCTGGAGATCGACGGGAGCGCGGTGAAGAGCGTCTCACTGGCGGTGAGCGCGCTGGCCGCGCGGCCGGCGCTGATCAAGGGTCTGGACGATCTCCACGGCCGCCCCGCGGACGTCCTCTTCGCCGAGGAGCTGGGCCGGCGCGCGCGCAAGCAGTGCAAGCCGCTCACCAACATCGGCGTCGATCCGGAGTGGCGCAGGGAGGTGCTGCCGGTGCTGGTGCGGCGCACCGTGCTGCGGGCGATCGGTTAGCGGACGAGGCGGATGCGGCGCTCGCCGGCGGCGGCGGCCGCGTTCTTCACCGTGGGATCCTGCAGGTACGTTTCCGTCAGCCGCTTGCGCGGCAAGAAGCGCAGCGGGGCGCGGAGGGCCGCCGCGCCGCAGGCCTCGACGACTGCCAGCGCCTTCTCCGCGGCCCCCATGTCCTGCAGAGGCCGGGTGAGCACCCCCATCCGCAGGAGCCGCTTCTCCGCGCAGGAGAGAGAGAACTGGAGGAACCGGGGAAGCTGCGAGAGCACCTCGTGCTGCGGGAGGCGGGCGCGCATGAAGCCCGCCAGGCGCCGCACCGCCCACATGGAGACCAGGGAGAGGCCGAGGAGGCGGCGGCGCATCGCCGGCCGCTCGCGGATCGCCTGGGCCGTGCGCTGCTCGCCGAACTCGACGTGGCGCTCCTCCTGCTTCACCGCCCTGGCGAGGATGGCGCGGATGTCGTCGTCCTGGAGGGTGTCGATGATCCCGTAGAGGGCCATGAGCACGAAGCCCTCGCCCAGGGCCATCTCCAGGCAGACGTGCTCCTCGAAGCCCTGGGGCATCATCCCGGTGCTGAGGAAGCGCACCAGCCGGTGGGCCGGGGCGGGCTTCTCCCCCAGCAGCTCGAGGATCTTGAGGAAGTTGTCGACGTGCTGGAACTCCTCCATCGCCTGGCGGGAGAAGAAGCGCGCAGCCTCCAGGTCCGGGGCGTCGTACAGCCAGTGGCCGCACTGGATGCCGCTCACCTCGCCGTAGAGGAACTGGTTCGTCACCCAGGCGAGCAGCTTGCGGTCGCGCTCGGGCTGGAGACGGGCGCCAGCGAAGTCGAACGTCATCTCCTCGCGCGACAACAGCATGTGGGGAAAGCTAGCACGCCGGGGCCCCCGCCGCGCAAAGTCCCCGGTGCGTAACGGGTTATCCACTTGCGAACGTTTTGCGCCCGGGTACGATCCACGGATGCGCAGGCTCCAGGACGACATCATCAGCATCCGCGTCCCCTCGGAAGCCTTGGCCCGCTGGGCCCTGGAAACCGGTGCGGAAGCCAAGGAGGCGACCGGCTCCGCGCTGGCCTTCCTGGTCCACGCCGAGCATGCCGCCACCACTCTTCTGCCGGCTCCCACCATCCTCTGCAGCGAGCAGGCGGTGCTCGATCCCGACGGCTTCCTCCGCCAGCCCCGCGGCGCCGTGGAGCACTTCCGCCTGCGCGCGGACCGGGCCCTGGCCTGGATGGACCTCTTCATCTCCTTCCGGGAGAGGTTCCCCGCCCCCGCCCAGCGAAAGCCTCCCGACTCGCTCTTCCAGCTCCCCCAGCTCTTCTCCCGCCAGGCCGACGAGCTGGAGGCGGCCACCGATCTGCTGGTGCGCGAGTGCGTGATGCCGGAGATCGAGGAGATCCTCGGCCGCACGCTCAGCTATCCGCCGCTGCAGCTTCTCCTCCGCTCCCTGCGCGAGCACGAAGGGCAGCGCAGCGCGGAGGCACGCCGGCTGGCCGCCTCGGCGATGGGCGATCTCTCGGGCGCGAGGCTGTGGAAGGTGCGCACCCGGCTGGTGACCACCGGCACCCGGGCCCTGCTGGCGGCGCGGCCGCTGCTCGACGAGCTGGAGCGGGGCGGGATCAGGGTCGACCGGACCAAGGCGGCGCGCGGCGTGGCCCGGCGCTTGGAGGAGGCGGTCTCGGAGCTTCCGGGGGCGCCGGTGCTGCAGACCATCCTCCGGCAGCTTGCCGGCACGGTGGCCGAAGACGCATCGCGTCAGTCCGGCTAGCCAGGCGGCTGGGCGCTACCCCAGAAATTCAACGGGATTTTCTTTGTCTAGGGCTGCCGGTCCGCGTAGATGTGTCCGCGCGGAGGGCCGAACTTCCACATGCTTGCAACGCCGGCTGCCATCAGGCAAAGAAGCCCGGCGACGAGCAGCCAGATGGTCTGGCGGGGGGGAAGCAGCCGGCGCATGCCGAGCCATCGTACCTCCGGCCAGCCCTGAAGTCACATCCCCCCTGGGCGAAATAGCGGTCTGCGGGCCGCGTACTTGGCCGCAACCGCGGAGGTCTGCGTGATCGTGTCGAACGAAGCCGTGCCGCAGGCCCGCGGCATTCCACCCGCGCTGGGCGCGCTCCTCTTGCCCGACAGCGGGATGGAGCGGCAGGCGAAGGTCGGAAAGCCGGCCCTGGCGGTGCTCATCGCCATGGCCTGCGCGCTCTTCGCGGCGTTCGCCCAGGCTTCGCGCGTGGACGCGCGGGCGGTGACGCTGGAAAAGCTGGACAAGGCGGGCCAGCTGAGCACGATGAGCGACCGGCAGATCGAGGACGAGACGCGCAACGCCGAGCGGCTCTACCAGGTGATGCGCGTCGCCGGCGGGACGCTGGAGGCCCCCTTCTTCCTCCTGCTGGGCGCGCTGGCGGTGGTGGTGCTGGCGTGGTTCTTGCGCGGCAAGGTGAAGGGGAAGGCGGTCTTCCCGGTGGCGGCCGCGGTGCTCTTGCCCGGGGCCATCGCGAATCTGTTGGACGGGATCACCGCCTTGCGCCAGGAGGCGCTCCCGCCGGGAGCGGCGGTGCTGGCGCCGAGGAACCTGGCGCTGCTCCTCGCCTCCTTCGGGCATCCCTTGACGGGCGCGGCCCTGAAGCTGGCCGGCGTGCTCGACTTCTTTTCCCTCTGGGCGGCGGTGATGATGGGGTTCGGCGTGGCCGCGGCGGGGGACGTTCCCACCCGGCGCGCGCTCATCGGCACGCTCTGCGCCTGGGTGGGGTTCCGCTTGATCGTCAGCGTGGCGATGGGAGGAGCGCAGTGATCAGGGCATTCGTATTGGCGGTGGCGCTGTCCAGCGCGACGGTAGCGCAGCAGCAGGCGGCGCCGCCGGCGCAGCAGCAAGCGTCGCCGCAGCCGCAACAGCAGGGGCCGCAGCCCCTCACCCTCGACGACGCGGTGAAGCTCTCGCTGGAGCGGAACCCCGATCTGCAGCGGCAGATCCTGCTTACGCTCTCGGCGGAGCAGGACAAGGTGCTGGCCCGCTCCAGCATCCTCCCCCAGGTCGACTTCAACGCCTCTCTCGCCCGGGTGCGCACCAACGGGCCGGTGCTGCAGGGCGGGGTGGAGACCGGCCAGACGGTGACGAACGAGACCGTCGCCCAGTGGAACTACGGCGGCCGCTTCACCGTCACCCAGCTGATCTTCGACGGCGGGCGTTGGTGGAACAACATGGCCGCTCAGGACAGCGCTTACCAGTCCAACGTCGCCCAGACCGACGAGCAGCGGCTGCAGATCACCTACCTGGTGGAGCAGCGGTTCTACGAGCTGGTCCGCGCCCAGCGCACCCTCCAGGTGCTGGGCGACGCGGCCGCGCGCAGCCGCGACCAGGCCGACTACACCCAGCGGCTCTTCGAGGGCGGCCGGGCCACGCAGGCCGACGTCTATGCCGCCCGCGCCAACCGGGACAACGACGAGGTGACGCGGCTCGGCCAGGAGCGGGCCGTGGAGCTGGCGCGCGCCGACCTGGCCCTGGCGATCGGGGTCGATCCGGCCGAGCCGTTGACCGTGGTGGAACCCCAGCGGCTGATGTCCGATCCTGCGCAGCCGCCCGCGCCCAAGGACGCCGTCTCGCGGGCCCTGGAGAACCGGCCGGCCATCAAGGCGGCGAGCCTGCTGGTGGAGTCGAACCAGAAGCTGACCTCCGCCGCGAAGGGCGACTACTGGCCGGCGCTCTCCGCCAACGCCGGCTGGAACCGGGGCACCACCGACGCCTCGCAGTATTTCCAGGATCCGCTGAAGAACAGCCAGGCCTCCATCGGCCTCACCCTCTCCTGGAACCTCTTCCGCGGGCTGGCCACCGACGCCAACGTGCGCAAGGCGGAGCTGCAGGCGATGATCAGCCAGAACGACCTGGCCAACGCCCGCCGGAACGTGGCCAGCGACGTGGAGAAGGCCGTGGCCCAGCTCTCCACCGCGGGGGCGCAGGCCCGGGTGGCCAAGCAGGCGGAGGACACGGCGAAAGAAGGCCTGCGCCTGGCCCGTACGCGGCAGGAAGTGGGAGTGGGGACGCAGCTGGAGGTGCGCGACGCGGAGCTGAAGCTCACGCAGGCGCAGCTCAACGTGGTGGCTTCTCTCGTGGACGGCCGCGAGGCCGAGTCGGCCTTGCGCCGCGCACAGGGTGGATAAATGACCAAGGGACGCTGGATCATCGCCGGAGTGCTGATTGCGCTGGTGGGAGTGGCCACCGTGCAGGGACTCCGGCCCAAGCCGCCTCCGCCGGTGGAGGTGACCACCTCGGTGGCGAAGAAGGGCACGGTGACCCGGATCGTCACCGCCGCCGGACACCTGCAGGCCCGGGAGACGGTGAAGGTGAGCAGCAACGTCACCGGCGACCTGCTCTCGCTCTCGGTGAAGGAGGGCGACAAGGTCAAGCAGGGGCAGGTGCTGGGGCAGATCGACAAGCGGCTGTACGAGACCCAGGTGACGCAGTTCCGCGGGGCGGTGGCGTCCGCCAAGGCCTCCATCGAGCAGATCGTGGTGGCCATCGATCAGGACCGGCGCGACCTGGCCCGGGTGAAGAAGCTGGTCGACGAGCGGCTGGCGAGCGCTTCGGACCTGGAGAAGTCCACCACCCAGCTGAAGATGGACGAGGGGCGGCTGGCCGCGCAGAAGGAGCTGGTGGCGCAGAACGTGGGGCAGCTGGAGACGGCGCTCTACAACCTCTCCCGGGCCACCCTCACCGCGCCCATCGACGGGACCATCCTCGAGCTGCAGCACAAGGTGGGCGAGCGCATCCGGGGCAGCGACTTCTCCGAGGACGTGGTGATGCTGATGGGCGGGCTCTCCGACATGGAGGTGAAGGCGGAGGTCGGCGAGCACGAGGTGGTGGCGGTGCACGTGGGCGACGAGGCGGGGGTGGACATCGACGCGCTGCCCGACAAGCAGTTCAAGGGGCACGTGGTGGCGGTGGGGAAGAACGCGCAGATCAAGAACCCGGGCACCGACGCGGAGGTGACCACCTTCTTCGTGCGGGTGGGGCTGGACGTGCCGCCCGAAGGGGCGCTGCCGGGGATGTCCAGCGCGGTCTCCATCTCCACCGCCACGCACGACAACGTGGTGATGGTGCCCATCCAGGCGGTGACCTCGCGGGAGGCGAAGAAGAAGGAGCAGAAGGCGGCGCCGCGGGAGGGGCAGATCGCGCTGGCGGACTCGACGACGGCGGGAGGGAGCGCGGGGAGCGCCGGGGCCACGAACAACTCCACCAACGGCAAGGATGATCCGCCCACCAAGGCGGCGACCGGCAAGCCCAAGCCGGTGAAGGTGGTGTTCGTGGTGGACAAGGAGGGCGCGGCGCAGATGCGCGAGGTGCAGACGGGGATCGCCAGCCGCACCGACGTGGAGATCCTCAGCGGGATCAACGAAGGCGAGACGGTGGTGGACGGGCCGTACCGGACGCTCGCGCGCGAGCTGCAGGAAGGGCAGAAGGTGAAGCCGCAGAAGCCGGACAAGGGAGCCGGCGACAAGGGCCCTCAGGGAGGCCGTAGCTGAGGCAGTGGCCGGCTACGGCCGCAATCCAGGGGAAGAAGATGGCGCTCATCGAGCTGGAACACATCGTCAAGACGTACGACCTGGGGCTCTCCAAGGTCCTGGCGCTGCAGGACATCCACGTCCGGATCGAGCGGGGCGAGTTCGTGGCCATCGTCGGCCAGTCGGGCTCGGGCAAGTCCACCCTGATGAACATCATCGGCTGCCTGGACGTGCCCACCGCGGGGCGGTACCGGCTCTCCGGGCGCGACGTGAGCACGCTCTCCGACGACCAGCTGGCGGACGTGCGCAACCTGGAGATCGGGTTCGTGTTCCAGAGCTTCCAGCTCCTGCCCCGGGCCAGCGCCCTGGAGAACGTGGAGCTGCCCCTGGTGTACCGGGGGGTGAGCAAGAAGGAGCGGAACCAGCGGGCGGTCGAGGCGATGAAGATGGTGGGGCTGGAGGAGCGGATGAAGCACAAGCCGGCGGAGCTCTCCGGCGGCCAGCGGCAGCGGGTGGCCATCGCCCGCGCCCTGGTCACCCAGCCTTCTCTCTTGCTCGCGGACGAGCCGACCGGGAACCTGGACAGCAAGACGGGCGAGGAGATCATCCGCCTGTTCCTCGATCTGCACGCGCGGGGCAACACCATCGTGCTGGTCACCCACGAGCCCAAGCTGGCCGCCCGCTGCCCGCGGGCGGTGCGGCTGGTGGACGGGCTGGTGATCGCGGACGGGCCGGGGCGCGAGGTGGCCGCGGCCAATGCCGAGGCGCTGGGGGCGGAGGCGCTGGCGCAGTTCCAGGCTGCCGAGCGGGCGGCCCAGGCCGCCCAGGCCGGAGCGCGGTGATGAGGGCCATCCGCCGCTTCTTCGCCGAGCTGCGCGACGCGGTCGTGCAGGCCGCCTTCTCGCTGATCTCGCACAAGCTGCGGGCGGTGCTCACCATCAGCGGGATCGCCATCGGGATCATGACGGTGATCCTCATCTTCATGGTGCAGGCGGGGATGTCCTCGAGCTTCGCCCGGCAGCTCAGCACCCTGGGGCCCAACACCCTCTTCGTGCACAAGTGGAAGTGGGGGGTGAACGGGAACGACTGGTGGAAGTACAAGAACCGGCCTGTGGTGAACATGATGGACATGCGCGCGCTGCAGCAGAACACCACGCTGCCGGTGGCAATCGCGCCGCTGGTCAACACCCAGGCGACGGTCAACTACGCGGGCAAGGACGTGCGCGGGGTGGACGTGCGCGGCACGACCGACGGGTACCTGGACGCCACCGGCTGGCAGATCCGGCGGGGGCGGTTCCTCACCGCGCTCGACCAGGAGATCGGCGCGAACGTCTGCATCATCGGGGCGGACATCGAGGACGCGTTCTTCAAGGGGCAGGAGCCGCTCGGCCAGCAGATCCGGGTGGGGCCCAACATCCGCTGCAGCATCGTGGGCATCTTCCTGCGCAAGGGGAACGCCTTCGGGCAGACGCAGGACCTGCGCGTCATCCTCCCCATCTCCACCTTCATGCGCACGTTCGGGAGCAAGCGGGGGCTGGTGATCGCGGTGGTGGCGCCCGAGGGGAAGGTGCGGGAAACCGAGGACGAGGTGACGGCGGTGATGCGCAACGCCCGGCACCTGGCGCCCGACCAGGAGGAGAACTTCTCGGTCAACCGGCAGGACAAGCTGCTGGAGGGCTTCAACCAGATGATGATGGCCACCAACGTCACCGGCATCCTGGTGGGCATCATCACCGCCATCGTGGCGGGCATCGGGATCATGAACATCCTGCTGGTCTCGGTGAAGGAGCGGACGCGGGAGATCGGCATCCGCCGCGCCATCGGCGCCCGACGCGCGACCATCCTCTGGCAGTTCCTCTGCGAGGCTGTGATGGTGGCGGTGGTGGGGGGGCTGGTGGGGATCGCGCTCGCTTCCGGGGGGGCGTCCATCATCGACCTGATCTCGCCCCTGCCGGCCAAGGTGGACCCGCGGGTGATGCTCGGAGGGGTGGTGGGGTCGGCTTTCCTGGGCGCCGCTTTCGGCCTCTGGCCGGCCCTGACCGCGGCCCTGCTCCAGCCGATCGAGGCGCTCCGGTATGAGTGAGGTCGCGCTCCCGGCCGTCGAGGTGCGTGCGCCGGTTTGGACCGGCCGGATGCGCCGGGGCGTGGTGGCGCGGGCTGACGACCTGCGCCTGGCGCTGGACTCGCTCTCCGGCCACAAGCTGCGCTCCGGGCTGACCCTTTTGGGCATCGTCATCGGCGTGTTCACGGTGGTGGCGATGATGGCGCTGCTCAACGGGCTGCGGAAGTCGATCGACAAGCAGCTGGGCGCGCTGGGAGCCGACGCCTTCCAGCTGCAGCGCTTCCCGGCGGTGCAGTTCGGCGAGTTTTCGCCGGAGATCATGGCGCGCAAGAAGATCAACCTCTCCCACGTCCGCCAGCTACGCGACCTGGTTCCCCAGGCGAAGCAGATCGGCGCCGAGATGTGGGAGTACGGCAAGACCGCCACCGCCGAGGGAAACACCGACCAGGGCGTCCAGGTGGCGGGGGGAACTCCGGAGTTCTTCACCATCAACAACCTCCCGATAGCCAGCGGCCGCAGCTACAGCGAAGCAGAGGCGAGCGATGCCGCCCGGGTGGCGGTGATCGGCGCGGCGGTGGTGGACGCGCTCTTCCCCGGACAGGACCCGGTGGGCAAGAAGCTCAAGCTCGGCCGGATGGAGCTGGAGGTGATCGGCACCATCGAGCGCCAGGGCGGCATGCCCCTGGGCGACAATCCCGACAACACGGTGGGCGTCCCCATCACCCTCTTCATGGAGCTGTACGGCACCTCGCGGTCGGTGGTGATCGGGGTGATGGCGCACGACCACGATTCGATGAAGAAGCTGCAGGACCAGGCGGTGGGCGCATTCCGCCGGGTGCGTGGGCTGGACGCTGCCAAGGAGAACGATTTCGAGATCGTCTCCAACGAATCGCTGCGCGGCATGTTCGACAACCTCGCCACCGGCGTCACCGTGGCCAGCGCGTTCATGTGCCTCCTTTCCCTGATCGTCGGCGGCATCGGGGTGATGAACATCATGCTGGTGTCCGTCACCGAGCGAACCCGGGAGATCGGACTGCGCAAGGCTCTCGGCGCCCGGCGCATGCGCATCCTCATGCAGTTCGTGATTGAGGCGGTGCTCCTGGCTTCCTTCGGAGGGGCCATCGGCGTCGCCCTCGGTTACTGCGCCAGCTGGATCGGCCAGTTTCTCAAGTTCCCGGCCGACGTTCCGCTCTGGGCCGTGGCGCTGGGCATCGGCGTTTCCTGCGGGGTGGGCCTGGTGGCCGGCATCTATCCCGCCTGGCGCGCTTCCCGTCTCGACCCCGCCGTCGCCCTGCGCGACGAGTAGCCGCTCCGTGGCCCTGACTAGTCGCCGGGCGGCGGACTCGTTCCGGAACGAGTTGCGGTTCCGTCTCCCCCGGGTAGCGGGTCGACGCCCAGCTCACCGACGCCAGGGTCTCCCACCTGCGGCTCCTCCTCAATCGTTTCGCTGATCTGGATCAACTCCCATCCTGATTCGCCGGTCTGCGGTTCACCGGTCCGGTTCTCCTTGGGCGCAGCCTCCGGGCTCTGAACCTCCGCTCCGCCCGGGACCATCTCGGGAGGAGCCTGGTCCGCGACGGCGTCACTCCCGGTCCCTTTCTCGGCGGGTGCTTCAGCATGGCGGGAACCGTTCTTCCGAGCCTCGTCCATGAACGCCCGCCCATACAGCTTGTCGGCGGCATACTGGTTGTGGGCATGGCAGTAGAGACAAATGTCTTCGGGATCGTGTGTGCCGGTGAGAGCGAATCCCTTCCTGTGTTGAAATTCGAGAAAGGCAGTTGCCCCGCAGCGCCGGCCGCGATCGTCGACGAACGTGCAGCGCCCTCCGTCGCGCTCATACACCAGCCGCTTGATCCAGTCTGGGATGTGCCGCGATGCCCGCTCTGAGCTCTGCTCCACGGCAGGCTCGCCGCCGGCGGAGGATGCCGGCTGTGCAGCCGGCGGAGTCGACCGCGGCTTCCTGCCCACGGCAAACCGCTCCTTTTTCACCTGGTCGATCAGCAACTCCAGCGCGGCGCCGAGGATCTTTTCCAGGCTGCCGTCGGGGATCCGGTGCCGCATCAGATCCTGCGCCTCGAGCAGCCGGTCCCGGAAGGCACGGCTCGCGGGGAACTGGATCTTGTACGTCTGGGCGGAAAGCGGCACGACGGGAGGGCCGAACCGCGAGGGCAGTGGCGGACCCTTGAGGGACGCCGCATCTTCCGCCGGCATCGGGGCGACGGCGCCTGACGCCGCGGCCGGCGCGATCCGGTCGGGAATGCTGCGGATCACCGTGGCAACCGGCGCGCGCGGAGCGAGTGCGGCGACCATCTCCTCGATCCCGCTCTTCGTCTTGCCGGAGGCCGCCCCGATCAGATCGAGGTGATTCTCTTCGGTGAGATGGGGAATGAGCAGCCTCATGCCCCACAGGTGCGTGCGGCCCTCGCGGATGGCCTCCAGGATTGCCGGGAACCGCCGTCCAGCCCGCGCCACGTGGATCCGGTTGTAGGCCGCGTCCTCAGAAAAGCCGAGCTCGCCAACGCAAAAGGCGTACATAGAGGGGAAGGCCCAGTCGAGATAGAGCTTGCGCTCGTCGATCTCCCCCAAATGGAGAAGCAGCTCGGCCTCGAGATCGGACGACTTCCGCGCCAGAGCGCGCGCAGCCGCGAGAAGATCATCGTTGCTCATCGACCACACCAACGGCCCGGCAGGTTTCATGGAGCGGATGGTGCCAGCCGGGGCCATTCGCCGTCTTCGGTCAAGTGACCGAGGGCACGCGTCCGGAGAATGGGTTAAGGGTGAGAGGCTGCGTTGGTACGCGCTGCGTTGGACCAGGGGCGGTCGGCGCCACGCCAGATGGGAGATTGACGACTTGTTCCGGAACAAGTTCACCAAGGCATGCGTCATGCCCCAGGCTCCGTCCGCCCCTGCTCCAAGGTTCAGTCCGAACTCGTTCCGGAACGAGTTCGGCGAGATCGCGAATATCCGCAGCGCCGCGGACGTCAGCTTTGCATGCGCTCCATTTCACCATTGCTGATCGCGGCTGCCTGCGCCACGGCCAGCGGGCCGGACTACGGGACCATCGCCATCAAGTCCGGGGCAAACGCGGCCGCGCGGCCGGTCACCTTCTCGGTGGGCAAGGGGACCATCAGCAGCTCGGACATGCATGCCTGGGTGGAAGGCGACTGCATCCATGGCAGCGTTGGCCGGACGCCGATCGACTTCTGCCATGACGCCTCCGACCCGAATCACTGGACGGGATCCAGCGGCGAGTTCTTCGTCGAGCACCTGGACAAGACTTCCCGATTCCTCCAGGTCCGCGGCCACTTCACGGTGGAAGCAGGTCGGGAGTACGGCATGACCCAGCAGGTCGACCTGGGGGACGGCCCGCAATGGGACGAGCTGCGACGTAACCCTGCGCTTCTGGCGGTGGCGGCCACGGCAGCCGACTTCCAGGCGGCTCACGTGCGGCACTAGCCGGACAGCGGAGTCTCGATGGCTCCCAGCCGGTATGCAGCCGCGGACTGCAACCGGCCGCCGGCCACCTCGAGCACCCAGTAGCCCTCCGCGCCTCGTTCCGTGGAGGAACCTGCGCAGAGCACATTTTCCACGCGGAATCTCTCGTGGATGTGGCCGCAAAGCACCGCCGCCGCGTCGGCCGTCGCGTTCAGGAGGCGGCGCGCGCCGCGGAGGCGGTGCCAAGGACAGTCGCGGACGCCGTCTTTTCTGAACGGGGCATGGTGCACGAGCACCAGCTTTCCGGAGAAGTCCTGCGCAAGCTCCTCCTCCAGGATGCGGCCCTGCGTGACCACCGGCCAGCACACCTGCCCGCAGGAATCCAACGCCACCAACCCCTCCGGCAGCGCCCTCCGCGGAAAGTACTCCTCATACAGCCGATTCGGCCTCCCCCTCATCGGGTACCGGTCGTGATTCCCATGGATGCACACCAACCGCTCCCCCAGCGGCCGCAGGGCCTCCTGCGCCAGCGCAAACTCCTCCTCCATCGCCAGCTGCGTCAGGTCGCCTGTGCACACCACCAGGTCGGCCCGCAAGGAATCCGCATCGCGCACGATCCTCCGCAGGGCCTCCAGCGCCTCGTCGAAGTCGCGCCCGCGGCCCTTCCACAGCTCCACCGTGGCCAGGGCCCGCAGCGGCCCCAGCTCCCGCAGCGGCCGCTCGCGCCAGCGCGGCAGCTGCACATGGGGATCCGAGAAGTGCAGGATCCTCATCTCTTCTCCGCCGCCGCCAAGAGCCCCAGCCCGCCCAGCGTCTCCTCCATCCGCAGCACATGCAGACCCGCCGATTCCAGCGCCGCCCCCAGCGACTGCGCGCTTGGGCGCCCGTACAGCCCGCTCATCGCCCGCCAGAAGAGCGCCGTCACCGCCCAGCGCGGGGTGGGCAGCGCTCGCAGGAGCCCGAACACCGTCGCGCGCCCGCCGGCCTGCGGTTCGAGCAGGATGGCCCGCCCGCCCGGCCGCAAGACGCGCGCGATCTCCCGCAGGGCCGCCGCCCGGTCCGGCAGCAGGTAGAGCACGCTGTGCAGCGTGACCGCATCCAGCGACCCCGAGCGCACCGGCAGCGCCGCCGCGTCCAGGCACATGAGCGGCATCCGCCGCTCGTGCTTGCGCGCCCGCCGCAGCATCTCCAGGAGCAGGTCGCCGCCGATGGCGCCCTCCGGCAGCTCCCGCGTCGACCCGCCCGGGCCGCACCCCACATCCAGCAAGCGCCGCGTCCCCGGAGGCAGCTCCAGGGCCATCCGCGCGCAGTGCCGCACCCACACCGGGTGGCCGGTGAGCAGCTCGTAGGGCAGGGCGACTGCCCGGAACAGGAGGGAACTGCGGAGCATGGCCGCTGCATAGCAGATCGGGTTAGAACTGAGGCCATCCATGGGCCTGCTCGACAAGATCAAGGCGGCGAAGACCCAGCCCAAGCCCAGCGAGCTGGCCTTCGACAGCGACGGCAACCTCCTCGTCCGCTGGGACGACGGCCGCGAGTCGAAGTTCCCCCCTGTCTGGCTGCGGGCGCGATGCCCCTGCGCGGAATGCGTGGAGGAATGGAGCGGCCGGCGGGTGGTGGGGGAGGCGCAGGTCAAGGCGGACGTGAAGCCGCAGGGGATGAATGAGATCGGGAGGTACGCGATGCAGATCCAGTGGAGCGACGGGCACTCCACGGGGATCTATTCGTGGGAGTACTTGCTGAAGCTGCGGGAGGAGCAAGCGCCTACCGCACAGGCGTGAAGAGCTCCACCGGGCAGTGTAAGGAAAGCTGGAAGCGTCCAGAGGTTGCGACCTGCGACGAGCCTCTCGTTTCTGTACATTCCGCCCCGAGCTCCGCTCGGGGCGGGCTTGGGGGCGGGGCAGCTTGACGCATCGCGCCGCGGCTGTTACCACCCGCGCACCCAAACCCCCCAGGAGAATCCATGGCCTCTCGTCCCGGCCGCCGCGTCGCCATCATCGCCGGCCTCCGCACTCCCTTCATCAAGGCGGGAACCTCGTTCAAGGACCTCTCCGCCCTGGAGCTGGGCAAACAGGTGGTCAAGGAGCTGGTCCAGCGCGCCGAGATCCCCGCCCGCGCCATCGACCAGATCGTCTTCGGCACCGTGATCCCCTCGGTCCAGCTCCCCAACATCGCCCGCGAGGTGGGCCTGGCCGCCGGCCTGCCCAAGAGCGCGGACGCCTTCTCGGTGGTGCGAGCCTGCGCCACCAGCCTGCAGGCGATGACCACCGCCGCCGACGCCATCGCCCTGGGCGAGATCGACCTCGCCCTGGTGGGCGGCACGGAATCGATGAGCGACGTCCCCATCACCTACTCCCGCCCCGTGGCCCAGGCCGTGGTGACCGCCAGCCGGGGCCGCAACCTGGTGGAGAAACTGCAGGCCTTCCAGGGAGTGAGCGCCCGCGACCTGCTCCCGGTCCCCCCCGCCATCGCCGAGTACTCCACCGGCCTCTCCATGGGCGAGTCCGCCGAGAAGATGGCCAAGGAGAACGGAATCACCCGCGAGGCCCAGGACGCCTGGGCGCACCGCTCGCACTTCCTCGCCACCCAGGCCTGGGAGGAGGGCAAGTTCCGCCACGAGGTGATGCGTGTGCTGCTGGGCGAGAGCTTCGACACCGTGGTGGCCGAGGACAACGTGCTGCGCAAGGACTCCAAGCTCGAGGGCTACGCCAAGCTCAAGCCCGTCTTCGACAAGAAGTACGGCTCCATCACCGCCGGCAACTCCTCCCCGCTCACCGACGGCGCCGCCGCCCTGGTGATCTGCGCGGAAGAGCGCGCCCGCGAGCTGGGCCTGCGCCCCCTGGGCTTCCTCCGCTCCTACGCCTACGCCGCCGTCGACCCGGGCTGGCAACTCCTCCAGGCGCCGGCCTTCTCCGCCCCCAAGGCGCTCCGCCGCGCCGGCATGCGCCTCGCGGACATCGACCTGGTGGAGATCCACGAGGCCTTCTCCGCCCAGGTGCTCTCCAACCTCCAGGCCTGGGCCTCGCGCAAGTTCGCCGACGAGCACCTGGGGGGCGCCGAGCCCATTGGCGAGGTCCCCGACGAGAAGCTCAACCCCCGGGGCGGGAGCATCGCCCTGGGCCACCCCTTCGCGGCCACCGGCGCCCGCCTGGTGCACCAGGCGCTGCGCGAGCTGGAGGAGAAGGGCAAGGGCACGGCGCTGATCTCCATCTGCGCCGCCGGCGGCCTGGGCGCGGCCTGCATCCTGGAGAGGTCGTAAATGGGCGCCCTGCGCTACGAGACCGGCCCCGACGGCGTCGCCCTGGTGGTCTTCGACGTCGAGGGCGAGCCGGTGAACACCCTGCGGGGCAGCTTCGAGCAGGAGTTCGAGGAGATCTTCGGCAAGATCGCCGAGGACTCGTCCGTCAAGGCGGTGGTGCTGGCCTCGGGCAAGCCCGACAGCTTCGTGGTGGGCGCGGACGTGGCCATGCTCGCCAAGGTGAAGACCGCCGCCGAGGGCGCCGCCCTGGCCCGCGGCGGGCAGCAGGCGATGCAGAGGCTGGAGGACCTGGGCAAGCGCAAGCCGGTGGTGATCGCCATCCACGGCCCCGCCCTGGGCGGCGGGCTGGAGCTGGCGCTGGCCGGCAGCTACCGGATCGCCACCGACGATCGCCGCACCCAGCTCGGCCAGCCCGAGGTGCAGCTGGGCCTGCTCCCCGGCGCCGGCGGCACCCAGCGGCTGCCCCGGCTGATCGGCATCGCCCAGGCGCTGGACATCATCCTGGCCGGCAAGTCGGTGCGCGCGCAGAAGGCGCGCAAGCTGGGCCTGGTCGACGAGGTGGTCCCCCGTCCCATCCTCCTGGAGGTGGCCCGCCGCCGGGCGCGCGAGCTGGCCAGCGGGGAGCTGCGGGTGGAGCGGAACAAGGTGGAGCTGAAGCTGCCCCGGCTGTTGCGCAGCGAAGTGCTGCAGCAGATCGCCCTGGAGGACAACCCGGTGGGCCGGCGGATCCTCTTCCAGCAGGCGCGCAAGGCGCTCCTCGCCAAGACCCGCGGCCACTACCCCGCCCCGGAACGGGCGCTGGAAGCGGTGCGCATCGGGGTGGAGAAGGGCGGCGAGGAGGGCTACCAGAAGGAGGCGGAGTTCTTCGGCGAGATGGTGGTGAGCGAGGTCTCCCGCCGCCTGGTGGAGATCTTCTTCGCCACCCAGGCGCTGAAGAAGGACGTGGGGGTGGACGATCCCGCCGCCCGTCCGCGCAAGGTGGAGAAGGTGGCCATGCTCGGCGCCGGGCTGATGGGCGCGGGCATCGCCTATGTCACCGCCGACGCCGGCATCCCCGTCCGCCTCAAGGACAAGGACGATGCGGCCCTGGGGCGGGGCCTGAAGCAGATCGCCGGCATCCTCGACGAGCGGGTGCGGCGCAAGCGCCTCACCTGGCGGGAGAAGGAGGAGAAGCTGGCCCTGATCAGCGGCGCCACCGACTACAGCGGCGTGCGCAACGCCGAGGTGGTGATCGAGGCCGTCTTCGAGGACCTGAAGGTGAAGCAGGCGGTGGTCAAGGAGGTGGAGCGGGAGAGCCCCAACGCCATCTTCGCCTCCAACACCTCCTCCATCCCCATCGGCCTGATCGCGGAGGCCGCTGCCCGCCCGCAGAACGTGGTGGGCATGCACTTCTTCTCCCCGGTGAACAAGATGCCGCTCCTCGAGGTCATCCGCGGCCGCAGCACCGGGGCGGAGGCGGTGGCCACGGTGGTGGCGCTGGGGAAGCGGATCGGCAAGACGGTGATCGTGGTCAACGACGGCCCGGGCTTCTACACCTCGCGCATCCTCGCCCCCTACCTGAACGAGGCCTCCTTCCTCTTCGTCGAGGGGGCGGCGGTGGAGGACATCGACCGCGCCCTGGTGGAGTTCGGCTTCCCGGTGGGCCCCATGCAGCTTCTCGACGAGGTGGGCATCGACGTGGGCGCGAAGGTGGCGCACATCATGCACGAGGCCTTCGGCGACCGCCTGGCGCCGCCCGCCGGATTCGAGAGGCTGGTGGAGAACGGACGCCTGGGCCGCAAGGCGAAGAAGGGCTTCTACCTCTACGGCGGCGAATCGAAGTCGAAGGAGGTGGACCGCTCCGTCTACGACCTCACCCCGCAGGGCCAGAAGCGCACCTCGCCCAAGGCGGAGGAGATCGCCGGCCGCTGCGTGCTGCAGATGGTGAACGAGGCCGCGCACTGCCTGGGCGAGGGCATCCTCCGCTCCGCCCGCGACGGCGACGTCGGGGCGGTCTTCGGCCTGGGCTGGCCGCCTTTCCGCGGCGGCCCCTTCCGCTACGCCGACGCCCTCGGCCCCGGCGAAGTGGTCTCGCGGCTGCGCAAGTACCAGGAGCGCTTCGGCGATCGCTTCAAGCCCGCGCCCCGCCTGGTGGAGCTGGCGGAGAAGCAGGGCAGGTTCCACGACCGGTGAGGCCCCGGGGCCGCGGGGC
>Ga0335085_10006030_pt1 | contig 19264 bp, 29 predicted proteins | sample Lox_Sample_45_FD_206712 | JGI IMG/M metagenome (GOLD analysis project Ga0335085, IMG submission 206712) | Soil microbial communities from Loxahatchee National Wildlife Refuge, Florida, United States - Lox_Sample_4.5 | ecosystem: Environmental > Terrestrial > Soil > Wetlands | place: USA...
GGAGGCGGAGATGGCGACACTCGAAGCCAGCGCCACCAGCCGATACCTCCGGACCTCCGCCCAGAAGGCCAAGCTGGTCCTGGACACGATCCGGGGCCGCAAGGCCGCCGAGGCCCTGAGCATCCTCCGCTTCACGAAGAAGTCGGTGGCCCGGGACATCGAGAAGGCGCTGCGGTCCGCGATCGCCAACGCGGTCCTGGTCGCCGACCGCAACCAGAAGCGCCGCCTGGACGAGGAAGACTTGGTGGTGAGCGCCTGCTACGCGGGGCAGGGGCCCTCCCAGAAGCGGGTCCGCCCCGCTCCCATGGGCCGGGCCTACCGGGTGATCAAGCGCACCGCCCACATCACCGTCCGGGTGGCGGAGAGGGAGTAGCAGGAACGATGGGTCAGAAAGTCCACCCCATAGGGTTCCGTCTCGGGTACATCAAGACCTGGCGGAGCCGCTGGTACGCGGAGAAGGAGTACGCCGTCCTCCTGCACGAGGACCTCGCCCTCAAGAAGGACCTGAAGAAGCGCTTCAGCCACGCCGGGGTGAGCCGGGTGGAGGTGGAGCGCGCGGCGAACAAGCTGAAGATCACCATCCACACCTCGCGGCCCGGGATCATCATCGGCCGCAAGGGCCAGGAGGTGGACAAGCTCAAGCAGGAGGTCCAGAAGCGCACCGGCAAGGAGGTCTTCATCAACATCCAGGAGATCCTCAAGCCCGAGCTCGACGCCCAGCTCGTCTCGGAGTCGGTGGCCCTCCAGCTCGAGAAGCGGATCGCCTTCCGCCGTGCGATGCGCAAGGCGGTCGACGCCGCGCTGCGCTTCGGGGCCCGGGGGATCAAGATCCGGGTCTCCGGCCGCCTGAACGGGGCGGAGATTGCGCGCTCCGAGTGGTACCTGCACGGCCAGCTGCCGCTGCACACGCTGCGCGCCGACGTCGACTTCGGCTTCCACGAGGCCCACACCACCTTCGGCCAGATCGGGGTCAAGACCTGGATCTACCGGGGCGAGACCGAGGCCGCCCGCCCGGCGCGGGCCCTCGCCTAGGGACGAAGACGCCATGTTGATGCCCAAGAAGGTCAAGTACCGCAAGCAGCAGCGCGGACGGATGAGCGGCAAGGCCTGGACCGGTGGCCACCTCGCCTTCGGCGACTACGGCCTCAAGGCCGTCGAGTGCGGCTGGGTGACGGCCCGGGAGATCGAGGCGGGACGAATCGCCATCACCCGCTTCATCAAGCGGAACGGGCGGATCTGGATCCGCATGTTCCCGGACAAGCCGTTCACCAAGAAGCCGCAGGAGACGCGAATGGGGAAGGGCAAGGGCGCCCCCGAGGGCTGGGTGATGGTGGTGAAGCCCGGCCGCATCCTCTACGAGATGGAGGGAGTGCCGGAGACCGAGGCCCGGGAGGCGCTCCGCCTCGCCGCCCACAAGCTGTCCATCGGCACCCGCTTCGTGACGCGGGCGGAGGGACACTGATGAAGCCGGCCAAGGTGCGGGAGATGGGGACGGAGGAGCTCAAGGCCAGGGAGCGGGAGCTCCGGGAGCAGCTCTTCCGGCTTCGCGTCCAGAAGTCCATCGGGCAGCTCGACAACGCGATCAAGCTCCGGGACACCCGGCGCGACATCGCCCGGGTGATGACGGTGCTGAAAGAGAAGCAGGTGCCGCGATGACGGAGATGAAGCAGGCGGCGGAGCGGCGCCAGGAGCGGGTCGGCGTCGTCACCACCGCGAGGATGCAGAAGACGGTGGTGGTGGCGGTCGAGCGCCTGGTGCGCCACGGCTTCTACAAGAAGACCATCCGGCGCACGTCGACCTTCATGGCCCACGACGAGCTGGGGGCCCGGAGAGGCGACCGGGTGCGGATCGTGGAGACCCGCCCCCTCTCCCGCCACAAGCGCTGGCGCGTCGCGGAGATCCTCGAGCGCGCCACCGCCGAAGCGGCCGCGATCGAGGCCTGACGGAGGCGGGAGGACGACATGATCCAGATGCGAACCATCCTCCAGGTGGCCGACAACAGCGGCGCCCGGAAGATCTCCTGCATCCTGCCCGTGGGCGGGTCGACCGGGCGCTACGCACGGCTCGGCGACGTGATCACCGCCAACGTGAAGGAGTCGGCCCCCGACGCCCCGGAGCCGGTCCGCAAGGGCAAGGTGGTGAAGGCGGTGATCGTGCGCTGCCGCAAGGAGCAGCGGCGCCGGGACGGCAGCTACATCCGCTTCGACGAGAACGCGGCGGTGCTGATCAAGGAGGACGGGGAGCCGGTGGGCACCCGGGTCTTCGGCCCCGTGGCCCGCGAGCTGCGCGACAAGAAGTTCATGAAGATCGTGTCCCTGGCTCCGGAGGTCCTGTAAGGCCATGGCGAGACAGCGCAGGGCGGAGCGGACGCGGATCCGCATCCGGAAGAACGACGTCGTGGAGGTCATCTCCGGGCGCGACCGTGGGAAGAGGGGGAAGGTCCTGGTGGTCCTCCCCGAGAAGGCCCGGGTGCTGGTGCAGGGCGTGAACTTCATCAAGCGCCACACCCGGCCCAACCCCCAGAAGAACATCAAGGGCGGCATCGCCGAGCGGGAGGCGCCCATCCACGTGTCGAACGTGATGATCGTCTCCGCCGACGACGACAAGCGGACCCGGATCGGGTCCAAGCTCCTGCCCGACGGGCGCAAGGCGAGGATCGGCCGCCGCAGCGGCGAGGTGCTGGACAAGTGAGCGCGACGAAGGGCGTCCCCCGGATCAAGGAGAACTACCAGAAGCAGGTGGTGCCCCGCCTGCTGAAGGAGCGGAACTACCCCAGCGTCATGGCGGTGCCCCGCCTGGCCAAGGTGGTGGTCAACATGGGGGTGGGCGAGGCCACCCAGAACATCAAGCTCCTCGACGCGGCCATGGAAGACCTCGGCCGGATCACCGGGCAGCGCCCGGCCATGCGGAGGGCCCGGAAATCGATCGCCGCGTTCAGGCTGCGCGAGGGCATGCCCATCGCGGCCACGGTGACCCTGCGCGGGGACCGGATGTACGAGTTCGTGGACCGCCTCTTCAACGTGGCCCTGCCCCGGGTGCGCGACTTCCGCGGGGTGCCCGCGAACGCCTTCGACGGCCGCGGGAACTACACCCTCGGCCTCAAGGACCAGATCATCTTCCCCGAGATCGACTACGCCAAGGTCGAGAAGCTCCGCGGGATGAACGTGACCTTCGTGACCACGGCCCGGACGGACGAGGAGTCCAAGCTGCTCCTCGCGTACCTCGGGATGCCGTTCCGGAACCAGTAGGAGGCAGGCGAGTGGCCAAGCTGTCGATGATCGCCAAGGCGAAGCGCAAGCCGAAGTTCGCGGTGCGCGCATACACCCGGTGCCGCCTGTGCGGCCGGCCCCGCGCCTACATGCGCAAGTTCGAGATGTGCCGGATCTGCTTCCGGAAGCTGGCCCTCGCGGGCGAGATCCCGGGCGTGATCAAGGCGAGCTGGTAGGAGCCGGAGAGGTAAGTCCGATGAACATGACGGATCCCATCGCGGACATGATCACTCGCATCCGGAACGGGGTGCGGGCGAGGCTGCCGAAGATCGACGTGCCCGCATCGAGGCTGAAGGTCGAGATCGCCCGCATCCTCAAGGACGAGGGCTACATCGCGAACTACCGGCGGGTGGACGACGGCCGGCAGGGCGCGATCCGCATCTTCCTGAAGTACGGGCCGGGCTGGGAGCGGGTCATCACCGACCTGCAACGGGTGAGCCGGCCCGGCTGCCGGATCTACTGCGGCAAGGGTGAGATCCCGCGGGTCTACGGGGGCCTCGGCATCAACATCCTGTCCACCTCCCGGGGGGTCATGACCGGACGTCAGGCCGCCCGGACCGGGGTGGGCGGCGAGATCCTCTGCAACGTCTGGTAAGGAGCCCACGATGTCCCGGGTCGGACGCAAGATCATCCTCGTGCCCTCGGGCGTGAAGGTCTCGGTCTCCGAGAAGGCGATCGAGGTGCAGGGCCCGAAGGGGAAGCTCACCACTCCGGTGCCGCCGGGGATCCGGTTCGCCCTCGAGGGCCAGAAGCTGAGCTGTCAGCGCGCGAGCGACGAGCGCCAGCTCCGGGCCTTCCACGGGATGGCGAGGGCCCTGGCCCAGAACGCCATCAAGGGCGTGACCGAGGGCTTCTCCCGGGAGCTCGACATCGTGGGTGTGGGCTACCGCGCGCAGGTCGAGGGCAGCAAGGTCGTCTTCGCCCTCGGCTTCTCTCATCCCGTGGAGTACCCCATCCCGGAGGGGATCAGGATCGCGATCGAGAAGCAGACCCGGGTCACGGTCTCCGGCATCGACCGGCAGAAGGTGGGCCAGGTGGCGGCGGAGATCCGCCGGCTGCGCCGCCCCGACCCCTACAAGCAGAAGGGGATCCGCTACGTGGGCGAGGTCCTGAAGAAGAAGGCAGGCAAGGCCGGGGCGACCGGCGTGAAGTAACGGAGGGGCGGGAACGCCGCCGGCCGATGGGCCGCGGGAACGCCGCCTGAGCGAGCGAGATGAGCACGAAGACCAAGCAGGACATCCGGCAGCGGCTCCACGACCGGATCCGGAAGAGGATCCGGGGCACCCCGGCGCGGCCACGGCTCGCCGTCTTCCGGAGCCAGGGCCACATCTACGCGCAGGTGGTGGACGACGACGCCGGACGGACCCTCGTCGCCGCGTCCTCGCTCGACAAGGACCTGCGGGCGAAGTCGAGGCGGGGGGGCAACGTCGCGGCGGCGAAGGATGTCGGGTCCCTGATCGCGAGCCGGGCGAAGGAGAAGGGCATCGCCGCCGTGGTCTTCGACCGCGGAGGCTTCCAGTACCACGGCCGGATCAAGGCCCTGGCCGACGCCGCCCGCGAGGCCGGGCTCAAGTTCTAGGACGGGAAGGGATGCGAGTGAGCCGATGAAACTCATGGCCGAGAAGATCGACGTCTCCAGCCTGGAGCTCAAGGACCAGGTGGTGTCCATCAACCGCGTCACCAAGGTCGTGAAGGGAGGCAAGAACCTCTCCTTCTCGGCCCTCGTCGTGGTGGGCGACGGGGCCGGCCACGTGGGGTACGGGATGGGCAAGGCGCGGGAGGTCTCCTCCGCCATCAAGAAGGGCGTGGAGGCGGCCAAGAAGAACGTGGTCCGGATCCCCATGACCGAGAAGGGCTTCACCATCCCCCACGCGGTGACCGGCGAGTTCGGCTCTGGCCTGGTCCTGCTCAAGCCAGCCTCCGAAGGCACCGGCGTCATCGCCGGAGGCGCGGTGAGGGCCGTCATCACCGCCGCCGGGATCCAGAACATCCTCACCAAGAGCCTCGGCTCGACGACCGCGCACAACGTGGTGAAGGCCACGCTGGACGCGCTCCTTCGCCTCAAGGCGCCGCAGCGGGTGGCGCGCCTGCGGGGCCTGTCCGTCGAGGAGATCCTCGGGACCGAGGCCAAGGCCGAGAAGCCCGCGGTCGTGGCGGCGCCGGCGCCGGCCGAGCCGGCGGCCGCGGAGCCGGCCACCCCGGCCCAGGCCTAGAGGGGAGCGAGCCATGGCCAAGGCCAAGAGCCCAACCAAGCCGGCCGGCACCATCAGGATCAAGCAGATCGGCAGCGTGATCGGCTGCACCGACGACCAGCGGGCGACCGTCCGTGGGCTGGGCCTGCGAAGGATCCACCAGGTGGTGGAGCGCGAGGACACCCCGATGGTCCGCGGCATGGTCAGGAAGATCCCGCACCTCGTGGCGGTGGTCGAGTAGGCGAGCGGAGAGAAGCAGTGGGCCTTCACAGACTCGAGCCGGCGAAGGGCAGCGTCAGGAGCCGCAAGCGCGTGGGCCGTGGCCCCGGGAGCGGCCTCGGCAAGACCGCGGGGCGAGGCGAGAAGGGGCAGAAGAGCCGCAGCGGCTTCTCCCGGAAGCCCGGCTTCGAGGGCGGCCAGATGCCGCTCCACCGCCGGGTGCCCAAGCGGGGGTTCAGCAACGAGCCCTTCAAGAAGGAGTTCGCCTGCGTGAACCTCGGGCGCCTCGAGGTGTTCGCGGCGGGCACGATCGTGACCCCCGAGCTCCTCGTGAAGCAGGGGATCGTCAAGCAGCTCCGGAGCGGCCTCAAGGTGCTGGCCGACGGCGAGTTGACCAAGGCCCTGACCGTCCACGCCCACCGCTTCAGCGGGAAGGCGAAGGAGCGGATCGCCTCGCTCGGCGGCAAGGCCGAGCTCATCCAGGGGTAGGTTCGCGATGCTGCAGGCCCTGCGCAACATCTGGGACGTCCCCGACCTCAGGAAGCGGGTGCTGTTCACCCTCGGCCTGCTGGCCGTCTACCGCCTGGGCAACCACGTGCCGACGCCCGGCATCAACGCCCAGTCGCTCGTCGACTTCTTCGAGCAGAACCGGGGCAACTGGTTCGGGCTCGTGGACATGTTCTCGGGGGGCAACCTCGCCAAGGTCACGATCTTCGCCCTGGGGATCATGCCGTACATCTCGGCCTCGATCATCCTGCAGCTCCTCACCGTGGTCTGGCCCCTCCTGGAGAAGCTCAGCAAGGAGGGCGAGCTCGGACGGCGGAAGATCACCCAGTACACCCGCTACGGGACGGTGCTCCTGTCGATCATCCAGTCCTTCGGAATCGCGGTGTACCTCGAGAAGATGACCGTGACCAACCAGTTCCGGATCGTCGAGCACCCGGGCTGGGCCTTCCGGATGATGACCGTGCTCACCCTCACCACCGGCACCGCCTTCATCATGTGGCTGGGCGAGCAGATCACCGAGCGCGGGATCGGCAACGGGATGAGCCTCATCATCTTCGCCGGCATCGTGGTGGGCTTCCCCCGGGGCGCGATCGACACCTTCCAGATGATCCAGCGCGGGGAGCTGAGCCTGCTCGCCGCCCTCCTCCTCCTCGCCGGGATGTTCGTGGTGGTGGGGGCGATCGTGTTCGTGGAGCGGGGCCAGCGCCGCATCCCGGTGCAGTACGCGAAGCGCGTGGTGGGCCGGCGGATCTACGGCGGGCAGACCACCCACCTCCCGCTCCGGGTGAACACCGCGGGCGTGATCCCGGTCATCTTCGCCTCGTCGATCATCTCGTTCCCGAACGTCGTCGCCTCGTGGCTCGCGCCGAAGAGCACCTGGATGGCCTCGGTGTACGAGCAGCTGCGCTGGGGGATGCCCCTCTACAACGTCCTCTACGTGACGTTCATCATCTTCTTCTGCTACTTCTACACCGCCATCGTCTTCAACCCCGACGACGTGGCGGAGAACATGCGGAAGTACGGGGGCTTCATCCCCGGCATCCGCCCCGGCAAGCGCACCTCCGAGTACCTCGACCACATCCTGGGCCGCATCACGTTCGGGGGGGCCATCTACCTCGCCCTGGTCGCGGTCCTGCCGGAGTTCCTCATCACCGGCTTCAAGGTCGCGCCCATTCCGGTCATCGGTCCCCCCCTCGACATGTTCCTTTCGAACAACAACCTGGGCTGGATCACGGAGGGGCTGCACCTCAACTTCTACTTCGGCGGGACCTCGCTCCTCATCGTGGTGGGCGTGGCCATGGACACCGTGGCCCAGGTCGAGGCCCAGCTCATCATGAGGCACTACGACGGCTTCACCGGGAAGGGCGGCAAGAGGATCCGTGGCCGCCGCTAGCTCTCCCCGCGGCGCGAGCGCCGTCCGCGTGATCTTCCTCGGTCCCCCGGGAGCGGGGAAGGGCACGCAGGCGGCGAGGCTCGCCGCCCACCTGGGGGTGCCCAAGATCGGGACCGGCGACATGCTGCGGACCGCGATCGCGAAGGACACCCCGCTGGGGCGCGAGGCCCATCCGGTCATGGAGAAGGGGTGGCTCGTGCCCGACGACCTCCTGGTCGCCCTGGTGCAGGAGAGGATCCGGGAAGCGGACTGCAGCGCCGGCTTCGTGCTCGACGGCTTCCCGCGCACCCTCCCCCAGGCCCAGGGCCTGGAGGAGATGACCGGAGGAGACCCGCAGGCCTGGGTGGTGTTCGACTTCGAGGTGCCGCGCGACGTCCTGATGCTGCGCCTCAGCGGCCGGCGCTGGTGCCCGAGGTGCCAGGCCACCTTCCACCTCGTGAACGACCCCCCGGCGCGGCCGGGGGTCTGCGACACGTGCGGCACCGGCCTCCTGCAGCGGGAGGACGACCGCGAGTCGGTGGTGGCGAAGCGACTCCAGGAGTACGACGAGCGAACCTTCCCCCTCGTCGAGCACTACCGCACCCGCGCCCGGATGGTGCCGGTCGACGGCAACCGTCCGATGGACACCGTGTTCCGCGAGCTGCTCGAGGCAGTGGAGGTGCGGGCGTGAGCGTGCAGAAGTCCTGGACCGAGCTCCAGGCCATGGCCCGCGCCTGCCGCATCGTGGTGGACGCCCTCGATGCCCTGGAGGCGGCGGCGGTGCCGGGGACCACCACGAGGGAGATGGACCGCGTGGCCCGCGAGCACATCGAGAAGGCAGGAGCGAGGCCGGCCTTCCTCGGCTACCGCGGCTATCCGGCGACGCTCTGCATCTCGGTGAACGAGGAGGTCGTCCACGGCATCCCCGGGCCGCGCCGGCTCGGGGAGGGCGACATCGTCGGCCTGGACCTCGGGTGCATCGTGGACGGCTTCTTCGGCGACGCCGCCCGCACCGTGGGCGTGGGGCGGACGAGCGACGAGGCGGTCCGCCTGATGAAGGTCACCCGGGAGGCGCTCTTCGCCGGGATCGGCGTTTGCCATCCCGGCAACCGGGTGGGCGACATCGGCCACGCGGTGCAGACCCACGCCGAGAGCCACGGGTACTCGGTGGTGCGCGAGTTCGTCGGCCACGGCATCGGCACCAGTCTGCACGAGGAGCCCCAGGTCCCGAACTACGGCCCCCCGGGCCGCCGCGAGCGGCTGGTGCCCGGGATGTGCCTGGCCATCGAGCCCATGGTGAACATCGGCCGGCCGGAGGTGGACGTGCTGTCGGACGGCTGGACCGCAGTCACCCGGGACCGCAGCCTCTCCGCCCACTTCGAGCTGTCGGTGGCGGTGACGGCGTTCGGACCCTGGATCCTGTCCGAGCCCTATCCCTACCCGCGGACGGAGGGAGCCCATGCCTGAGGCGGGCCGCGACACGCTCGAGGTGGAGGGGACGGTGCGGGAGTCGCTCCCGAACGCCCTCTTCCGGGTGGAGCTCGGGGCGGGGAAGAGCGCTTCGGTGATCGCGCACGCGGCGGCGGAGAGCGGCCTGCTGCGGCTGCGGCCCGGGGACGCGGTGGTGGTGGAGATCGCCCCCTACGACGCGGGGCGGGGCCGCATCGTGAGGCGGCGGTAGAGGAACGGCAAAGTGAAAGTAAGGTCGTCGGTCAAGAAGATCTGCGTCAAGTGCAAGGTGGTCCGCCGCCACGGGGTGGTGAGGATCATCTGCCCGAACCAGAAGCACAAGCAGAGGCAGGGGTAGCGGAATGGCTCGCATCGCAGGCGTCGATCTCCCGCGCCAGAAGCGGGTGGAGATCGCCCTCACCTACATCTACGGGATCGGCGTCGCCCGGTCGAACCGGATTCTCGGTCAGGCCGGCATCGAGCCGAACGTGCGCGTGAAGGATCTCTCCGAGGAGGAGGTGAGCCGCATCGCCCACATCCTCGACGCCGAGGGCGGCGTGGAGGGGGATCTCCGCAAGGAGACCGCGATGAACATCAAGCGGCTCATGGAGATCGGCTCCTACCGGGGTGGCCGCCACCGTCGGAACCTCCCCGTGCGGGGCCAGCGCACCCACACGAACGCCCGCACCCGCAAGGGGCCGCGGCGGGGCATGATCCGCGCGAAGAAGACAGTCTAGGAGCCGGAAGATGAGCACCAAGGTCGTCGGGGCGAAGAAGGGCAAGAAGGAGAAGAAGCACGTCGCGCACGGCATCGCGCACGTCCACGCCTCCTTCAACAACACGATCGTCACCATTACCGATCTCGAGGGGAACGTGGTGTCGTGGTCGAGCGCGGGGACCCTGGGGTTCAAGGGGTCGCGCAAGGGGACGCCGTTCGCCGCCCAGCAGGCCGCGACCACCGCAGCCAGCTCGGCGCGCGAGCACGGGCTGCGCTCGATCGACATCCGGGTGAAGGGCCCGGGCAGCGGCCGGGAGTCGGCGATCCGCGCCCTGCAGGCCGCGGGGGTCGAGATCAAATCCATCCGCGACGTGACCCCCATCCCCCACAACGGCTGCCGCCCCCCCAAGCGGCGCCGCGTCTAAAGGAGCCCACGCTCGTGGCACGATACATCGGTTCCGTCTGCCGCCTCTGCCGCCGGGAGGGCATGAAGCTCTTCCTGAAGGGCGACCGCTGCTTCACGGAGAAGTGCGCGATCGAGAAGCGCAACTACGCCCCCGGCCAGCACGGCAAGGGCGGGCGCATCAAGTCCAAGCTGCAGGGCTACGGCCTCCAGCTCCGCGAGAAGCAGAAGGTGAAGCGCCTGTACGGCATGCTCGAGGGGCAGTTCGCCCTCACCTTCCGGCGGGCGAGCCAGGAGAGAGGCGTCTCCGGCGAGCTGCTGCTCCAGAAGCTCGAGCGCCGGCTGTCGAACGTCGTCTTCCGGCTCGGGTTCGGCAGCTCGCAGGCCCAGGGCCGCCAGCTCGTGCGCCACGGCCACGTGCGGGTGAACGACCGCAAGATCGACATCCCGTCCTACCAGGTCAAGGTCGGGGACCTGATCACCCTCGCCCCCCGGGCGGCGAAGAACGCCCTCGTGCAGGCCTCGGTCGAGGCGGTGAAGGGGCGGGGCGTCCCGCGCTGGCTGGAGCTCGACTCGGCCAACCTGACCGCCAAGGTGCTCGCCCTGCCGGCGCGCGACGACGTCAGCTTCCCGATCCAGGAGCAGCTGATCGTCGAGCTGTACTCGAAGTAGGAAGCGGAGGACAGAAGAACATGCTTTGGAAGGGTTTCCAGAAGCCGAAGCGGCTGGAGGCGGATCGCGACGCGGCGACCGACCACTACGGGCGCTTCTTCGCGCAGCCGTTCGAGAGGGGCTTTGCCACCACCGTCGGCAACGCCCTCCGGCGGGTCCTGCTGTCGAGCATCGAGGGGGCGGCGGTCACCGCGGTCCGGGTGGAAGGCGTCCTCCACGAGTTCTCGCCGATCCCGGGGGCGATGGAGGACACGACCGACCTCATCCTCAACCTGAAGCGGGTGCCGCTCAAGATGCACGTCGACCACCCGAAGACCCTCGTCCTCCGCACCTCGGAGCCGGGCGAGATCCGGGCGAAGCACGTGACCCCCGATCCCGACGTCGACATCCTCGACCCCGAGGCCTACATCGCGACCCTCGGCGCGGGCTCCACCCTCGCCGTGGAGATGCGGGTGAAGCCGGGCCGGGGCTACGTCTCCGCGGACAAGAACTTCGACGAGGACCTCTCGATCGGGTGGATCCCCCTCGACTCCGTGCACTCCCCGGTCAAGAAGGTGAACTACTTCGTCGACCAGGCGCGGGTGGGCCAGGCCACCGACTACGAGAAGCTGACGCTCGAGGTGTGGACGAACGGGGCGGTCTCCCCTCGCGACGCGGTGGGGCTCGCGGCCAAGCTCATGAAGGACCACCTCCAGATCTTCATCAACCTCGAGGAGGACGAGGAGGAGGAGACGGAAGGCCCGGTGGTGGAGGTCTCCGACGAGGAGAAGGGAGCCCTCTACGAGAAGCTCGGGAAGAGCGTCGACGAGATGGAGCTCTCCGTGCGGTCCTACAACTGCCTCAAGAACGCGAACATCCGGTCGATCGGCGAGCTCGTGCAGAAGACCGAGTCGGAGATGCTCAAGACCAAGAACTTCGGCCGCAAGTCGCTCAACGAGATCAAGGAGATCCTCGCCGGCATGGGGCTCTCTCTCGGCATGAAGCTCGACGACTGGCCGCAGGCCCAGAAGTAGGAGGGCCAGGGGAAGCAGGCCATGAGACACCGCGTCGCCCACCGGAAGCTGGGACGGACCACCCCCCACCGCATCGCGCTCCTGCGCAACCTGGCCACCGCCCTCTTCGACAAGGAGCGGATCCGGACCACGCTGCCCAAGGCGAAGGAGCTGCGGCCCTTCGCGGAGCGGCTCATCACCCTCGCCCGGCGCGAGGAGAACCGCCTCCATGCCCGTCGCCTCGCCGCGCGTGACCTGCAGGACCCGGCGGTGGTGAAGAAGCTCTTCGAGTCGATCGGCACCCGCTTCGCGACCCGGCCCGGCGGCTACACGCGAATCCTCCGCCTCGGACCCCGCAAGGGAGACGGCGCCGAGATGGCGTACCTCGAGCTCGTCGGCTACGAGTACAAGCCGGCCGGCAAAGAGGAGAAGGGCGCGAAGAAGAGCGGGGAGAAGAAGGACGCCGGCTCCCGGGGAGACGACAAGAAGGCCGCGAAGGCCGAGCCGAGCTGAGGCTCAGGAACCCGAAGGGCCGGGAGCTGAGGCGGCGGGGGCAGGGGGTCCCGCTCCTTGCTGGGGGCGCACGCTCGCCGCGCTCTTGTCGCCCGAGTACGTGAAGACCGCGATCAGGTAGACGCGGTCGGCTCGGGTCCGCCTGAAGACCCACGACGTCACCGCCTGCTCCGCCGCCGGCCTCAGGAGATCGGGACCGGTCGAGCCCTGGAGCGAGGTCGTCCCCGCCGCGCTGACGGAGAACGACACCTCGACCGTGCCGGTAGCCCCGTTCATGCGGGCGAGCGGTGGCGCCACCGGCCGCCGGCCGCGCGTGAGGTCCGGAACTCCCGGCTGCAGGGTCACGTCCCGGATGGCCGAGACGCCGTTCTCCGGGAGCTGGGGGGGAGGAGGCGCGGTGAGGACTTCCACGGCAGGTGGAGACCCGGGGGAAGGAGTGCCCGGCGCCGGATTGGCGGTGGGCTTCGTGGCCGCCGGGCCGGTGCTGGTCTGGGGCGTGGGGGCGGCCGTCGCTGGCGCCGGGGTGGCCACCGGGGGGGGCGCGGGAGGACGGTTCGCCGGCTCGGGGCCCGCCGCTGCAGTTGAAGGTGGAGCCGTCTTGGTGGCGGGCGTCGGCGTCCCGGGGGTCGGAGGCGTCGCCGACGGGGCGGCAGTGGTCGGGGGCTCTGCGGGCGGAGCCACGGCCGGTGCCGCCGCCGCGGTTGTGGTCGCGGGAGGCGGAGCCGCGGTCTTGGCTGGCGTCGGGGCCCCCGCCGGCGCCGCCGGCGTGGACCTCGGGGCGGAGTCGGCCAGCAGGCCCGACCGCTGCATCCCCGTCGCCTTGAGGTTGACCTTCGGGGAATCGGAGCCGCGCGCCGCCACGAACTCGGCCTCGATCCGGAAGGACAGCACCTCGTCCTCCGGGGGCGGCGCGAACCGCCACGTCTTGAGCGCGGCGAGAAGGGCGTTCGACCAGGGCGCCCCCCCGTCGAGGACCTGCGCGCCACCGACCCGGCCGTCCGACTCGAGCGTCACCTCGGCGCTCACCAGGCCCCCGCCCGTCGCTCCGGCCGGCCAGGCCGGGGCGATACCCTGCCGCAGCTCGGGCACCCCGGCCTGCCGCACCAGCTGGGGAAGGGCCAGCGAGAATACGACGGGCACGGTCACTCTCACTCGCACCGGCTTCCCGTCCACCTTCGCCGGCTCGTACTCCCACTGTCGCGCCGCAGTGACGGCGGCCTCGTCGAGCCCGGGCACGCTGCGGACGATGGTCGCGGACTCGACCTTGCCCTGGGCGCTCACCACGACGTCCAGGATCACGATCCCGCGGACCCCCTGGGCGAGGGCCTCGGGGGGGTACGTCGGCGGGACGGTCTTGGTCCTCTTGGGGAGCGGCACTCCTTCGCTGCCCGCGGCGAGGGGCTCCTCCTGGGCGAGGAGGGCCGCGCCGGGGACGGCGAGAGCCAGCAGGAGGACGGCGGCGCGCGGGGCATGCATGGGGAAAGTCTAGCGCACTTCCCGGGCCCCGGCCCCGCCGGCTACTCCTCTTCCTTGATGTCCCCCCGCTCGGCCTTCGCCGTGGCGATGATCTTCTCCTGGAGATGGGCCGGGACCTCGTCGTAGTGGTCCATCTCCATGTGGTAGGAGCCCCGGCCGCCGGTCATCGAGGTGAGCTCGGCGTCGTAGGAGAGCATCTCCGCGAGCGGGACCTCCGCCTTGATCACCTGGAGCGAGCCCTTGGGCTCCATGCCCTGGGGCCGCCCGCGGCGGCTCGACAGGTCGCCCATCACCGCCCCCGCGTACTCGTCGGGCACCCCGATCTCCACCCTCATGATCGGCTCGAGGATCGTGGGCCGGCACCGGGACACCCCGTCCTTGAAGGCGAGCGAGCCGGCGATCTTGAACGACAGCTCCGAGCTGTCCACGTCGTGGTACTGCCCGTCGTAGAGCTCGACCTGGAAGTCCACCATCGGGTATCCGGCGAGGAAGCCCTTCAGGCGGGCCTCCTGGATGCCCTTCTCCACCGCGGGGATGAAGTTCTTGGGGATCGAGCCGCCGAAGATGTCGTCGACGAACCGGAAGTCGTCGCCGCGGGGGAGGGGCTTCATGCGGATCCTGCAGTCGCCGAACTGCCCGTGGCCGCCGGTCTGCTTCTTGTGCCGACCGTGAGCCTCGGCCGAACCCTTGATCGTCTCCCGGTACGGGATCTTGGGCTTCTTGAGGTTGACCTCGACCTTGTAGCGCTTGCGCAGCCGGCCCACCACTACCTCGACGTGCAGCTGCCCGGTGCCGGAGATCAGCATCTCGTGGGTCTGGGCGTCGCGCGAGACGCGGAGGACGGGGTCCTCCTCCTGCAGCCGCTGCAACGCCGTCGAGATCTTGTCCTCGTCGCCGCGGGTCTTGGGCTCGATCGCGAAGGTGGTGGCCGGCTCCGGGAAGACGACCGGGGGGAAGACGATCGGGCTCGCCTTGTCGGCCAGGGTGTCGCCGGTCTGGGTGTCCTTCAGCTTGGCCACCGCGCCGAGGTCGCCGGCCTGGATCTCGCCGATCTGGGTCTGGCTCTTCCCCTGCAGGAGGAGCAGCGAGCCGACGCGCTCCGCCGCGTCGCGGGTGGCGTTGTGGACGGCGGAGTCGGACCGCAAGGTGCCGGAGTAGACGCGGAAGAGGCTGATCCGGCCGGCGTGCGGGTCCACGAGCGTCTTCCACACGAAGGCGGACAGCGGGGCGTCGGCGGCGGGCGGGCGGGCGGCCTCCGCCTTCGTCGACGGGTCCTGGCCCTTCGCCTCGCCGCGCTCGGCCGGGGAGGGCAGGAGGTCGACGATCGCGTCGAGGACCGCGTGGACGCCGACGTTCAGGAGGGACGAGGCCGGCAGCACCGGGAAGACCTTGCCCGTCGCGGCCGCTTGCCTCAGCCCCCGGGCGAGCTTCTCCTGCGACAGCGTGCCCTTCTCGAAGAACTCCTCCATGAGCTCCTCGTTGCTCTCCGCCACCATCTCCACGAGCTTCTCGCGCCAGGCCCGCGCCGCTTCCTGCTGTGCGGCCGGCACGTCCGCGACCTGGAACTTCCCGCTGGCGTCGGCTCCGTAGACCTCCGCCTTCTCCGCGACGAGGTCCACCACGCCCTGGAACGATCTCTCCTCCCCCACCGGCACCGCCACCGGCACCGCGGCCCGCCCGAAGGCGGCCTGGATCCGCTCCAGGCTCCTCTCGAACGAGGCGTTCTCCCGGTCCATGCGGTTCACGACGATCAGCCGGGCGAGGCCGTACTCCTCGGCGATCGCCCACACCTTCTCGGTCTGGACTTCCACCCCGGCCACCGCGTCCACCACCACGAGCGCGCCGTCCGCCACGCGCAGGGCAGAACGGGCCTCGGAGAGGAAGTTCGCATAGCCGGGGGCGTCGATGAGGTTGACCTTGGCCTTCTTCCACTCGCCGAACGCCGGGGCGGCGAGGAGGCTGATCTTGCGTTCGACCTCGTCCGGATCGAAGTCGGTGACCGTCGTCCCGTCTTCCACCCGTCCCAGCCGGTTCACCGAGCCGGCGTCGAAGAGCAGGGCCGAGGCGAGCGAGGTCTTCCCGCTGCCTCCGTGCCCCACGATGGCCACGTTGCGGATGTTCGGGGCGTCGTACACCTTCATGATTCCGTCTCCTCCCGGTGCAAAACGTGATGATACAACCCGGCCGGAGGGCGGTAAATCCGCGCCCCGGGCGTAACATGGGAGCGTGGCGCTCCTCGGGACGCGGGTCTACCTGGGCCTGGACGCCTCCGCGGTGACCGCGACGGCGCTCGCCGACGGCCTGGGCCGATCGCGCCCGCGGGGCTTCGCCCGGGTGGCTCTCGAGCCCGGCGCCCTCGCGCCGTCGCCCTCCGGGGCCAACCTTCCCGGGGCCGACGAGGTGCGAGCGGCCGTTAGGCGTGCGGTCTCCGGCCTCGGCGGGCGCCGCGTCACCCTGGTCCTGCCCGACGGCCTCGCGCGCATCGCTCTCGTCGACCGCCCGTCGGGCGTGGACCCGCGCGACTTCGTGCGCTACCACCTGGCGGCGTCGCTGCCGTGGCCGGCCTCGGAGGCGATCGTGGACGTGCTGCCCGCGGGACGGGGCCGGCTGGTGGGCGCGGCGGTGCGCCGGGCCACCGTCGCGGAGTACGAGCAGGTCGCGGCGGCGGCGGGCCTCGAGGTCGAGCGCGTCCACCTCGCGCCCCTGCTCGCCCTCCACGGGCTGATGCGCTCCGGGGCACGGGACGCGGTGCACGCGGTCCTCGGGGACGTGGCGATGTGCCTCGTCCCCTTCCACGGCGGGTCGCCCGCCGCTCTCCGCAACCGACGCCGGGACCGCTCGCCGGGGGAGGCGGACAGGCTCCTCGACGAGGCGTCCCGGACGTCGGCGGCGGCCGGCAACGGGGTGGAGCCCGTCCGGCTCGTCCTCTCCGGGAGAGAGGCGGCGAGGCTGCGGCGCGAGATCGGAGAGAGCGTCGCCGAACAGGCGCTCGCGGGGCCCGGAAGCTGGCCCGAGGCCGCCGAGACGGCATGGGTCGGAGGCCTGCTCTCGTGAGCCGCCAGCCCGACTTCTCGACTGCGCCTCGTCCCCACCGCCCCCAACTCTGGGACCATGCGGCGCTCGTGGCCGGGGTGGCCGCGCTCGCCTTGTCCGGGACCGCGGCGTGGCGCGCCCGGGAGGAGGCCCGCGACGCGGGCGTCCGGCTCGCCGAGGTGCGGCGGGAGGTGGAGACGGCCTCGGGGAAGCTCCGCGCCCTCGCGGGCCAGGCCCGTGTCGGCGCTCCGGTGCTTCCGGCCGCGGAAGCGCCACCGGCGAGAATCGTGGCCGCCCTCGCCTCCCTGCTCCCGGGCCATGCGCGGCTCGACGGCCTGTCCATCGACTACGAGCGGGGGGGCGTCCTCCAGCTGAACGTGGTCGCCGGCGACGCCGGCGCGTGGGATCTCTTCCTGGACCGCCTCGGGCGCGAGCCCCACTTCCGCGAGGTCGAGCCCGGGCCCGAGTCGCGCGATGCCGAGGTGCGGAGCCTCGTGCGGGCGCTCTGGGTCGGAAGCGCCCCGTGACGCGGCGCCTCGCCGCCTCTTTCCTCCTCCTGGCCGCCCTCGGCCTGCATCTCGCCGTCACCCGGCCGTGTCGGCGCGAGCGGGACGAGTCGCGGCAGGCGTTCGCGGCGGCCCGGGAGGAGCGCGAGCGCCTGCGCTCACGCCAGTCGCGGCTCGAGCGGGGGGCGGCCTCGGGACGCGCCCCCGCCGGGGACGCCGCCGCGGCGCGGGCCCTGCGCTTGTCGCTGCTGCGGTCGATCGACCGCCTGCCCCTCGCCGCGGTGCAGATCGCCGTCGAGGCGGGCCGGCGGGGACCGGTGGCCGCGCACGGCCGGCTGTCGGCGGAGGGCGGCCAGGCGGACCTCCTGCGCGCCGCGGGGCGGCTGGCCGAACCGTCGTCCGGCGTCCTCCTCCAGCGCCTGACGCTGCTCGCCGTCCAGGGGCGGGTGCGGCTGGAGGCCGAGGCCTTCAGCTTGAGGGCCCCCGCGGACCTGCCGGAGGCGGGCTCGTGAGGTCGAGGGGCCTCCTCGCCGCTCTCGCCGTGGTCGCTCTCGCCGCCTTGGCGCTCGGACGGGGGAAGTCGCCGCGGCCGTCGCCGTCGCGGCCGGGTGCGGCGGCCATGCCCTCGCGCCTCGTGGCCCTCGAGCCCTCCGCTCCTCCCCCCGATCCCGAGGGAATCCGCGACGTGTTCCGTTTCGCGACCGAGACCGGCCCCGGCGCCTCGGTGCACGCCGCGCGCGGCGCACCGTCGGCGACGACATCCCCCACGCCGCCCCCGACCGGGCCGCGCCTCGTCGGTCTCGTTCGTCGCTCCGGCCGGCTGGTGGCCGCCCTCGTGGCGGACGGCGAGGTCGCACTGGCCGGACCCGGAGAGTCGGCCGCGGGGGTCTCCGTTCTGTCGGTCGGCGAAGACGGTGTCCGCGTGCGCCACCCCGATGGCCACGAGGAGACGCTGGTCCTGCCCTGAGCCGGTCCCCGAGTGTGCTATCGTCCGCTGTCTTTTGGCGGGACTCATGGCCCTTCGCGAGAAGTTCGGCAGGCTCGTCCTCCTCGAGGAGACAGAGGCGGGCGCGGTGGGCCGGGAGTACCGGGCGGCCCGTCTCGGGCCCGCGGGGCTGGACCGCCTCGTCACCGTCCTCCGCCTCTCGCCCCGGATCTGCGAGCACGCCGAGGCCACGAAGCGGCTCATCGAAGAGGCGCGGCTCGCCGCCCGCCTGCAGAACCCGGGGCTGGTGCGGGTGCTGGGCATCGGCCGGGTGGAGCAGTCCTTCTACGTCTCGACCGAGCTCGTGGAGGGCCGGTCGGTCGCCGCGGTCCTCGAGCGCTGCCGAGGAGACGGCTTCCCCTTCGCCGCCGACCACGCGCTCATGATCGCGAGTCGCGGCGCCTCGGCCCTCGAGTCGCTGCACGCGAGAAAGGACGAGGGCGGGAAGGCTCTCATGCACGGCCTCTTCGCGCCCTCGCGGGTCGTGGTGGCCTTCGACGGGGAGGTCAAGATCAAGGGCCTCGGGCTGTGGCCGGCCCTTCGGAGCGCCGATCTCCTGCCTCCGGAGGAGAGCCGCTACCTGGCCCCGGAGCAGGCCGAGGGCGAAATGGGAGGGCCGCGCTCCGACGTCTACGCGTTCGGCCTCGTTCTCCTCGAAGCGCTCACCGGCCGGGCCCCCGCCGGCGATCCTCTCGAGGCCCTCGCGGACGCCCGGGTCGCGAACGCCGCCGGCGAACGGACGCCGATCACGAAGGCGCTCTCGGAGCTCCTGCGGCGGGCCCTGGCCAGAGAACCCGCGTCGCGCTTCTCCGGCGCGGCCGACCTCAGGAAGGCGGTCGACGCGCTGCTGTTCTCGGGCGACTTCGCTCCGACCACCTTCGACCTCGCCTTCTTCATGCACACCCTCTTCCGGGAGGAGATGGAGGCGGAGACGCGCGCCCTCGAGGAAGCGCGGCTC
>Ga0335085_10006032_pt1 | contig 19263 bp, 20 predicted proteins | sample Lox_Sample_45_FD_206712 | JGI IMG/M metagenome (GOLD analysis project Ga0335085, IMG submission 206712) | Soil microbial communities from Loxahatchee National Wildlife Refuge, Florida, United States - Lox_Sample_4.5 | ecosystem: Environmental > Terrestrial > Soil > Wetlands | place: USA...
GCCAGGACCTCGTCCATGAACGAGGCCTGCGGCAGCGCCTTGTTGACCAGCCCGATGCGCTCCGCCTCGGCGGCGCCGATCTTGCGCGCCGAGAGCAGCAGGTCGAGCGCGTGCGCCGGCCCGACCAGGCGCGGCAGCAGCCAGCTGATGCCGTGCTCCGCGATCAGCCCGCGCTGCGCGAACGAAGTGGTGAGCTTCGCCTCGCTCGCCGCGAAGCGGATGTCGGCGTAGAGCGCGAGCACGAATCCGAGGCCTGCCGCCGGGCCGTTGATCGCCGCGATCACCGGCTTGGGCGCCTGCAGCAGGTAGCCGAAGCGCCCGTAGTAGTGCGTCGAGAGGTCGGGCCCGAGGCCGGCGAGCGCACCGATCAGCGGTGCGGCGTCGTCGTCCGCGCGCCGTGTCACGGCGCGCCCGGGCTGGATCTGCTGCAGCAGCTTCATGTCGGCGCCGGCGCAGAAGCCGCGCCCGGCGCCGGTGAGGACGATGACGCGCACGGCGTCGTCGGCCACCGCTGCGGCGACCGCCCGCCGCAGTCCCCGGCCCATCGCCTGGGTGAACGCGTTCAGCGCCTCGGGGCGGTTGAGCCGCACCACCGCCATCCCATCCTTCGCTTCGTAGAGCACGTCTTCGTAGTCGCTCATGCGGCCTCCCGGAAATGGCGAGACTGTAGCGGCAGGCGCCGCGGCTGGCTATCCCGGGGTATGCTTTTCGCCCTGGGAGGGAGCATGTATCCAGGCAAGTACGCGGTACAGCGGGCGGATGCGCCCGCGTTCATCATGGCGGGGTCGGGCGAGCGCGTGACCTATGCCGAGCTCGATGCGCGCAGCAACCGCCTCGCGCACCTGCTGCGCGCGCGGGGGCTGAAGCGCCTCGACCATTACGCGATCTACATGGAGAACAACAGCCGCTACCTGGAGAGCTGCGGCGCGGGAGAGCGCTCGGGGCTGTACTACACCTGCGTCAACTCCTATCTCACCGCCGGAGAGCTCGCCTACATCCTGCAGAACAGCGAGTCGCAGGTGCTCGTCACCTCGCGCGAGAAGCTGGCGGCGGCGGCCGAGGCCCTCGAATCCTGCCCCAGGGTGCGCCTCTGCCTCGTGGTCGGGGGCGCCGCGGGCGCGGGCGCGCGCTTCGCCGGCTTCGAGGAGGCGAGCGCGGCGCAGCCCTCGACGCCGATCGCCGACGAGTGGCTCGGCACCCCGATGCTGTATTCCTCGGGCACCACCGGGCGCCCGAAGGGCATCCTGCGGCCGCTGCCGGAGAACCCGCCGTCGAAGCCGCTGCCGCTGTTCGACTTCCTCTACAAGCTGTGGCGCTACCGCGAAGGCATGATCTACCTGTCGCCGGCGCCGCTGTACCATTCCGCGCCGCAGGCGGCGGTGTCGCTCACAATCCGCGGCGGCGGCACCGCGGTGATCATGGAGCGCTTCGACCCGGAGGCCTGCCTCGCGCTGATCGAGAAGCACCGCGTGACGCATTGCCAGCTCGTGCCGACGATGTTCAGCCGCATGCTGAAGCTGCCGCCGGAAGTGCGCGCGCGCTACGACCTGTCCTCGCTCCAGGTCGCGATCCATGCGGCGGCGCCGTGCCCGGTGCAGGTGAAGGAGGAAATGATCCGTTGGTGGGGCCCGATCATCCACGAGTACTATGGCGCCACCGAGGGCCTCGGCTTTACCGCCTGCGACAGCGCCGAGTGGCTCGCGCACAAGGGCAGCGTCGGCCGCGTGCTGCTCGGCGACCTGCACATCCTCGACGCCGAGATGAGGCCTTGCCCGAAGGGCGTGCCGGGCGAGATCTGGTTCAAGACCGCGACCCCCTTCGAATACTTCAACGACCCGGAGCGCACGCGCGCCGCGCGCTCGGCGGACGGCACCATGAGCACGGTGGGCGACGTCGGCTACGTCGACGACGACGGCTTCCTCTACCTCACCGACCGCTCTACCTTCATGATCATCTCGGGCGGCGTCAACATCTACCCGCAGGAGTGCGAGAACCTGCTGATCACGCATCCCAAGGTGGCGGACGCTGCGGTGTTCGGGGTGCCGAACGAGGACCTCGGGGAGGAAGTCAAGGCCGTGGTGCAGCCGATGCCCGGCGCCGGGGCCGGCGCGGCACTGGAGAAGGAGCTGATCGAGTTCTGCGGCGCGCATCTGGCGCGCCAGAAAGTGCCGCGCTCGGTCGACTTCACCGAGGCGCTGCCGCGGCTGCCGACCGGCAAGCTCTACAAGAAGGCGCTGCGCGAGAAGTACTGGGCCGGCCACAAGAGCCGGATCGTCTAGACCTCGAGGACGATCTTGCCGATGTGCTGCGAGGACTCCATCAGGCGGTGCGCCTCGGCTGCCTGCTGCAGCGGGAAAGCCTCGTAGATCACCGGCTTGATCCTGCCGGCCTCGATGAGGGGCCAGATCCTCTCGCGCAGGCGCCGCGCGATGGCGCCCTTGAACGCGACCGGCCGCGGCCGCAGCGTCGAGCCGGTCAGGCTCAGGCGCTTCGTCATCACCTCGGTGATGTTGAACTCCGCCCTCCAGCCGCCGAGCACGGCGATGAAGACCAGCCGGCCTTCCTCGGCGAGGCACTTGATCTCCTTCGGCACGTAGTCGCCGCCGACCATGTCGAGCACGACGTCGACGCCCTTGCCGCCGGTCGCGGCGAGAACCTCGGCGGCGAAGTCCTGCGTGCGGTAATTGATCGCCTTCTCGGCGCCGAGCTTGACGCAGGCGGCGCACTTCTCGTCGCTGCCCGCGGTGGCGAAGACGCGGTTGCCGAGCGCCGCGGCCATCTGGATCGCGGTCACGCCGATGCCCGAGCTGCCGCCCTGCACCAGCAGCGATTCCCCGGGCGCGAGGCGCCCGCGGTCGTAGACGTTCCCCCAGACGGTGAAGAAGGTCTCCGGCAGCGACGCCGCCTCGACCATGCTCAGGCCCTTCGGCACGGGCAGCGCCTGCGCCTCCGGCGTGACGCAGTATTCCGCGTAGCCGCCGCCGTGCGCCAGCGCGCAGACCTTGTCGCCCGCCTTCCACATGCGGACGTCCGCGCCGACGGCGGCCACTTCGCCCGCGATCTCGAGCCCGGGCAGGTCCGAGGCATCGGGCGGCACCGCGTACTTGCCCATGCGCTGGAGCACATCCGGGCGGTTGACGCCGGCGGCGGCGACCCGGACGAGGATCTCGTTCGGTTTGGGCGACGGCAGCGGGCGCTCGGCGAGGGTGAGCACTTCGGGACCGCCGGGTCGGGCGATCTCCACGCAGCGCATCTTCGAGGGCAGGCCGGACATTGGGATAGGGGCGAGGTCGGGGCGCCAGGCGGCGCGGGGGCCGTAGGATAGCAAAGCGGGTACCATCGCCGGCCATGCTCCGGTTGCTGCTGAGTGCAGCGCTCGCCGCCTGGGCCCTCGGGTCGCAGGGCGCGAGCGTGCCACTGCCCGGCGAAGCGCGGGCGGTGCCGGTGGGCATGTACGCGGAGGCGCTGGAGGATCCGGACGGCCGCCTGCGCCTTGCCGACGTCTCCGGCCCCGGCCTGCGGCGCGGCTTTGTGCCGCTCGGCAAGGCGATGCCGAACTTCGGCTACGCCTACTCCGCGTACTGGCTGAGGTTCCGCCTGCCGCTGCAGACCGAGCGGCTGCTGGTGCCGATGCTGGTGCTCGAGATCCGCTTCCCGAGCCTGGACGAGATCGAGCTGTACGTGCCGTACCGGGCCGCGGACGGCGCCGTGAGCTACCGCGAGCACCGCGCCGGCGACCTGTTGCCGTGGGACGCGCGCGAGGTGAAGCACCGCAACTTCGTGTTCCGCATCCCCACCGAAGGGCTCGCCGACGCCCCGTCCTACCTGCGCCTGCGCTCCGACAGCGTGCTCACCGCGCCGATCTACCTGTGGCGCCCCGAGCGCTTCATCGCCGCCGATCGCGAGGGGCAGTTCGTGTACGGGATGTTCTACGGCCTGGTGGCGGCGCTGTTCCTGTACAACCTGATGCTGCTCGTGTCGCTGCGCGATCCGACCTACCTCTGGTACGTTCTTTACGTCGCGGCGTTCGGCGTTTTCCTCGCCGCCTTCGACGGCTTTGCCTACCAGTACCTCTGGCCGGGAAGCCCGTGGTGGGCGAACCATGCGCTCGCGACCGCGCTGTGCACGACGCTGCTGTTCGGCGCGCAGTTTGCGCGCAGCTTCCTCGACATCGCGAAGATCACCGTGTTCGCGAATCGCTTCCTGCTGGCGGTGATCGCGGCGGCGGGCGCCGGCGTCGTGCTCGCCGCGACCGGCTGGCTGGTGTCTTACGGCACGATCGTGCGCAGCCTCTCGGCGGTCGGCTGCGCCACTGCGGCGGTCGTGCTCTATGTCGCGCTGCGCGCGATGCTGCGGGGCTACCGCCCGGCGAGCCTGTTCCTGCTGGCGTGGTCGGCGCTGCTGGTATTCGTCGCGCTCGGCGCGCTACGCAACTTCGCGCTCGTGCCGACCAGCTTTCTCACCGTGTACGGGCTGCACATCGGCCTCACGCTCGACGTCGTGCTGCTGTCGTTCGCGCTCGCCGACCGCATCAACGCCATGAAACGCGAGAAGGAGGCGGCGCAGGCCGACGCGCTCGCCAACCACGCCGCCCTGCTCGAGGCGACGCGCGCCAGCGGCCGCGACCTCGAGCAGCGCATCGCCGAGCGCACGGTCGAGCTCAACCGCGTCAACGAGCGCCTGCGCGAGGAGGCGCGCGAGCGCGAGCAGCTGATGGCGCAGCTGCGCGAGCGCGAGCAGCATCTGCGCCACATGGCGCAGCACGACGCGCTCACCGGGCTGCCGAACCGCAACTCGATGCAGCAGCGGCTCGCGCTCGCGATGGAGCTCGCCAAGCGCAACCGCAAGAAGCTGGCGGTGATGCTGGTCGACCTGGACGGCTTCAAGCGCCTCAACGACCAGCGCGGGCACCTGTTCGGCGACCACGCGCTCGCCGCGATCGCCGGCCGGCTGCGCACCAGCGTGCGCGGCTCGGACACGGTGGCCCGCTTCGGCGGCGACGAGTTCGTGGTGCTGGCGGGCGAGCTCGACCGCGCCGACGACGCCGCCCACATCGCCGAGAAGATCGCCGACATGGTGGGCCTGCCGCTGGCGGTGGACGGCGTCACCGAGCGCGTCGCCTGCTCGATCGGCATCAGCGTGTTTCCCGACGACGCCGAGGAGCCCGAGGCGCTGATCGGCCGCGCCGACGCCGCCATGTACGCGGCGAAGGCGGCCGCGGACCGGCGCTACGCCTTCGCTACCGCGGCGTAGCGGCGAGCCGCGCCGCGGCCCACGCCAGGTCGACGTTGCCGCCGGAGAGGATCACGCCGACGCGCATCCCGTGCGCCTCGACCTTGCGCCCCAGCAGCGCGCAGGCGGCGAGCATGCCGGTCGGCTCGACCACCAGCTTCATGCGCTGCCAGAGCCAGAACATCGAATCGAGCAGGGCCTCGTCGGTGACGGTGAGCATGTCGTCGACGTAGCGCAGCACCAGCGGGAACGTGAGCGCGCCGAGCGAGGTGGTACGCGCGCCGTCGGCGATCGTCTCGGGGACGGGGATGGTCTGCAGTTGCTTGCTTCTGAAGGACCGGGTGGCGTCGTCGCCGGCGGCCGGCTCGACCCCGACCACGCGGCAGCCCGGGCTGAGGTGCTTCGCCGCGATGGCGCAGCCCGAGAGCAGCCCGCCGCCGCCGCAGGGCACCAGCAGCAGATCGAGCGGCCCCGCGTCCTCGATCAATTCCTTGGCGGCGGTCCCCTGGCCCGCGATGACGTGCGGGTGGTCGAACGGGGGGATCAGGGTGAGGCCGCGCTCGGCGGCGATCCGGCTCGCGATCTCTTCCCGGTTCTCGTTCCTTCGATAGAACACCAGCTCCGCGCCGTAGCCGCGCGTGGCCTCCACTTTCACCCTGGGCGCGTCCGACGGCATCACGATCGTCGCCGGCACGTCCAGCAGGCGGCCGGCGAGCGCGATCGCCTGCGCGTGGTTGCCGGAGGAGAAGGCGAGCACGCCGCGGCGCCGTTCCCCGGCACCGAGCTGCGCCATCGCGTTGTAGGCGCCGCGGAACTTGAAGGCGCCCATGCGCTGCAGGTTCTCGCACTTGAAGTGCACGCGCGCGCCGGTCAGCGCATCGACCGTGGCCGAGGTGAGCGCGGGCGTGCGCCGCGCGTGCAGCGCGATGCGCCGGTGCGCCGCCTCGACGTCGGCGAAGCCTACTTCCATGCCGCGAGCGCGGCGCGGGCGACGTCCCCGCCCCATTCCTGCAGGAAGTGCCCGCCGTCCTGCACGACGAACGGCTCGGGACAGCCGCGGATGACCTTGCGCAGCGCCTGCATCACCGGCGGCCCGAGCACGGGGTCCCTGGCGCCGATCGCCATGAACGTCTCGCCGCTCCAGCTCTTCGAGAGCCAGCCGCGCGCGCGTCGCGAGATCGCGGCGCCGGGCGCCTCGGGGCGATCCGGCACCAGGTTCGGGAAGCGCCGCACGCCAGCCTTCGAGGCGGCATCGGGGAACGGCGCCTCGTAGGCGGCAGCCTCAGCTGAGCTGAGGTGCGGGCAGGCGCGGCCGAGCAGCTTGCCGCAGTCGATGCCCGGGTTCTTGTTGACGTAGGCGCGCCAGGCGACGAAGCCCTCCGAGAGCGGCGCGTCGCCGGTGCCGAGCGCGGTGTTCATGACGAGCAGCCGCTCGAAGCGGTCCGGCATCTCCATCGGCAGCGTCAGCCCGAGCAGGCCGCCCCAGTCCTGCACCGCGAGCGTGATGCGGCTCAGTTCGAGTTCTTGGATGAAAAGCAAAAGCATTTCACGGTGGAAATCGAACGTGTAGATCGCTTCCTCGACCGGCTTGTCCGACCTGCCGAAGCCGATGAAATCGGGCGCGACGACCCGATAGCCTGCGGCGAGGAAGGGCGGGATCATCTTGCGGTAGAGGTAGCTCCAGGTCGGCTCGCCGTGCAGGCACAGCAGCACGCGCTTCCCGGCGCCCTCGTCGACATAGTGCGCGCGCAGCCCCCGCCATTCGAGATAGCGCGGCGCCCACGGAAAGCCCGGCAGATTCGCGAACCGCTCCTCGGGGGTGCGCATGCGCCGATTGTAGAATGCGCCGATGGACTACTCCAGCTACCGGGACCTGAAAATCCGCCGGCTCGAGCCGGGCATCCTCGAGATCGCGATGGGCGAGGAAGGCAAGCTCTCCACCGCCACGGCGCGCCTGCACAAGGAGCTCGCCGACGTCTGGCTCGACATCGACCGCGACCCGGAGACGCGAGTCGCGATCCTGCGCGGCGTCGGCAAGGGCTTCTCGGCGGGCGGCGACCTGGCGATGGTCGAGGAAATCACGCAGGACTTCGCGGCGCGCGCGCGCGTCTGGCGCGAGGCGCGCGACCTCGTCTACAACATCATCAACTGCTCGAAGATGGTGGTCTCGGCGATGCACGGCCCCGCGGTCGGCGCGGGCCTGGTCGCCGGCCTGCTGGCCGACGTCTCCATCGCCGCGAAGAACGCGCGCATCATCGACGGCCACACCCGCCTCGGCGTCGCCGCGGGCGACCACGCCGCGATCGTCTGGCCGCTGCTCTGCGGCATGGCGAAGGCGAAGTACTACCTGCTGCTCTGCGAAGAGGTGTCAGGCGCGGAGGCGGAGCGGATCGGGTTGATCTCGATGGTTTGTGAGGAGAATCAACTCAATGAAAAAGCGCTTGAGGTGGCTCGCAAGCTCGCCGCCGGCGCGCAGACCGCGCTGCGCTGGACGAAATCGAGCCTCAACAACTGGCTGCGCATGGCCGGCCCGGGCTTCGACGCCTCGCTCGCCTACGAGATGCTCGGCTTCACCGGGCCCGAGGCGAAGGAAGGCATTGCCGCGCTGCGCGGCAAGCGCAAGCCGGACTATCCCGCGCCGCCGAAGGACTTCTGATTCTGGAGATGCCGATGATCAAGTTTTACTACAGCACCGCGCCCAACCCGATGAAGGTCGCTCTCTGCCTCGAGGAGATGGGGCTTGCGTACGAGCCGATACCCGTGGAGACGCGCAAGGGCGAGCAGCACAAGGCCGGCTACTTGACGATCAACCCCAACGCCAAGGTGCCGTCCATCGTGGACGGCGCAGTGACGGTATTCGACAGCAACGCCATCGTGCTCTACCTGGCCGAGAAGCACGGCAAGTTCCTGCCGGGCAAGGCGGCCGAGCGCGGGCCGCTGCTGTCGTGGCTGATGTTCGTAGCCTCGGGCATCGGGCCGTTCACCGGCCAGTACGTCCACTTCAAGACCTACGCGCCGGAGAAAATCGCTTACGCCCTCAACCGCTACGAGTTCGAGGCGCTGCGTCACTGGAGCATCGTGGACGCGCACCTGGCGCGGAACAAGTACATGGTCGACGATACTTACACTATCGTCGATATGGCGCTGTGGGGCTGGGCGCGGCTCTTGCCGAACATCCTCGGCGAGCACGCGGCCAAGTTCGCCAACGTGAAGCGCCTGGTGGAGGAGATCAGCGCCCGCCCGGCGGCGCAGAAGGCGGTCGCCCTCAAGGACCGCTACGCCTTCAAGACCGAGATGGACGACGAGGCGAAGCGCGCCATGTTCCCGGGCAACTACCGGGCGCAAGCTGCCGGCTGAGCTTTCGGGCCGACGCAGGGAGCGATGAAACTGTGACAAGTGAACGGGTGATGGCGCCTGCAGCTTGCCTGCGTCTCGCGATCGCCTGCGCCCTCTTTGCGGGCACCGCAAGCGCACGCGCGCAGGCAGTCATCATCTACGGCGGGTACGGAGGCAGGGCGCTCGTTGTCACCGACCGGCCTGCGCCGGGGCTGCGCGTCATCACAGGATTGCACGGCAGGCTGCCGCCCTCGCGTATGCGCATGCGCTACGCCGCCGAAGTGCGTAACGCCGCGGCGAGCCAAGGGCTCGACCCGCTGCTCGTGCACGCGGTGATCGGCGCCGAGTCCGGCTACGACCCGCGCGCAGTATCCGCGAAAGGCGCCGCCGGGCTCATGCAGCTGATGCCTGAGACGGCACGGCGGTACGGGGTCGCGGACCGTTTTGCCGTAGACCAGAATCTCGACGCCGGGACGCGCTACCTGCGCGATCTGCTCGCGCACTTCGCCGGCAACCGGCGCCTGGCGCTTGCGGCCTACAACGCGGGCGAGGACGCTGTGGCGCGCGCAGGGTTCCGCGTGCCGCCGATTCCCGAGACCCAGGACTACGTGGAGCGTGTCGAACGCCGCTACCGAGCGCTCGCGCATGCGGCTCGCCAGTAACGCTCTCAGCTGAGGGACGATTATGTTCGGCCGCAATTTGACTGCCGTCCTGTCGCTGTTCCCAGTCCTACTGCTCGGTGCGTCCGTCCGAGCCGCCGACGACGCTCCAGTCAGTCTGGTGCTGGCCGAGCAAGGCACGCTGCCGATAATCCTTACTGTTCCACATGGTGGCCGGCAACGGATACCGGGCGTCGAGGAACGCGACGTCCGGGCCAAGGCCGGCGGCAGGAGCAAGATATGGGGCGGCTATGTGAAGAGCGTCGATGCCGACACGGATATTCTGGCGCGGCGCATCGCAGCGGAAATCACCAGGATCACCGGCAAGTCGCCGTACCTGGTGATGGCGAAGTTTTCACGCAAGTACATCGACGCGAACCGTCCGCCGGAGATGGCGTTTGACGACCCCGCCGCGCGGCCATACTACGATTACTACCACAGCAGCGTTCGCCGTTTCATCGACGAGATACGCGGCAAGTATCAGGCCGGCCTCTTGATCGACGTGCATGGCCAGAGCATGAATCCCGCCGTGGTCATGCGGGGCACGCGTAACGGCGGTTCGGTCGCGCAGCTGCTCAAGCGCGCCGGGTTCCCAGCGGTGACCGGGCCCGACGGTATCTTCGGCCAGCTGGAGGCCAACGGATTCAAGGTCTTCCCGGGCAACGATGTGCCGACACGCGGAACATTCGAGAACGCCGGCCTGAACGGCGGATACACGGTTGCCATCTACGGCAGCGACAAGGCTGATGGCATCGACTCGGTGCAAATGGAGTTCGGCTCCAAGTATCGTCAGCACTCAGCGCTGGACCAATCGGGAGAGAATGCAGGTAGAGCAATCGCGCATTTTTACCGGGCCTATTTGAGGGAGGCGAGGAGGTAGTCCGGTCGCAATCACGGCCAGAAGCAATCATGTCAACCGAGCACCATCACGCAAAACGGGTGTCGCTTCCTCCGGAGTCGGAGATTGCCAAAGTCTACTCGTCGATGAATCTCGCCGACGCTTACTCGATCGCGCTTCCCGCCGGAGCGTCGACCAATCCTGAATTGTTGGCGAGGTTCATCTTCGCTCACCAGGCGCCCTGGATCGGCCGCCTCATAGCGATTCGAGATGCCCTTGTAGCCGGTTTTGGCCTCAAGACAGGCAAGCATCTCGCCTCACTGGAGGCGGAGAATCGAGCGCGCCGACTCAGCATCTTTAAGATCTACAGCAGGAGTCCAACTGAAGTTGTTCTTGGAGAAGACGACAAGCACCTGGACTTCAGGCTCTCTGTCCTGTGTTCTGGTCAGTCACTGCCGGGGGCCAAGCGTCATTTGATTCTGTCAACCGTTGTCCACTGCCACAATCGCCTAGGTCGTCTCTATATTTTCCTCATTGCGCCGTTCCATCGCCTAGTCGTTCAGTCCAGTCTTCGCAATGCGGCACGGGTCGGCTGGCCGCCGGCGACGGAGCCCTAAGGCGTCCTCGGCGACCAGTCGTACGCCTTGGCACAGGCGCCGCCCATCAGCATCGCGCGTTCGCTTTCGCTCAGGCGCCTGGTTTCTGCGAACGGCCGGACCGCCTGCTCGTAATTGACGACGGCGAAGGCGCGCGTCCAGTCGGTGCCCCAGAGGCAGCGCTCGAAGCCCCAGGCGTCGAAGACGCGCGCGAGCGGGTCCCAGATGTCGGGGAACGGGTAGGGCTTGCGCGAGAGGGTGCACGCGCCGCTCGCCTTGATCACCGCGTTCGGGCGCTGCGCGAGCGCGACTACCTTCGGCAGGTCGGCCCAGGGCTGCGGCGGGGCGGGCGGCTTGCCGGGCTGCAGGATGCCGAGGTGATCGACGACGAATCGGGTCTCGGGATGGCGGTCGATGAGCGCCGTGGCGACGTCGAGGTTGCCCCAGCACAGCAGGTTGACCGGGAAGTCGTGCCGCGCGGCGGCGCGCGCGATGCGGTCGAGGCCGGGATGGTGGGGCCGAAGGCCCAGTTCCTTCAGAAGCCTGACGCGGATGGCGACCGTGCCCGGCGTCTTCTTCCAGTCGGCGATCGCCTCGCCGACCGCGGGATCGTCCGGATCGACCGGCTTGACGAGCGCGAAGCGTCCGGGGTGCGCCTGCCGCACCGCCACTGCGTAGCTCGCATCGTAGCGGTACATAGTGAACGCCGAAACGAGGATCGCGCCATCGACGCCGACGCGGTTCATGGCCGCGACCATTTCGTCGCCCGTCACGTGCGCCGGCCAATTGGGCACCACGTCCCACGGCCGCGCGGGCGTGTTCGCCTCGTAGGCGTGAACTTGCGAATCGATGATCGCCATCGGGGGACCACCCATGCCCCGCGGCTTTTGCCGCCTTCTAGGCCGGGTTGCTGAAGTCGAGCGTGTCGCCGGAGGCGTCGGCGCCGGCCGCGGGTGCGGCCGGGGCGGCCGCGGGAGCGGCGGTGGGCGCGGCCGCCCGAGCGGGCGCGGCGCCGGAGAACAGCCTCTCGAGGTCGCGCGCGATCGCTGCCGCGTCCGGGCCGGCGCGGCCGAAGGCCGCGAGCAGCACGCGCACCGGCACGTCGGCCAGCGTCGGATCCGGATGGTCGCGCAGGTGCGCCGCGTTCTGAAGCGAGGGGATCACGCGCCCGCTGCGAATGCCGGCGAGCTCGTTCTCGAGGCCGTTCACCACCGCGGCCTGCGCGCGCGCGATGCCGATCAGGAGCTCTGCGAGTTGCTGCGTCGTCGGTTGCGCCATGGCGGCCTCCTTCGGCGGCGATGTTAACATCGCCGCGAGGTGTTGAAACGCGCGCCGCTACGTTCGCTCCTTGCGGCGGCGCTGCTCGCAGCGGGCGCCGCGGCGGGCGTCGCGCTTCATCTGCTGACGGCCACGGGGGACACGGTGTTTTCCTGGAAGCGTCCGGACAATCTTGGTGCCAGGGACGGCAGGCTCGCCCCGTGCAAGCGCACGCCGAACTGCGTCTCCAGCCAGGCCGATCCCTCGGACGCGCAGCACTACATCGCGCCGATCCCTTTCCGCGGCGATCGCGCGGCCGCGATGGCGGCCGTGCGCAAGGCGGTCGAGGCGATGCAGGGGGCGACCGTGATCCGGGACGAGGACGGCTATCTCTACGCCGAGTACCGTACGCGCCTGATGCGGTTCGTGGACGACGTCGAGTTCCTGTACGACGCGAAGGCGGGCGCGATCCAGGTGCGCTCGGCTTCGCGGCTCGGGCGGCGCGATTTTGGCGTCAACCGCGCTCGGGTCGAGGCGCTGCGCCGGCGCATCGAGAACCCGACGCGAGCCTGAATCAGGGTCAGGCCCCGCTTCTCCGGAAAACGGGGTCTGACCCCGTTTTCTCACCGTTTCCTCAGCGCAATTCGACGATCACCGGCTGGTGGTCGGACGCCCGGGTTTCGGCGTCGATACGCACCGAGGCGACGCGCGGCGCGAGTTCCGGGCTGACGAAGGCGAAGTCGCAGCAGTAAGGAGCTTCGTCCCGCTTGCGCTCATGAAGACGGAAGGTCGGGGGGTGCGGCCGGCCGGGATGCGCGAGCTGCCACGCGTCGGCGTACGCGTCGCGAAGCCGCGCCACGAGCGGGTCGTCCGGCTTCATGTTGAAGTCGCCGGTGAGCACGGCGTGCGCCGGGCGCGGGAAGGGCTGGAACGGGCCGGAGCGGTACTCGTCTGACGGCTTCGCCGTGGCCTGCAGGCGCCTCTCGCGGTCGATCTCGAGCAGGCGCTCGACCTGCGCGGCGCGCTGCGGGTCCGAGTAGTACTCCAGGTGAGTGGTGACGATGCTCACCGCTCCCCACGGCGCCTCGACCACCGCCTCGAGCGCGACCCGCGGCATCGAGGGAACGCCCGCTTCGGGCGGCCACGGCAGCGCGTGGCGCAGGACGCACTGCACCGGCAGGCGCGACAGGATCAGGTTGCCGAAGCGCCGCCGACCGCCGCGGCCGTCGGGCACGTCGACGCCGAAGGCGTAGTGCGCGCTGAAGCGATCGAGGAGGCGCTGCAGCAGCTCGGGCTGGTTTTCGCCGCCGCTGCCGGCGAGCGCGTCGAAGTTGTCCGCGACCTCCTGGAAGCAGCAGACGTCGGGGTCGCAGAGCTCCGCCGCGACGCGCGCGATGCGCTCCGGATCGACGCGGCCGTCCACGCCGCGGCACCACTGCACGTTCCAGCTCAGGAGTCTCACCCGCCCGCGATGCTAGCGGATGACCATGCTCCGGGGGTAGGGCTCCACGCCCTTGCTGAGCGTGGACGGCGGCGCGCGCCTCAGCATCCGCAGGCTCGGCGCGCCGGCCACGGCCTGCGCGTAGCGCACGTTCTTGTGCATCTCTTCCAGATACAGGTTCTGGCCGCGGAAGTGGCGCTCGGCGTACTCGTAGGCGCGCGCCAGCTGCAGGTCGAGGCGCTTGGCGGCGTTCATGTAGAAGCCCGGGGTCTTGCGCACCAGGTCGTCGCCCGAGCTGAACATGACCTGGGTGCGCCCGCCGGGGAGCTTTTTCTGTGCCAGGCCGCCCAGCACGAACTCGGGATAGAGGCGGTCGCGGCATTTCTCGAGGTAGCAGCGGTCCGACATCTGCGCGATGATATCCGCGGTGCCGAGCATGTGGCCGACGCGGCGCAGCAGGGTCTGGCTGATCCGGATCGTTTCCACGGGACGCTCGTAGCCGGTGAAGTGCACCAGCGTGGCGCCCGCGCGCGCGTACTTGCGCAGCCCGATGCGCGGCAGGTAGCGGCGCAGGTGCGAGGCGCCGCGCGACACGTGGTGGATCGTGTACTCGGCGCCGTAGCGGTGGCGGCGGTCGCTGCGCCGGCGCAGGTACCCGAAGTCGTGGTACAGCGCCATGGTCACGCCGAGCGCGTAGCAGTCGCGGTCGAGCGCGGGGGAGCCGTTGCGGGTGCGCTCGTAGCCGTCCATCAGGCGCGCCATGGCGAGCGTGACGTCGAGCACGTGCTGGATGTCGTGGTACTCGGTGTCGCAGGGGTGGTATTCGGGGTGCTCGCCGCGGTACAGGCGCCCGATGTCGGCGAACGCGCGCGTGATGGCGCCGCTCGGCCTGCCGTCGTAGAGGCCGCGGTACAAGCGCGTGACCTCCGCCGCGACTTGGCCCGGCTCGGTCGTGCGCACCCGGTTGGTGACGTCGTATTCGTTGCGACGCATGGCGATGCTGCGCCGTTCCCTTCCCCTGGACGATATTATAGGATGCGCCAGAGCGGGCCCGCCGGCGATGAAGTTTGTCACACGGAGCGTTTCCGGGCGCCTGCAAGAAAGGGTCAGGAAGCGGACACAGTTCCGCGACACGGTGCCGGGCCCAGGAGGTGCAAGCGTTGGGAAACCAGTCGCTGACCGAGGAGGAGCGCGCGCAGATCGAGGCGCACATCGTCGCGCTGGAGACGGAACACCATGACCTCGACGAGGTCATCGCGCGGCTCTCGGAGCGCCCCACGCAGGACCAGCTGCAGTTGAGGCGCCTGAAGAAGCGCAAGCTCTTCCTGAAGGACGCCATCGCGCGGCTCCGCAACCGGCTCATTCCCGACATCATCGCTTGATCGCCCTCGTCCAGCGCGTGAGCGAGGCGCGGGTCGAGGTCGGCGGGCAGGCCGTCGCCGCGATCGGCCGCGGCATCCTCGCCCTGGTCGGCGTGGAGCGCGGCGACGGCCAGCACGAGGCGGCGCGCCTCGCCGAGCGGGTGCTCGGCTATCGCGTGTTCGCGGACGCGGCGGGGAAGATGAACCTCTCAGTGCTCGAGATCGGCGGCGAAGTGCTCGCGGTGCCGCAGTTCACGCTCGCCGCCGACACGCGCAGCGGCAACCGGGCAGGGTTCTCCACGGCTGCCGCGCCGGAGGAGGGAAGAAGGCTGTTCGATCTGTTCGTTGCCTTCCTCCGCGAGCAGGGCGCGCGGGTGGGCACGGGCCGGTTCGGGGCCGAGATGAAGGTCGGCCTCGTCAATGAAGGTCCAGTCACGTTCTGGCTGCAGGCGGCGCCGCTGCGCCCCTGAGTCCGGTTTCGCCCGCATTTCGCTGCCCGTCCTGGATTCGGATTAAGCTTCCGCCTCCCATGTCGGACCAGTTCACCGGCACCAAGCCCGTCGAGCCGCGCCACCGCTTCGACGAGGCGCGCCTGGAGGCGTTCCTCAGGGACCGCATCGACGGTTTCCGGGGCCCGGTCACGGTCGAGCAGTTCAAGGGCGGGCAGTCGAACCCTACCTACCGGGTGTCCGCCGCGGGCAGGCGCTACGCGCTGCGCCGCAAGCCTCCCGGAAAGCTGCTGCCGTCGGCGCACGCCGTAGACCGCGAGTTCCGCGTCATCGCGGCGCTGCACAAGGTCGGCTTCCCGGTAGCGAGGCCCTACGTGCTGTGCGAGGACGACGCGGTGATCGGCACCGCGTTCTACGTCATGGATTGCGTCGACGGCAGGGTGCTCTGGGACCCGCTCCTGCCCGGGCTGCAGAAAAGCGAGCGCAGCGCGGTCTGGGAGGAGCTCAACCGCGTCATTGCCCGGCTGCACACGTTCGACTGGAAGGCGCTGGGCCTGGAAGGCTTCGGCAAGGAGGGCAACTACATCGAGCGCCAGGTGGGCCGCTGGACCAAGCAGTATCTCGCCTCGGAAACCGGGACCATCCAGGCGATGAACGACCTCATCGCCTGGCTGCCGAAGAACATCCCGCCGGCCGACTCGACTCGCATCGTGCACGGCGACTACCGCCTCGACAACACGATCTTCCACCCGACCGAGCCAAAGCTGCTGGCGGTGCTCGACTGGGAGCTGTCCACGCTCGGCGACCCCCTCGCGGATTTCTCCTACCACTGCATGAGCTGGCATATCCCGTCGACGCTGTTCCGCGGCATGGGGGGGCGTCCGCTCGCCGAGCTCGGCATCCCGACCGAGCGCGAGTACGTGGAGGCCTACTGCAGGCGCACCGGCCGGACGGGGGTCGACCCCTCGACCTGGGACTACTACATGGCGTACAACATGTTCCGCCTCGCCGCGATTTGCCAGGGCATCGCCAAGCGCGTGGTCGACGGCACCGCGGCGAGCGAGCACGCGCGCGAAGCCGGCGCGCGGGCGCGGCCGCTGGCGGAGCTGGGCTGGGCGCAGGTGGAGAAAATTCTCAAACGGGCTGCTTAGGAGAGAGAACCATGGACTTCGAACATTCGCCGCGCGTGAAGGAGCTGCAGAAGCGGCTGGCCGACTTCATGAACGAGCACATCTACCCGAACGAGCACAAGTACTACGCGCACGTGCGAAGCGACAGGCGCTGGGAGCCGGTGCCGATCATCGAGGAGCTGAAGCCGCTGGCGAAGAAGGCGGGCCTCTGGAACCTGTTCCTGCCGCACTCCAAGCGCGTGCCGGAGGGGCTCTCCAACCTGGAATACGCGCCGCTGTGCGAGATCATGGGGCGCGTGTCGTGGTCGCCGGAGGTTTTCAACTGCTCGGCGCCGGACACCGGCAACATGGAGACGATCGAGCGCTACGGCACGGAGGAGCAGAAGCGGCAGTGGCTCGATCCCCTGCTCGAGGGGAAGATCCGCTCCGCGTTCCTGATGACCGAGCCGGCGGTGGCGTCGTCCGACGCGACCAACATCCAGATGCACATGAAGCGCGAGGGCAACGAGTACGTCATCAACGGGCGCAAGTGGTGGTCCTCGGGGGCGGGCGACCCGCGCTGCAAGATCTACATCGTGATGGGCAAGACCAACCCCGACAGCCCGTCGAAGCACAGCCAGCAGTCGATGATCCTCGTCCCCGCCGGCACCAAGGGCATCAACATCATCCGCCACCTGCCGGTGTTCGGCTACGACGACGCGCCCCACGGCCACATGGAGATCGAGTTCAAGGACGTGCGGGTGCCGACCTCCAGCATCCTGCTCGGCGAGGGGCGCGGCTTCGAAATCGCGCAGGGCCGCCTCGGGCCCGGCCGCATCCACCACTGCATGCGCTCGATCGGGCAAGCGGAGCGGGCACTGGAGAAGATGTGCAAACGTGCCTCGCAGCGCGTCGCGTTCGGCCGGCCGGTGGCGGACCAGGGCGTGACCCGCGAGCGCATCGCCAACGCGCGCATCATGATCGACAGCACGCGGCTAATGGTCCTGCACGCCGCCTGGCGCATGGACACGGTCGGCAACAAGGTCGCGAAGCAGGAGATCGCGATGATCAAGGTGCTTGCGCCCAACATGGCCTGCCAGGTGATCGACTGGGCGATGCAGGTGCACGGTGGCGGCGGCGTCTCGGACGACTTCGGCCTCGCCAACGCCTACGCGCACCAGAGGACGCTGCGCTTCGCCGACGGCCCGGACGAGGTGCACCGCAACGCCATCGCCAAGCAGGAAATCGCGGCGCAGACCTCGATCGCCGAGGCGCTGGCGACGAAGAAGAGCGCCTGAGTCGCCCGGAGGGGGAGACGCCATGATCAAGCTTTGCGGCTTTCACATCAGCAACTACCACAACAAGGTGCGCATCGCGCTGCTGGAGAAGGGCGCTCCGTTCGAGGAGGACGCGGGCGTGAAGCCGTCGCAGAAGCCCGACTACCTCGCGTTGAGCCCGATGGGCAAGGTGCCTTACGCCGAGATCGACGGCACGCGGCTGTGCGAGTCCGAGGTGATCCTCGAGTACCTGGAGGACGCCTTTCCGCAGAAGCCGCTGCTGCCGAAGGATCCTCTCGCGCGCGCCAAGGTGCGCGAGCTGGTGACGGTGATAGAGCTGCACCTCGAGCTGGTGGCGCGGCGCCTGTACGGCGGGGTGTTCTTCGGCGGCACGCTGACCGACCAGACGAAGCAGGAGGCCGAGAAGGACATCGCCAAGGGCGTGCGGGCGCTCAAGGCGCTGGCGAAGTTCGGCCCGTTCGTCGCCGGCAAGGAGTTCACGCTCGCGGATTGCGCGGCCGTCGTGCACCTGCCGATCGTCAGCATGGCGACCAAGGCGGCGTACGGCAGGGACGCGCTCGAAGACCTGCCGCAGCTGAAGGGCTACCTGAAGATGCTGGGCGAGCGCCCCTCGGTGGCGAAGGTGACGGCGGACCGTCGCGCGGCAGTCGAGGCGGCGAAGGCCGCCGCCGGCGGCTAGCCGCGAGGCGGCCGGGCGCGGGGCGGCATGCTCGAGGGGCTGCTGCCGCTCTCCGGCTACCTGCGCTTCTTCGTCACGCTGGTCGCGGTCCTCGACCCGTTTCTCGCCGTCCCCGTCTTCCTCGCGCTGACGGGGTCGCGCACGCCGGCGCAGCGCGCGATGCTCGTGCGCGTCGTCGCGACCACCGTGTTCCTGGTGCTCGCGGGCTCGGCGCTGTTCGGCGAGCGGCTGCTGGTGCTGATCGGCGCGAGCCTGCCCGCGTTCCGCGTCGGCGGCGGCCTGGTGCTGCTGCTGATGGCGCTCGCGATGCTGAACGCGCGCGCCGGAGGGGTGCGTCAATCCCAGGCCGAGGCCGAAGCGGTGGCGAGCGGCGAGCTGTCCGGCGTGGTTCCGCTCGCGGTGCCGCTGCTCGCCGGGCCGGGCGCGATCAGCACCACGATCCTCGCGGCGCAGGCGGGCGGGATGCTGCACCTCGCCGCGATCCTCGCCTGCATCGCGCTGGTGTGCGCGCTGACCTGGGCGACGCTCGGCCTCGCCGCGCCGATCGGCGCCAGGCTCGGGACCACCGGGCTCAACATCGCGACCCGGCTGCTCGGGCTGCTGCTCGCCGCGCTCGCCATCCAGACCATGGCGGAGGGGCTGAGGGCGCTCTTCCCCGGGCTGGCCTAGGCCGCCAGCAGCCAGTCGGCCGCGTCGCGCCAGAGCGTGCCGCGGAAGCGCTCGCGGAAGAAGCCGAAATGGCCGATGCCGCCGTGCGCCGAGGCGTCGATGGGCACGAGCTCGGTCGAGGCGGCATGCGGATAGAGGTCGAACAGGGCTTCGGCCGCCGCGCGCGGCGCGTAGAGGTCGTCGCTCACCCAGTAGCTGCGGATCGGCGCGGTGAGGCGGGCGTAGCCTTCGGCGCCGACCGCGCCCGCGGCGTAGCGCGGGTTGCGGCACCAGCTCGCCCACTCCGCGGCGACCCCGCCCGGGAGATCCTCGCCCTGGCCGAACGCCTTCATCGGCACG
>Ga0335085_10006034_pt1 | contig 19262 bp, 16 predicted proteins | sample Lox_Sample_45_FD_206712 | JGI IMG/M metagenome (GOLD analysis project Ga0335085, IMG submission 206712) | Soil microbial communities from Loxahatchee National Wildlife Refuge, Florida, United States - Lox_Sample_4.5 | ecosystem: Environmental > Terrestrial > Soil > Wetlands | place: USA...
TGGTGAGCGCCATCCTCTTCGCCTGGCTCGAGCGGCCGTCCGCGCTCACGGTCGGCCTCATCGGCGGAAACAAGAACATGGCGATGGTCTGGGCCAATCTCGGTTCCGCGACCTCCCCGGATTTGCTCCTCTTCTTCGTCTGCGCGCAACTGCCGATCTACCTGCTGCCGGCGGCGCTGGCGCCCGTTTACCGGCGGCTCGGCGCGAGACGGCGGCTCGATTGACGCCTCTGCGGGGCGACAGTAGCTTTAGCCCCAACGCTGCGCGGCGGGGCCGGAGAGGCGAGCGCGGCACATCGGAAAGATCGGGGAGGTTATTCACATGAAACCGAGATTGTTGGCGGCAACCGCCGTCCTCACGCTTGCGCTCGTGGGCGCACACACCGCTTCGGCAAAGACCCTCGTCTATTGCTCCGAGGGCAGCCCGGAGAATTTCTATCCCGCAATCAACACGACGGGCACCACCTTCGACGCCTCCTCGCGCCAGCTGTACGACCGTCTCATGGAATTCGTGCGGGGGACGACCGAAGTGGAGCCGGGCCTGGCCGCAAGCTACGACGTCTCTTCGGACGGCAAGACCTTCACCTTCCACCTCCGCAAGGGAGTGAAGTGGCAGACCACGAAGGGCTTCACGCCGACCCGCGATTTCAACGCGGACGACGTGATCTTCAGCTTCGAGCGGCAGTGGAAGCAGGATAATCCCTACTTCAAGGTCACCAGCAGCAACCACAGCTACTTCAGCGACATGGGCTTCGACAAGCTGCTCAAGTCCATCACCAAGGTCGACGACTACACCGTCAAGTTCGAGCTCAACGAGGCCGAGGCGCCCTTCATCGCGGACCTCGCCATGGATTTCGCCTCCATCACCTCCAAGGAATATGCGGACCTCATGCTGAAGGCGGGGACGCCGGAGAAGGTGGACCAGGAGCCCGTCGGCACCGGCCCGTTCATGCTGGTCCAGTATCAGAAGGATGCGATCGTCCGCTACAAGGCGAACCCGGCCTATTATCGCGGCCCCGCGAAGATCGACGACCTCGTCTTCGCGATCACGCCTGACAGCTCCGTGCGGCTCCAGAAGCTCAAGGCGAACGAGTGCCAAGTGATGCCCTATCCGAACCCGGCCGACCGCGACGCGATCAAGGCCGACAAGAGCCTGAAGCTGCTTGAGCAGCCCGGCATGAACATCGGCTACGTTGCCTTCCAGACGCAGAAGAAGCCTTTCGACGACAAGCGCGTCCGCCAGGCGGTCAACATGGCCGTCAATAAGAAGGCGATCATCGAGGCGGTCTATCTGGGCGCGGGTGTGGTCGCGAAGAATCCGATCCCACCGGTGCTCTGGAGCTACAACGACTCCGTCCAGGACTATCCCTACGATCCCGAGAAAGCGAAGAAACTCCTCGCGGAAGCGGGCTATCCCAACGGCTTCGATACCGACCTCTGGGCGATGCCCGTGCAGCGTCCCTATAATCCCAACGCCCGCCGTATCGCCGAGCTGATGCAGGCCGATCTCGCCAAGGTCGGCATCAAGGCGGAGATCAAGAGCTACGAGTGGGGCGAGTATCGCAAGCGCGCCCAGAACGGAGAGCACCAGATGGTGCAGCTTGGCTGGACCGGCGACAACGGCGATCCCGACAACTTCCTGCACGTGCTCTTGGGCTGCGATGCCGCGAAGTCGAATGGGAGCAATGTCGCGAAATGGTGCTTCAAGGCCTTCGACGATCTCATCATCGAGGCCGAGCACATCACGGACACCAAGAAGCGCACCGATCTCTATATGCAGGCGCAGGTGATCTTCAAGGAGGAGGCGCCCTGGATCACGGTGGCCCACTCCGTCCAGTTTGCGGCGGTGCGCGACAATGTCGTGGACTTCAAGCTCAGCCCCTTCGGCGCCCACGTCTTCTACGGCGTCGAATTGAAATAGCGTCGGCGGCGCCCGATCCGATTTCGGATCGGGCGCCGTCTCTCTCTGGGACGCGGTCCCCGCGGCCATGTTCAGGTTCGTCCTCACCCGCGTGAGCTTGGTCATCCCGACCTTCATCGGCGTGACCTTCCTTGCCTTCCTGCTCGTCCACCTGATCCCCGGCGACCCCATCGAGACGCTCGCGGGAGAGCGCGGCATCGACCCCGCGCGCCACGCCAGGCTCCTTGCAGAGTACGGCTTCGACCAGCCGCTCGTCGTGCAGTACGGCGTCTATGTCTGGCACATCGTCAATGGCGACCTCGGCATCTCCGTCATCACCCATCAGCGCGTGACCGAGGAATTCGCCTCGCTCTTCCCCGCGACCGTCGAGCTCTCGATCTGCGCGGTGCTCTTCGCGGTGTTGCTGGGTCTGCCCGCGGGCATCATCGCGGCTGTCCGCCGCAACACGATCTTCGATCACGGCATCATGGCGGTTTCGCTCACGGGTTATTCGATGCCGATCTTCTGGTGGGGCCTGCTGCTGATCCTGCTGTTCTCGAACGTGCTGCAGCTCACGCCGGTCTCGGGCCGGATCGCCGCCGCCTATTTCGTCGAGCCCAGCACCGGCTTTCTGCTGATCGATTCCTGGTTCTCCGACGACCCCGGTGCTTTCGGCTCCGCCCTGGCGCATCTGATCCTTCCGACGATCGTGCTCGGCACGGTGCCGCTCGCGATCATCGCGCGGATGACGCGCTCGGCGATGCTCGAAGTGCTGGGCGAGGACTACATCCGCACCGCGCGCGCCAAGGGCCTCGCGCCCATCTGGGTCGTATCGGTGCACGCGCTCCGCAATGCGCTCATTCCCGTCGTAACCGTGATCGGACTTCAGGTGGGCTCGCTCTTCGCGGGCGCCATCCTCACGGAGACGGTCTTCGCCTGGCCCGGCGTGGGGAAGTGGCTCGTCGAGGCGATCGGCCGCCGCGACTATCCCGTGCTGCAAGGCGGTGTCTTGCTGCTCGGCAGCGTCGTCATGGCGGTCAACCTTCTGGTCGATATCCTCTACGGCATCATAAACCCGCGCATCCGGCACACGAGTTGAGCCCATGACCGCCGAGACGCAATCCCTTGTCCCGACCGAGAGCGCGCCGCCGCATCCGCTGGTCGAGTTCTGGCGCTATTTCGCTCAGAACAAGGGCGCGCTCGCGGGACTGTGCGTCATCCTCACGCTGATCGCGCTGGCAGCACTGGCGGACGTGATCTCTCCGCACTCGCCGACGGTCACCCACGACGACGCTTTTCTGCGCCCGCCCTTCTGGGAAGAGGGCGGCTCCTTCCTCTACCCGCTCGGCACCGACGCGATTGGCCGCGACATGCTCTCGCGGCTCATCCACGGCACGCGCTTCTCGCTCTTCATCGGCGTCGTCGTGGTCGCGCTCTCGTTGACTGCGGGAACCCTGCTCGGACTCGTCGCGGGCTTCTTCAGGGGCTTCACGGAAATCGCGATCATGCGGCTCATGGACACGCTGCTGACCCTGCCGAGCCTGCTGCTCGCGCTCGTGGTGGTGGCGATCCTGGGTCCCGGCCTCATCAACGCGGTCTTCGCGGTCGCCGTCGTGACGCTCCCGCACTACGTGCGCATCACCCGCGCAGCCGTCATCACCGAGCGCGTCAAGGAGTACGTCATCGCCTCCGAGGTCGCGGGCGCCGGAAAGCTTCGCCTCATGCTCTCGACGGTGCTGCCGAATTGCCTCGCACCGCTCATCGTCCAGGGCTCGCTCGGGTTCTCGACCGCGATCCTCGACGCGGCGGCGCTGGGTTTCCTTGGCCTCGGCGTGCAGCCGCCTCTCTCGGAGTGGGGCACGATGCTCGCGGATAGCCGCGACCTCATGTTGCGGGCATGGTGGGCGGTGACCTTCCCGGGCATCGCTATCCTCGTGACGGTGATGGCGTTCAATCTCCTGGGCGACGGGTTGCGCGACGCCCTCGATCCCAAGCTGAAGCGCTGATGGCCCTCCTCGAGATCGAGAACCTCTCGGTCGACTTCCCGACCACCTCGGGAAGGCTCAAGGCCGTCGACCGTGTCTCACTCTCGGTCGCGGAGGGCGAGGTACTCGGCATCGTTGGCGAATCCGGCTCCGGCAAGAGCGTCACCATGCTCGCGATGATGGGGCTCGTGGCATATCCCGGCGAGGTGCGCGCGGAGCACATGAGTTTCGCGGGACGCGACCTCCTGAAGATGTCCGCACGCGAGCGGCGCCGGATCGCGGGCCGCGACGTCGCGATGGTGTTCCAGGAGCCCACCAGCAGCCTCAATCCCTGCTTTACCGTGGGCTTCCAGCTCGGCGAGACCTTGCGCCTCCACCAGGGCCTCGGCCGCGCGGCGCGGCGCAAGCGGGCGATCGAGCTCCTGGAGCAGGTCGGCATCCCCGCGCCCGAGACCCGGCTCGACGCCTATCCGCACCAGCTCTCAGGCGGCATGAACCAGCGCGTGATGATCGCGATGGCGATCGCCTGCAATCCCCGGCTCCTCATCGCGGACGAGCCCACGACCGCTCTCGACGTAACGATCCAGGCGCAGATCCTCGACCTCCTGATCTCGCTGCAGCGCGAGCGCGGGATGGCGCTCATCCTCATTACGCACAACATGGGCGTGGTCGCGGAGACCGCTCAGCGCGTGATGGTGATGTATGCGGGACAGGTCGTGGAGGAGCAGACGGCCGATCGGCTCTTCGCGGCGCCGCGCCATCCCTATACGGCGGCGCTGCTCTCGGCGCTGCCGGAGCGCAGCGTCGGGCACAATCGCCTCGCGACGATTCCCGGGGTCGTCCCCGGCCTCCACGACCGTCCGACGGGATGCCTTTTCAATCCCCGGTGCCGCTACACCGACGCGCGCTGCCGGGCGGAGGAGCCGGCGCTCAGAGAACTCGGCGGCGTCGATGTCCGCTGCCACTATCCGCTCGACGGAGCGGCGCGCGCGGGGGCGGCGGAATGAGCGCCGTCGCCGAAGCCCGAGACCTCGCGCGGCACTATCGCATCAGCCGCGGTGTCTTCGCGGAGCCCGCGGTGCTGAAGGCGGTGGATGGCGTCTCCTTCGCAATCGAGCCCGGGCGCACGCTCGCGGTGGTCGGGGAATCCGGCTGCGGCAAGTCGACGCTCGCGCGCATGGTGACCCTCATCGAGCCGCCGACGTCCGGCAGCCTCCGCCTCATCGGCCGCGATGCCGTGAAGCGCGCACCACAGGACCGGCAGCCGCTACGACGCGCCGTGCAGATCGTCTTCCAGAATCCCTACGGCTCGCTCAATCCCCGCAAGAAGGTCGGCTCGATCCTGGAGGAGCCGCTCGTGATCAACACGGAGCTCTCGGCAACCGAGCGCCGCGGCCAGGTGCGCGAGATGATGGCGAAGGTCGGGCTCCGTCCGGAGTACTATCATCGTTACCCCCACATGTTCTCGGGCGGCCAGCGCCAACGCATTGCGATTGCGCGCGCGCTGATGCTGCGGCCGAAGCTCGTGGTGGCGGACGAGCCAGTGTCGGCGCTCGATGTCTCGATCCAGGCGCAGGTGCTGAATCTCTTGCGCGACCTGCAGGTCGAGTTCGAGCTCTCCTACCTCTTCATCTCGCACGACCTCAGCGTCGTGCGCCTCGTCTCCGACGAGGTGATGGTCATGTATTTGGGCCGCCCGGTCGAGCAAGGCGACAAGAACAAGATCTTCGACCGTCCGCTCCATCCCTACACGCGCGCCCTCCTCGCGAGCACGCCCAGCGTCGAGAAGAAGCGCGAGCGCATGGTGCTGAAGGGTGAGCTCCCCTCCCCGCTCAACCCGCCCGCAGGCTGCGCCTTCCACACCCGTTGCCCCTTCGCGAAGGAGCGCTGCAGCTCCGAGCGCCCCACGCTCCGCCCCGTCTCCGGCCGTGCCGTCGCGTGCCATTTTGCGGAGGACTTCGCGTAGACGAACGTAGGCGCGCTCGTGCAGACCTCCTTCCTCGAGGGGGAGGGGCAGACTATGAATTCGGCGGCTCCAGATTCGGAGGAGCGATCCTTACGCTCCCGGCCGCCAGCGCAGCAAGTAGCGCTCGAGGCGGTTGATGCCCAAGTCGATCACGAGGACGAGGGCGGAGGTGAGGATTAGGCCGGCGAAGACGGCGGTGGTGTCGAAAACGCCTTGCGCTTGCGCCACCACGTAGCCGATGCCCTCGGCGGCTCCGAGATATTCACCGACCACCGCCCCGACCAGCGCGAATCCAATGCTGGTGTGGAGGCTCGAGAAGATCCAGGCCATCGCGGAGGGGAGATAAACATAGCGCAGGAGCTGGTGCTCGCTCGCCTGCAGCATGCGCGCGTTGTTGCGCACGACGGGATCGACCTCCCGGATGCCCTGGAAGGTATTGAAGAACACGATGAAGAAGACGAGCGTCACCGCGAGCGCGACCTTGGACGCGATTCCGAGGCCGAACCAGAGGATGAAAATCGGGCCAAGGATGACGCGCGGGAGCGCATTGAGGATGCGGATATAGGGGTCGAAGACGCGCGCGAGGATCTCTACTCGCGCGAGCGCCAAGCCAGCGCCGACGCCGAGCGCCGTCCCGATGATGAATGCGAGCAACGCCTCCAGCAGCGTCACCGCAAGATGCGGCAGGATGAAGCCGGTGTAAATCCAGGCCGCCGTCTTCAGAAAGATGTCGGATGGCCGGCTGAAGTAGAAGGGATCGAGCCATCCGACCCTCGAGCAAATCTCCCAGGCGCCCATCAGCAGCACAAAGAATCCGATTTGCAGCCAAAGCACCAGGCGGGGGTCGAGCGGTTTGCCGCCGGTACGGGCGACGCGCTCCTCTCCCTGCTCTCGCGGCTCCGCGCTCATCGGTTGCCGGCCTCGTAGGAGTGACGGACCTCGTCGCGGAGGTCGGACCAGATGCGCTTATAGAGCTGCGTGAAGTCAGGATTGAGCCGGATCTCCGCGACGTCGCGCGGGCGCGCGAGCACCACCTCGTAGTCGCCTTTTATCCGCGCCGCGGGGCCCGCAGAGATCACGACGACGCGGTCCGCGAGCGCGATTGCCTCCTCGAGATCGTGGGTGACGAAGAGCACGGTCTGTCGGCTCTCCTGCCAGAGATCGAGGAGCTCATTCTCCATGATCTGCCGCGTCTGAACGTCGAGCGCGCCGAAGGGCTCGTCCATCAGCAGGATGCGCGGCCCCACGATCCAGCTCTGCGCGAGCGCCACCCGCTTGCGCATTCCGCCCGAGAGCTGGTGCGGAAAGCGGTCCTCGAAGCCCTTGAGGCCGACCCGCTCGATGAAGCGGAGCGCCAGCGGCTCCGCCTGATCGCGCGCGACCTTGCGGAACACGAGGCCGAGCATGACGTTCTCGAGCACCGTCCGCCACGGCAGCAGCGCGTCCTGCTGGAAGAGATAGGCCGCGTGGCGGTTTATGCCCTGGAGCGGCTCGCCGAAGATCAGCGTCCTTCCGTCCGGCGGCTCGAGCAGTCCCGCCGCAACGTTAAGCAGCGTCGATTTCCCGCAACCGGAAGGGCCTACGATCGCAACGAAGGTTCCGCCCGCGATCGAGAGCGAGATATTTCGTAGCACCGTGTGCACGCCGCCCTTGGGCGCGCGGAAGCGGATGCTCACGTCCTCGAATGCGATCGCGGGCGTCCCGTCCATCGCCGGCCCCGCCGGCATGCGGCGCTCAGTTCGTGAGGCCGAGCTTCTTGCCCGCGGCCTCCGCGAATTTATTGGTGTAGGTCTTGCTCACGTCGACCTTGGCTTTCGCGATCTCGGGATCGGAGGAAGCAAAGACGTTTAACACGGCCTCGGCACCCTTGGGGTCCATCATCCCGTCGGTCGAGAATTGCGGCAGCGTGCCCTTGAGCGCTGCGAGATAGAGGGCCTTATCGGGTCCGACGAGGTTGTCCGGCATCTTCGCCATGATCTCCTCGGCCGAGTGCGACTTGATCCACTGTAGCGTCATGATGATCGCCTCGGCGAGCGCCTGAGACTCCTTTGGATGCTTCTCGACCCATTCCGTCGTCGTGTAGAGCGCGCCCGCGGGATAAGCGCCGCCCAGGACCGCGAGCGTATCCTTCTCGCTGCGGGTGTCGCTAAGGATTTTCACCTCGGGACGCCGCGCAAGGAGCTGCGTCACCGCGGGCTCGACCAGGACGCCGGCGTCGACTTGATTCTGCTCCATCGCGGCGACGGAGGTCGCGCCCGTGCCGATACCGACGATGGATACCTTGCTGGGATCCTGGCCAATCTTGCGCAGGAGGTACTTCACGAAGAAGTCCGTCGAAGAGCCGGGCGCGGTCACGCCGACCTTCTTGCCCACGAGATCGGCCGGCGTCTTGATCTTGTCGACGTTGGCGGGAGCCACCATCAACACCAGGCCCGGAAAGCGGTCGAAGACCACGATCGACTGCAGGAACTTGCCCTTGGGCTGCAACGCGACCGTGTGGTCGAAGAAGCCGGAGACCACGTCGGAGCTGCCGCCGAGCACCGCCGCCTCGGCTTGCGAGCCGCCCTTGAAATCCGCGAGGTCGACTTGGAGCCCGGCCTTCTTGTAATTGCCGAGCTGCTCCGCGAGCATGGTCGGAAGATAGCAGAGGCAGGCTCCGCCGCCGACCGCGATCCGCACCTTGAGCAGATCTTCCGCGCGTGCGGCCTGTCCCAGGCCGAGCACCAATAGCGCCGCCGCCACAAAGGCCCAACGCCAAGCGCCTCTACCGCTACGATGCTTCATGGTATCTCCTCCCGATTTTTCCGTTGGGCGCCAGCGAGCGCCACTGGGAGCAAGACTAGCCACATTCCGCCCCCCTGCGCCAGCATCCGGCGCTAGAATGCGGCGCAATGCGAATTGGAGGCACGAGAATGGCGCGCATACCGATCCCCACGACCGTCGTGGGGAGTTACCCCCAGCCGGACTGGCTCATCGACCGCGATACCCTGCAGAGCCAAGTGCCGCCGAGGGTGCGGCTCGAGAAAGTCTGGCGCGTGCCGCGCGAGTATCTTGAGGGAGCGCAGGACGACGCGACGGTGCTCGCGATCCGCGACATGGAGCGCGCGGGGATCGACATTCTCAGCGACGGCGAGATGCGCCGCGAGAGCTACTCGAACCGTTTCGCCACCGCGCTCGACGGCGTCGACATCGACAATCCCGGCATGGTTCGGACGCGCACGGGAAAGCTGCAGCCGGTGCCGCGCGTGGTGGGACCGATCCGCCGCCGCCACGCGGTCGAGAAGCGCGACGTGGAGTTCCTTCGCGCCAACACCGACCGGCTCATCAAGATCACGCTTCCCGGCCCCTTCACCCTCTCGCAGCAGGCACTCGACGAGCACTACAAGGACGAGGCCGCTCTCGCGATGGCCTATGCCGAGGCGGTGAATGCCGAAGCGAAGGACTTGAAGCGCGCGGGCGCCGACGTGATCCAGCTCGACGAGCCTTATATGCAAGCGATGCCGGAGAAAGCGCGTCAATACGCGGTGAGGGCGATCGACCGCGCGCTCGAGGGCATCTCCGGACCTACCGTCGTGCATCTCTGCTTCGGCTACGCCTACATCGTCAAGGGCAAGCCCGGCGGATACTCGTTCCTGACGGAGCTTGCGGATTGCAAGGCCGAGCAGATCTCGATCGAGGCGGCGCAGCCCAAGCTCGATCTCGGCGTGCTCCGCGACCTGGCACCGAAAACGGTGATGCTGGGCGTCCTCGATCTCAACGACCCCGCGGTCGAAACCGCGGAGACCGTCGCCGCGCGCATCCGCGCCGCCCTCGCCTTCGCACCTCCCGAGCGCATTGTGCCGGCGCCGGATTGCGGCATGAAATACCTCCGGCGCACCACGGCCTTCGGCAAGCTCAAGGCGCTCGCCGCAGGCGCCGCACTGGTACGGAGCGATCTCGGCTAAAACCCCACTCCTCCCTTGCGGGGGAGGGGTGCCGAACTCACACCGAGAAGTATTTCGCCTGCGGGTGGGTCACGACGATGGCCGAGGTCGATTGCTCGGGGTCGAGTTGGTCCTCGTCGGTGAGGCCGAGGCCGACGGCGTCGGCGCCGAGCAGCCTCAACAAGGGCCGTTGATCCCCGAGATTGGGACAGGCGGGATAGCCGAAGGAATAGCGGCTGCCACGATAACCCTGGTTCAGCATCGCCTCCAGATCCCGTGCCTCCTCGGCAGAGAAGCTCAGCTCCGCCCGGATACGCTTGTGCACGTACTCCGCCATCGCCTCCGCCATCTCCACGGAAAGGCCGTGGAGATAGAGGTAATCGCGATAGCGGTCCTGCTGGAACCATTCCTGCGCGACCTCGGTCGCGCGCGGGCCGATGGTGACGGCTTGCAGGCCGATGACGTCGCGGCCCTCCGGCCCTTCGCTCGCGTCGCGGAAGAAATCGGCGATGCAAAGACCGCCCTCTTTGTTCTGGCGCGGGAAGGTGAAGCGCGTGGCCTCGGTCGCGCCATCGATCTCGTAGAGGATCACGTCGTTGCCGTGCGCGGCGGCCTTCCAATATCCATAGACCGCCTGCGGCACGAAGATGTCCTGCTGGATAACCGTGTCGAGGAGGCGCTGCATGATCGGCCGCAGCTCCCGCTGCGCCCAGTCCTTGAACTCGTCGAGACTCCGGCCCTGCTTCCGGTAGCCCCAATGGAACTGATAGAGCATGCGCTCGTTGAGGAACGGCACCAGCGCCTTGACCGGCACGCGCGCGATGGTGCGCGGACCCCAGAAGGGCGGCGCCGGCGTCGGAAGATCGCGAGTAAGCTCGGCACGACGCAGACGAATCTCCTCGAGATCGACCGGGCGCAGGACGCGCTCGTCGGCGGCCCGGCCGAGCTTGCGCTTCTCGTTGACCGCGCGGCCCTGCGCCTTCGCGCGAAGCTCCGCGAGATGACCGTCGAAATTGCCGGTCATCACCTTGTCCATGAGATGAAGGCCATCGAAGGCATCGCCGGCATAGGCAACGCGGCCGCAGGCGTAGGCTTTGACGCAATCTTCCTCGACGTATCGGCGCGTCAGTGCCGCGCCGCCCAGCAGCACCGGCGTCTCGATCCCCCGACGCGACATCTCCTCGAGGTTCTCGCGCATCACCACCGTGGACTTCACCAGGAGCCCGGACATGCCGACGGCATCGGCCTTGTGCTGCTCGACGGCGTCGAGGATCGAGGCGATCGGTTGCTTGATGCCGAGATTGACGACGCGATAGCCGTTGTTGGTGAGGATGATGTCCACGAGGTTCTTGCCGATGTCGTGGACGTCGCCCTTGACCGTCGCGAGCACCACGGTCCCGCGCTGCTGGCCCTCGACGCGCTCCATGTAGGGCTCGAGATAGGCCACCGCCTGTTTCATCGTCTCCGCGGATTGCAGGACGAAGGGGAGCTGCATCTTTCCTGCACCGAAGAGCTCGCCCACGACCTTCATGCCATCGAGGAGGAAGGTGTTGATGATGTCGAGGGGCTGGTGCCGCTTCATTGCGAGCGCGAGGTCTTCCTCGAGACCGAGACGGTCGCCATCGACGATGCGCTGCTTGAGCCGCTCCTCGACCGCGGCCGGACGCTCGATCTTCGTGGCTTTCTCCGCCTGTCGGTCCGCGAAGAGCGCGATATAGGCCTGTAGCGGATCGTATCCATCGCGGCGCCGGTCGAAGATCAAATCCTCGGCGATGCGCGCCTCGCTCTCGGGGATCTTGTGGAAGGGCACGATGCGGGAGACGTGGACGATCGCCGCAGTGAGGCCGCGCTTCAGCGCGTGGTCCAGGAATACCGAGTTGAGCACATGCCGCGCCGCGGGCTTCAGGCCGAAGGAGATGTTGGAAAGGCCGAGTGCGATCTGACAGTGCGACAGCTCCCCCGCGATCCGCTCGATGGCATCGAGCGTGTTGAGACCAAGGCGCCTGTCGTCGTCCTTCCCGGTGCAGATCGTGAAGGTCAGGGGATCGATGATGAGATCGGATTCCGAGAGGCCGAAGCGGCCGCAGGCGAAATCGCGCAGACGCTTGGCGATTTCGAGCTTGCGCTCGACATCCTTCGCCATGCCCTGCTCGTCGATGGTGAGCGCGATGACGGCCGTACCGAAGCGGCGCGCGAGCTCCATGCGCTTCTCCGCCGGCCCCTCGCCGTCCTCGAAATTGATGGAGTTGAGCACGGCCTTGCCGCCGTAGAGCTTGAGCGCCGCCTCCAGCACCGGAAGCTCGGTCGTGTCGATCGAGAGCGGCGCGGTGATCGATCCGCGCATGCGCTTCACGGCCTCTGTCATGCTTGCGACCTCGTCGCCGCCGACCACGGCGGTACAGAGATCGACCGCGTTCGAGCCCTCCTTCACCTGCTCGCGCGCGATCTCGACGCAGCCGTCCCAGTCGTTCTTTTCCTGCCGCTCGCGGAATTGCTTGGAGCCGCTGGCATTGCAGCGCTCGCCGATCGAGAGATAGGCGTTCTCCTGTCGGAGCGGCACGGGCTGGTAGAGCGAAGCGAGCGAAGGCACCCAATAGCGCTTGCGCGCAACCGGCGTGGGGCGCGGTCCCGCGCGGCCGACGCGCTTCAGCATCTGGTCGAGCGCGGCGATGTGCGCGGGATTGGTCCCGCAGCAGCCGCCGACGAGGTTGACGCCGTCCTCGAGGATGAAGCGCTCCTGCCACTGTGCGAGCTCCTGCGGCGAGAGCGGGTAATGCGCCTTCCCATCGACGAGTTCGGGGAGGCCCGCATTCGGCTGCACCGAGAGCAAGCCCGGCCAACTCTCGCCGAGCCATTTGACGTGCTCCGCCATCTCCTGCGGACCCGTCGCGCAGTTGATGCCCACGAGCGGCACCGCGAGCGCATCGACGACCGTCGCGGCGGCGCCGATGTCCGCACCCACAAGCAGCGTTCCCGTTGTCTCGACTGTTACCTGCACGAGGATCGGTATCTCGCTCTTGGCCTCGAGGCGCGCGCGTTTGGCGCCGTTGACGGCAGCCTTGAGCTGTAGCGTGTCCTGGCAGGTCTCGATCAGGATCGCATCGGCACCGCCGGCGATGAGCCCCGCCGCTTGGATGGCGAGCGCGTCCTCTAGCGTCTGGTAGTCGACGTGGCCGAGAGTCGGGAGACGCGTGCCCGGCCCCACGGAGCCGATGACGAAGCGCGTGCGCCCGTCGCCCGCGAATTCCTCCCGTACCTCCAACGCGAGTTCCGTCGAACGGCGATTGAGCGCGAAGGCCTGGTCCTGCAGGCCGAACTCGCCGAGCGTGATCGGCGATCCCCCGAAGGTGTTGGTCTGGATCGCATCGGAGCCTGCGTTGAAATAGCCGCGATAGATCTCGCGGACGAGATCCGGCCGGCTCTCGTTCAAGATCTCGCTGCAGTTCTCGTGGCCGAGGAAATCGCGGTCGACATCCAGCGCGCGGCGCTGGATTTCCGTCCCCATTGCACCATCGCAAAGGAGCACGCGATCCCGGAGATAGTCGAGGAGATGGGTCATGGTCGGCTATTCCGCGCCCTGCCGCAGCGCCGCGGGAATGGGTGCGCGCAAGCCGAGCATGTGGCAAATCGCGACGGTGAGGTCGGCGCGATTGAGCGTGTAGAAGTGGAACTCCTCGACACCCTCCGCCTGCAGCAGTCGGCAATGCTCGATCGCTATCGAGGCAGCAACCAAGCGACGCGTCTCGGGATCGTCGTCGAGCCCCTCGAAGAGCGGATCCATCGAGTGCGGCACGGCGGCCCCGCATTGCGCCGCGAACTTCCGCATCTGCGCGACGTTCGTCACGGGGAGAATGCCCGGCACGATCGGAACCGTGATCCCCGCGGCGCGCGCGCGCTCGACGAAGCGGAGGTAGACCGCGACGTCGAAGAAAAACTGCGTGATCGCCCGGCTCGCGCCGGCGTCGATCTTGCGCTTGAGATTGTCGAGATCGGCCTCGGCGTTCGCGGCCTCGGGATGGGTCTCGGGATATGCCGCGACCGTCACCTCGAAGTCGGCGACGCGCTTCAACCCGCGCACGAGATCAGCCGCATAGGCGTAGCCGGCAGCGTGCGGGACATAGGATCCCGCTCCACCGGGGGGATCGCCGCGAAGCGCCACGACGTGGCGAATGCCAGCCTCCCAGTAATGCGCGGCAACGGCGTCGATCTCGGAGCGGCTCGCGCCGATGCAGGTCAAATGCGCCGCGGGCTCGAGCGGCGTCTCCCGGCGAATGCGCGCGACGGTCGCGTGGGTGCGCTCGCGGGTCGAGCCGCCGGCCCCGTACGTCACGGAAACGAAGCGCGGGCCTAACGGCTCCAAGCGCTTGACCGCGAGCCACAGCTTCGCCTCCATCTCCGGCGTCTTCGGGGGAAAGAACTCGAAGGAGACGAGCGGCGCCCGTTTGGGGATCGACCAGGCGAGGCTCATGGCGTCGCTTGCTCGCGGCGCGCGGACCAGAGCGTCACCGTCAGAGGCTCGCCCGGGAGATGCGCGATGGTGCCGGGATCGAAGCCCGCTTCCGCGAGCCAATCCGTGACCTCGCGATCGGCGAAGCCGAGGCGGCGATGAGCGTGCTCGCTGCGCAGAGATTCGACCTCGTGCGGCGCGAAATCCACGATGACGGCGCGCCCGCCCGGACGCAGCACGCGGCCGGCCTCGCGGATCGCGCGCGCGGGGTCCTCGGCGTAGTGCAGCACCTGGTGGAAGACGGCAGCGTCGAAGCTCTCGCTCGCGAGCGGCAGCTGGTACATGTCGCCCTGGCGGAGCGAGCAGTTGCCGAGCCCCGCGCGCTCGAGATTGGCGCGCGCCACTGCAAGCATCTCCCGCGAAAGGTCGACGCCGACGGCATGCTCAACACTCGGCCCGAAGAGCTCGAGCATGCGCCCGGTCCCGGTGCCGACATCGAGGAAATCGGCGATGCCTTCGGCCGGCAGCAGCTTCGCGAGTGCGGTCTCTACCTCGCGCTCCGCGACATAGAGCGAGCGGATGCGGCTCCAGCGTTCCGCATTCGCGCGGAAGTAAGCGCTCGCGCGCTCCGCCCGCGCCCGCTTCAGCCCTTCGAGACGCTCGCGGTCGAGCACCGCCACGGCATCGTCTTCGGGGATCGTTCCCAGCAGCAGCCGCGCAAGCTCCGCCCCCGCGCCGCGCCGCGCCGGGCGATGAAAAACGAAGGCACCGTCGCGAAAGCGATCGAGCAGGCCCGCATCGCAGAGCAGCTTCAAATGGCGCGATACCCTGGGCTGGCTCTGGCCCAAGATCGCCACGAGCTCGCTCACGGAAAGCTCACCCTGCTCGCACAGCAAAAGCAGCCGTAGACGGGTGGGCTCCGCCGCCGCGCGCAATCCCGCTAACACGCTGTCCAAGCTCACGCCAAGCCTATCCAATGCCACGAACAATGAGATATAAACATATCTTTATATGATCGTGCAAGTGCCTGCTTGTGGGGCCTCTCTGGCTGGAACGAAGGGCCAATCTGTGCTACCGGATTGAGCGAGGCGATCGCGGGGCGAACGCCCTCCATCGAACCGGGAGCGCGCCTCGCTCGACACTGCGACCGTCGAACAAAAAATCGACGATGGGGGGTTCCTATGTTTCGCCGCACACTCCTGCTCTCCATGCCGGCACTCTTCGCGGGGATCGGATTCGCTCCCCCTGCAAGAGCCGCCATGGCGGCGAGTCCGGAGGCGTTTATCACCGCGCTCGCCAAGGACGCGCTCAAGACACTCAACGAACGGCTTCCGGAGTCCGAGATCGAGAAGCGCTTCCAGGTCCTGCTGGAGCGGGATTTCGACCTGCCGCGCATCGGGCGCTTCGTGCTCGGACGCTATTGGAACGGCGCGTCGGACGTGGAGAAGCAGCAATTCGCCAAGCTCTTCGAGGATTATGTCGTGCGCTCCTATTCGCTGCGCTTCAGCGAATATTCAGGCCAGACCGTGAAAGTCCTGGGCGCACGCCCGCAGAGCGCGGACAACTCGGTCGTCGCCAGCCTGATCGTTCCACCCGACGGCGGCGCAACGACGAAGGTCGACTGGATCGTCAGCAAGAAGGGCGACGATTACCGAATCATCGACGTCAACGTCGAGGGCGTGAGCATGTCGATGACGCATCGCCAGGAATTCGCGACGGTGATCGAACGCACCGGCGGCGGCGTCACCGCGCTCAACAAGGCGCTGGAGCAGAAGCTCAGCGGAGCCAGCACCGCGCAGCAGTAGGCGGGCGGCTCAGCCCCGTGTCAGCGGCTTGAATCGGATGCGGTGCGGCTGATCGGCCGCGGCGCCGAGGCGCCGCTTCTTGTCGGCCTCGTAGTCCTGGTAGTTGCCCTCGAACCAAACGACTTGGCTCTCGCCCTCGAAAGCGAGGATGTGGGTCGCAATGCGGTCGAGGAACCAGCGGTCGTGCGAGATCACGACGACGCAGCCCGGGAAATCCAGGATTGCCTCCTCGAGCGCGCGCAGCGTGTCGACGTCGAGATCGTTGGTGGGCTCGTCGAGCAGGATCACATTGGCGCCGGATTTCAGCATCTTCGCGAGATGGACGCGATTGCGCTCGCCGCCGGAGAGCTGGCCGACCTTCTTCTGCTGGTCGGAACCGCGGAAATTGAAGAGCGCGCAATAGGCGCGGCTCGGCATCTTGCGCCGGCCCAGATCGATCTCGTCGTTGCCGCCGGAGATCTCCTCGAAGACCGTGGCGTTGGAGGCGAGCGTGTCGCGGGACTGGTCGACATAGCCGAGCTTCACGGTCTCGCCGAGCTTGAGCGTTCCCTTGTCCGCCTTCTCCTGCTCCGTGATCATGCGGAAGAGCGTGGTCTTGCCGGCGCCATTGGGGCCGATGATGCCGATGATGCCACCGGGCGGCAGGCGGAAGGACAGATCCTCGATCAAGAGACGATCGCCATAAGCCTTCGTCACGTGCTCGGCGTCGATCACGAGATCGCCGAGGCGCGGCCCCGGTGGCAGCACGATCTGCGCGGTCTCCGGCGCCTTCTCCGTGCTCTGCGCCACCAACGCCTCATAAGCCTGGACGCGCGCCTTGCTCTTGGCCTGGCGGGCGCGCGGGCTCTGGCGCACCCATTCCAATTCGCGCTCTAGAGTGCGCTGACGCGCGAGCTCCTGCCTTCCCTCCTGCTCGAGCCGCTTCTGCTTTTGCTCGAGCCAGCCGGAATAGTTTCCCTCATAGGGGATGCCCCGGCCGCGATCGAGCTCGAGGATCCAGCCCGCGACGTCGTCGAGGAAATAGCGGTCGTGCGTGATGGTGACGACCGTCCCCGGATATTCCGCGAGAAAACGCTGCAGCCATGCCACGGATTCGGCATCGAGATGATTTGTCGGCTCGTCGAGCAGAAGCAGATCGGGCTTTTGCAGGAGCAGCCGGCAGAGCGCCACGCGGCGGCGCTCGCCGCCGGAGAGCTTCGTCACGTCGGCATCGCCGGGCGGGCAGCGCAGCGCGTCCATGGCAATCTCGATCGTACGCTCGAGCTCCCAGCCGTTGACGGCGTCGATCTTCTCCTGGAGCTCGCCCTGCTCGGCGAGAAGCGCGTTCATCTCGTCGTCGGAGAGTTCCTCACCGAGCTTGGCGCTCACGGCCTCGAAGCGGTCGAGGAGCGCCTTCACCTCGCCGAGCCCTTCGATGACGTTTCCCGCCACGTCTTTCGCGGGATCGAGCGACGGCTCCTGCGCCAGGAAGCCGACTCTCGCGCCCTCGGCTGCCCAGGCCTCGCCGCTGAAATCTTGCTCGACGCCCGCCATGACCTTGAGCAGCGTCGACTTGCCGGCCCCGTTGGGACCGAGCACGCCGATCTTCGCCCCCGGCAGGAAGGAGAGCCAGATGTCGTTCAGCACCTGCCGCCCGCCGGGATAGGTCTTCGACAGGCCCTTCATGACGTAGATGTACTGATAGGCGGGCATCGGAGACTCCGGCGACGGCTGGGGCTGAGGAAGGCGCCGGTTCTAGCGCATGCGCGGGTCCGGATGCAATGAGCGGATTGCGGTCGCTTGCCGCCGCCGGCGAATTGCGGAGGATGCCGACAGCGCGGTAATCTCGTGGGGTTCCTGCACTTTCATCCGGGGGAAATGGTGAAGACAAGCCTCGTTCTCGCTGCGGCCATACTGCTGGCCGCAACCGCCTCGGCGCATGCCGCCTCGACCAAGCTCGTCGTGAACAAGATCGATGCGTCGGGGGTCGGCTCCTCCGTCGGCACCATCTCCTTCACCGACAGCAAGAACGGGCTGGTGATCGAGCCGCGCCTCAAGAATCTGCCGCCGGGGCCGCATGGATTCCACATCCACGAGAACCCGTCCTGCGCTCCCGGCGAGCAAGGCGGCAACAAGGTCGCAGGCCTCGGCGCCGGCGGACACTTCGATCCCGATCACACCGGCAAGCATCTCGGACCCGAGGCCACGGGCGGCCACCGCGGCGACATGCCCGTGCTGATCGTCGACGCCAAGGGAATGGCCCGCGGGCGCCTGATCGCACCGCACCTCAAGGTCAGCGACCTCAAGGGCCACTCTCTGGTGATCCATGCCAACGGGGACAATTACTCCGACCAGCCCGCGCCGCTCGGCGGTGGCGGCCCGCGCATCGCCTGTGGCGTCTTCAAATAGGGCTTCCGCCGACGTTGAGCGGCCGGGTCAGCGCGGCCTCTCGACCGTGCGGAAGCGCTCGACGATGCCCTGCGGGCCGAACTCGCGCTCGACGGCGATGACCGTGCCGACGGGCCGCTCGCAGAGGCTTTGCGCGAATTTGCATTCCTCCTCGGCGAAGGCGCGGGCGGTGGCCTGATCCGGGGCGTGGTAGCGCTCGAGGAGGTGCTGAGCGAGCGCCTCGACCGTTCTCCGGTATTCCGCCTCGCCGATCTCCTGCACACCCACCAGGCTCGACCAGCCGAAGCTGCGCGTCCCAAGGAAGCCGCTCCGAAAGGCGCGGTGCTCCGCGCCCATCAGCAGGGATGGCTCGCGGTCCGAGAAGGCGAAGGCGCCCGAGACCGCCCATTCGCCGGGCTCGGCCACGACATCGAAAGTTTCGAGGTCGGAGGCGTCGAGACGGAGCGTGCGGGGAAGGCGCATGGAATGCTCAGCGTACATCCGCGACCGGGTCGCCACCGTGGGCGAACCGGTCGATCGCGCCCGCGAGCAGGCGGAACTTCACACTGGTGACCGAGAGGTCGCGGAAATAGTTCACGAGGTCGCCCCAGGGATCGTTGAGGCGGCCGACGCCGGAGATGAAGGCAACGACGCCGCCGATCTCGAGCTCCTGATGCAGCACGTACCAGCCGCCCAGCAACAGCGCCGCAATCACCTGTAGATGATTGCAGAAATTCATCAAGAAATTCATGGTGAACTTGATCCGGAATATGCCCATGTCGAGCGCGAAGACGCGATCTATCCGGGCGTCGTCGGCGCGTCCGCTCGTCGTCTCGTCGTAGCCGGCACTCACGATGCTGATGCTGAGGC
>Ga0335085_10006035_pt1 | contig 19259 bp, 14 predicted proteins | sample Lox_Sample_45_FD_206712 | JGI IMG/M metagenome (GOLD analysis project Ga0335085, IMG submission 206712) | Soil microbial communities from Loxahatchee National Wildlife Refuge, Florida, United States - Lox_Sample_4.5 | ecosystem: Environmental > Terrestrial > Soil > Wetlands | place: USA...
CTATGCCGGCAAGCGCCGCGATATCGGCCGCAGTCCCGCAAACCGGGCGGGCCTTGATCCATGCGTAGCGCTCCCACTCGCGCCCCTGGGCGACGAAGTAGGTCTCGAGCGCCTCCGGGCTGCTCACGAGCGCGCCGGAGTCGCCGTAGGGCCGCAGCCGCATGTCGACGCGGAACGCGAAGCCGTCCTCGGTGAGCTCCGAGAGCAGCGCGATCAGGCGGCGCCCGGTGCGCTCGTGCCGCGCCGGGTCGGCGCCGTCGGGATGCACGAACACGAGGTCGGCGTCCGAGGACACGTTCAGTTCGCGCCCGCCGAGCTTGCCCATCGCCACGACGATGAACTCGGGGTCGCCGAGCCACTCCAAGCAAGTGCGGATGCTCGCGTCGGCGAGCTCGCTCATCGACTCGCAGACCTCGGCGAGCGCGGCGGCGGTGCCGCCGCTCTCCAGGTCGCGCGCCATGCACCGGAGCAGCACGCGCTGACGCAGGCGGCGCAGGCGGCGCTTGAGCGATTGCTCGTCCTCGCCGCGCGAGCCCTGCAGGGCGGCGGCGATCTCCGCGGCGCCGAAGGCGCTGCGCGCCGCGCCTTGCGGGTCGACCTCGGCGGCGAGCTCCGGGGACGCCGCGAGGCGCGCGGCCGCGTAGCGCGAAAGGGCGATTTTGCGAATTGGATCCGGCATTTACGGATAGAATCACGAGGCCAGCAGGCCGACAGGATATAGGAGCCGCGTCCGCCCCGATGCAATTCCCGCGCGTCAAGGTGCTGCGGGCACTGGAAGTCGTCGCCTGGAGCGCGTTCTTCGCCTTCGCGCTCGTGTTCCTCGCGCTGCGCTACTGGGTACTGCCGAGCGTCGAGACGCACCGCGCGGAGATCGTCGCGGAGATCTCGCGCGCCATCGGCCTGCCGGTGAAGATCGGCGCGCTGGCGACCAGCTGGCAGGGGCTGAGGCCGCGCATCTCGATCTCCGACGTGCACGTGTACGACCGCGACGGGCGCGAGGCGCTGGTGCTGCCCTCGGTCGAGAACGTGGTTTCCTGGAGCTCGCTGCTGACGCTGCAGCTGCGGCTGTATTCGTTCGTCATCGACCAGCCCAGGCTCGCGGTGCGGCGCGACGCGCGCGGCCAGATCTACGTCGCCGGCATCCGCGTCGCCGGCGAGTCGGGCGACGGCAAGCTCGCGGACTGGATCCTGCACCAGCACCGCATCGAGATCCGCGGCGCCGAGGTCGAGTGGCGCGACGAGCTGCGCGGGGCGCCGCTGCTGGCGCTCTCCGACCTGAACTTCAGGCTCGACAACGACGGCGACCGGCACGCGGTCGGCATTTCGGCACGGCCGCCGCGCGAGCTCGGCCCCGGGCTCGAGCTGCGCGCGGTGCTCGAGGGCGCGAGCGTGAAGCAGCTGGCGCGGTGGAACGGGCGCCTCTATGCCGAGTTCGGGTACACCGACCTCGCCGCGTGGCGCGCGTGGGTCGACTACCCGCTCGACGTGCGGCGGGGCGAGGGTGCGCTGCGCCTCTGGGGGACGTTCTCCGCGGGCCGCATCACGCAGGCGACCGCGGACGTCGCGCTGTCCGGGGTCAGCGCGCGCCTCGGCAAGGACCTGCCGGTGCTCGAGGTCGCCGCGGTGCGCGGCCGCATCTTCGGCCGGCAGCTCGGCCGCGGCTACGAGTTCGGCGTGCGCAATCTCGCGCTGTCCGGGCAGGGCAGCGCGGCGATGAAGGCGACCAGCTTTCGCGCCAGCTGGGAGCCCGCGGGAGACAGGCAGCCGCAGCACGGCACGCTGAGCGCCAACCTGATCGAGCTGGGGCCGCTCGCGCACCTGGCGGAGTTCCTGCCGTTCCCGGCGGACCTGCGCAGGCTGCTCGCCGAGCTGTCGCCGCAGGGCAACCTGCTGGACGCGAAGTTCGACTGGACCGGGGAGCTGCCGGACCGGGCCGTGTACAGCGGGCGCACCCGCTTCACCGGGCTGACGATGAACGCGTGGCGCCGCATTCCGGGCTTCGCGCGCCTCTCGGGCAGCGTCGAGGCGAACGAACGCAAGGGCGCGCTCTACCTCGCCTCGCGGCGCAGCGACCTCGACCTGCCCAAGGTGTTTCCCGAGCCGCGCATTCACTTCGACACGCTCAACGGCGAGGTGGACTGGAACCTGGCGCCGGGCGGAACCCTCGCGGTGCGTTTGGCGAACGTGAGCTTCGCCAACGACGACCTCGCGGGCACCGCGAACGGCAGCTATGAGTGGAACGGCGCGGGCCCCGGCGTCGTGGACCTCTCGGCGCAGCTGTCGCGGGCCGACGGCCGCAGTACCGCGAGGTACCTGCCGCTCTCGAGCATCATGGGCGAGCACACACGCCAGTGGGTCGCGAGCGCGGTGCTTGCCGGCCAGGCGAGCGACGCGCGGCTGCGCCTGAAAGGCGACCTGCGCGACTTTCCGTTCGCCGATCCGGCCAAGGGGCAGTTCCAGGTGGCAGCGCACGTCTCCAACGCCGTGCTCGACTACGCCGAGGGCTGGCCGCGCATCGAGGCGATCGACGGCGAGCTGATGTTCGAGCGCGAGCGCATCGAGGTAGTCGGCCGCAGCGCCAGCATCCTCGGGGCGACGCTGGAGAACGTGCGCGTCACGGTGCCGAGCCTGCTGGAGCCGCAGAAGCACCTGATCATCGAGGGCCGCGCCGCGGGACCGACCACGGCTTTCTTCGACTACATCCGGAAGAGCCCCGTGCAGCGCATGGTCGGCGGCTTGACCGACCGCATGAGCGCGACGGGCGATGGGCGGCTGCATCTGCGCCTCGACCTGCCGCTGGGCGACCTGGCCAAGAGCAAGGTGGCCGGCGAGTTCGACTTCGCGGGCAACCGGGTGAGCGTGGACCCGCGCCTGCCGCCGATCGAGCGCGGCGCCGGCCGCGTCGGCTTCACCGAATCCTCGCTCGCGCTGCGCGACGTGCGCGGCCAGATCTTCGGCGGCGAGGTCAGGATCTCCGGCGGGTCGCGCCCCGACGCGGGCGTGCGCGTGGTCGCCGAGGGCCGAGCCACGGTCGACGGCATGCGCACGCTGCTCGACCATCCGTGGCGCCGACGGCTCTCCGGGTCGGCGCGCTACACGGCGACCGTCACCGTCAAGGACGGACGCGCGCAGATCGGCTTCGACACGATGCTGGAGGGCGTGGCGAGCACGCTGCCGCCGCCGCTCGCCAAGGCCGCGGCCGACAGCCTGCCGCTCAGCGTCGAGGTCTACCCCGGCGACGGGCGCGACCGCATCTCGCTGCAGGTCGGGCCTCCCAAGGCGCGCATCTTGGGCGCGGAGTTCCTGCGCGCCGGCAAGGACGACGCCCTGCAGGTGCAGCGCGCGCTGGTGACGCTGTCCCCGCCCGCCGGCGAGACCCCGAGCATCCCGGAGCGGCGCGGCACCACGGTGCGCGGCTCGCTCCCGGCGCTCGACCTGGACCGCTGGCTGCCGCTGCTCGGCGAGGGCGGCGCGGGCGAGGGCGCGGCCTTCGACGTCAAGATCGGCGTGCTCGATGCGCTCGGCAAGCGCATGCACGACGTCTCGCTGCAGGGCGTGACCGAGCCCGGCGGCTGGACTGCGAGCGTCAGCGCGCAGTCCTTCGCCGGCGACCTGCTGTACCACTCGGAGAGCGGCGGCAAGCTGACGGCGCGCTTTTCGCGCTTCACGCTGCCGCCCGACGTGCCGGGCACGGTTACGGCCGCCGATACCAAGGACCTGCCGGCGGTCGACATCGTGGCGGACGACTTCGTGCACCGCGGACGCAAGCTCGGACGGGTCGAGATCCAGGCGCACCACGAGGGCAGCGACTGGCGCATCGAAAAGCTGGCGATGAAGAATCCGGACTCGTCGCTCACCGGGTCCGGGCTGTGGAAGCCGGGCGAGAAGTCCACCACTTCGCTCGGCTTCAAGCTCGAGGTGAGCGACATCGGGAAATTCCTCGACCGCATGGGCTACGGCCAGCACGTCAAGGGCGGGCACGGCAACCTCGAGGGGCAGCTGCGCTGGAACGGCGACCCGGTGATGCTCGATTACGCCACGCTCTCGGGGTCGCTGCAGATGCAGGTCCAGGATGGGCAGTTCCTCGAGATCGAGCCGGGGATCGGCAAGCTGGTCGCGCTGATGAGCCTGCAGATGCTGCCGCGGCGGATCACGCTCGACTTCCGCGACGTGTTCTCCAAGGGCTTCAAGTTCGACCGCATCGCGAGCTCGCTCGATGTCCAGCGCGGCGTGATGAAGGTCAAGGATTTCAGCATGCGGGGCCCGGCCGCCGACGTCAGCATGACCGGGCAGGTCGACCTGACGCTGGAGACCGAGAACCTCAAGGTCACGGTGGTGCCGCAGCTCGGCGACTCGGCGTCGACGGTGGTAGGCCTGGTCAATCCGGTCGCCGGCGTCGCCACGCTGGTCGCCGGGCGGCTGCTGAAGAACCCGCTCGGCAAGATCTTCGCCTACGATTACGCGATTACGGGCACCTGGACCGACCCGAAGGTCGAGAAGCTCGAGCCGCCGCCGCCGCCGCGCCTGCCCGACGAATACGGAAGGACGTTCCAGTGAGGAAGCTGCGCGTCGCCGCGATCCAGATGGTTTCTGCGCCGGAGGTGGCGCCGAACCTGGAGAGCGCCGCCCGCCTGGTGGCCGAGGCCGCGGCGGCCGGCGCGCGGCTGGTGGCGCTGCCGGAGTACTTCTGCATCCTCGGTCGCCATGAGACCGACAAGGTGAAGGCGCGCGAGCGCGACGGCGCCGGGCCGATTCAGGATTTTCTCGCCGCCGCCGCCGCGCGCCACGGCGTCTGGCTGCTCGGCGGCACGGTACCGCTGGAGTGCGGCGATCCGAAGCGCGTGCGCAGCGCCTGCTTGCTGTACGACGACCGGGGACGCCGCGCTGCGCGCTACGACAAGCTGCACCTGTTCGGCCTGGAGCTCGGCGACCAGAAGTTCGACGAGTCGCGCACCATCGAGCCGGGCGAGCAGCCGGTGGCCGTGGACACGCCGCTCGGCAGGCTCGGGCTGTCGGTGTGCTACGACCTGCGCTTCCCGGAGCTGTACCGCGAGGCGGGCGCCGCGGAGCCGGTGGACGCCTGGCTGGTGCCCTCCGCGTTCACCGCGGTCACCGGGGCGGCGCACTGGGAGACCCTGCTGCGCGCGCGGGCGATCGAGAACCAGTGCTACGTGATCGCGCCGGCGCAGGGCGGGCTGCACCCGAACGGCCGCCGCACACACGGGCACAGCATGGTGGTCGATCCCTGGGGCGAGGTCCTCGCGCGCCGCGCCGAGGGCGAAGGCGTGGTGCTGGCGGAACTCGACCCCGCGCGCATTGCCGAAGTGAGACAATCCCTTCCCGCGCTCCTGCACCGCAAGACGACGCTCACCGCCTGAATCCCGTGGACAGCGAGGCCCTCATCGCCACCGCCGACGCCTGCCTGCTGGCGCCGTTCGACCTCGAGAGCCGCAAGCTCGAGGCGGTGTTCGGCGCGCTGGCCACCCGGCGCCTGGACTACGCCGACCTCTATTTCCAGTATTCGCGCAGCGAGAGCTGGACGCTGGAGGAGGGCATCGTCAAGTCGGGCAGCTTCTCGATCGACCAGGGCGTCGGCGTGCGCGCGATCGCCGGCGAGAAGACCGCCTTCGCCTATTCCGACGAGATCAGCTACGCGGCGCTGCAGGACGCGGCGCGGGCGACGCGCGCCATCGCGCACGCCGGCGGCGCGGGCAAGGGCAAGGTGGCGAGGCGCGGCCGCGCGCCGATGCGCTACCAGCCCATCGATCCCCTGGCGTCCCTGGATTCAGATCAGAAAGTGAAGCTTCTGGAAAGGCTCGAGAGGCTGTGCCGCGCCGCCGATCACCGCATCACGCAGGTGATCGCGCAGCTCGGCGGCGAGTACGAGGTGGTGCTGGTGTCGCGCGCCGACGGCGTGCTCGCGGCCGACGTGCGGCCACTGGTGCGCCTGTCTCTGCAGGTCATCGCGGAGAGCGGTGGCCGGCGCGAATCGGGCTGGGCGGGAGGCGGCGGCCGCACCGACTACGCGCATTTCACCGACGACGTGCTCGAAGACTACGCCGCGCGCGCCGTGAAGCAGGCCCTGGTCAACCTCGAGTCGCGCGCGGCGCCGGCGGGCACCCTGACCGTGGTGCTGGGGCCCGGCTGGCCGGGCATCCTGCTGCACGAAGCGATCGGCCACGGCCTCGAAGGGGATTTCAACCGCAAGGGCAGCTCGGCATTTTCCGGGCGCATCGGCGAGCGCGTCGCGGCGCCGGGCGTCACCGTGATCGACGACGGCACGATCCCGGGCCGGCGCGGCTCGCTCACGATCGACGACGAAGGCAACCCGACGCGGCGCACGGTGCTGATCGAGAACGGCGTGCTGCGCGGCTACATGCAGGACAGCCTGAACGCGCGCCTGATGAAGATGCCGCTCACCGGCAACGGCCGGCGCGAATCGTTCGCCCACCTCACAATGCCGCGAATGACCAATACGCTGATGCTCGCCGGCGCGCACAAGCCGGAGGAGATCCTCGCCAGCGTGCCGCGCGGCCTGTACGCGGTGAACTTCGGCGGCGGCCAGGTCGACATCACCAATGGCAAGTTCGTCTTCTCGGCGTCCGAGGCCTACATGATCGAGAACGGGCGCGTCACCTACCCGGTGAAGGGCGCGACGCTCATCGGCAACGGGCCCGATGCGCTGACGCGGGTCTCGATGATCGGCGACGACATGAAGATGGACAGCGGCCACGGCACCTGCGGCAAGGAAGGGCAGAGCGTGCCGGTCGGCGTCGGGCAGCCGACGCTCAAGATCGACGGCTTGACGGTAGGCGGGACTGCGTGATCGTGTGAACGCGGCCTGCAGGGAGGCGGCAGCATGATCCGATTGCACATCAACGGCGGCATCCGCGAGCTCGACGTCGATCCCGAGACGCCGCTGCTGTGGGCGATCCGCGAGCAGGCGGGGCTCACCGGCACCAAGTACGGCTGCGGCATCGCCCAGTGCGGCGCCTGCACCGTGCACCTCGACGGCGCTGCGGTGCGGTCCTGCGTCGTCCCCGCGAGCGCGGCTGCCGGCAAGAGGATCGTCACTATCGAAGGCCTTGCCGCCGGCGGCGTCTTGCACAGGGTGCAGCGCGCCTGGATCGAGCACGACGTGCCGCAGTGCGGCTACTGCCAGTCGGGCCTGATCATGGCGGTCGCGGCGCTGCTCGCCGAGAAGCCGCGGCCGACCGACGCGGACATCGACGAGGGGATCACGAACATCTGCCGCTGCGGCACATTCCAGCAGGTGCGCGCGGCGATCCATGCCGCCGCCGAAGCCTAGGGCGGCGGCCAGGATGCCGAATCCGAAGATCAGCCGCCGCGATTTCATCGCGATCGGGACGGCGGCGGGCGGCGGCCTCGCCCTCGGGCTGCGCCTGCCGCTCGGGCCCGCCGCGGCGCGCGCCACCGACGGCGCGCCTGAGATCAACGCCTGGGTGGTGGTCCGGCCGGACGACACGGTGGTGATCCGGATCGCACGCTCGGAGATGGGCCAGGGCACGCTCACCGGCCTCGCGCAGCTGGTCGCCGAGGAGCTCGAGTGCGACTGGTCGAAGGTCACCACCGAGTACCCGACGCCCGGGCAGAACCTCGCGCGCAAGCGCGTCTGGGGCGACTTCTCGACCGGCGGCAGCCGCGGTATCCGAGCCTCGCACGAGTACGTCCGCAAGGGCGGCGCCGCGGCGCGCATGATGCTGGTGCAGGCCGCGGCGAACCGGTGGGGCGTGCCGCCCTCGGAGTGCGCGGCCGAGGCGAGCGTCATCACGCACAAGCCCTCGGGCCGCACGACCCGCTACGGCAAGGTGGCCGACGCGGCGGCGCGCCTCGAGGCGCCGAGGGACGTGCCGCTGAAGGACCCGAAGGACTGGAAGATCGCCGGCAAGCCGCTGAGACGCCTGGACACCGCGCCGAAGGTCGACGGCTCGATGATTTTCGGCACCGACGTCAGGCTCCCCGGGATGCTGAGCGCGGCGATCCGGGCCTGCCCGGTCTTCGGCGGCAAGCTGAAGCGCTTCGACGCGGCGAAGGTCGCGGGCATGAAGGGGGTGAAGAAGGTGGTGCCGGTGGGCGACGACGCGGTGGCGGTGGTCGCCGATTCCTGGTGGCGCGCCAGGACGGCGCTCGAGGCGCTGCCGGTGGAGTGGGACGAGGGCGCGGCGGCGAAGGTCTCAAGCGCGACCATCGCCGCCCGGCTCGAGGCGGGGCTCGACGCGGCGCAGGCCTTCGTCGGCAACCAGCGCGGCGACGCCAGGCCGGCGCTCGCCGGCGCGGCGAAGCGGGTCGAGGCCGCGTACGCGTATCCGTACCTGAACCACGCCACGATGGAGCCGATGAACTGCACCGCGCTCTACACGCAGGACAGGTGCGAGGCGTGGGTGCCGACGCAGAACGGCGAGGCCTCGCTCGGCGCGGTGCTGCAGGCCTCCGGACTGCCCGCCGGCAAGTGCGACGTGCACAAGCTGCCGCTCGGCGGCGGCTTCGGCCGGCGCGGCTTCCAGGACTACACCACGCAGGCGGTGCTGATCGCGAAGCAGCTGCCCGGCACGCCGGTGAAGCTGATCTGGTCGCGCGAAGAGGACATGACGCACGGGCGCTACCACCCGGTGATGCAATGCCGCCTGCGCGGAGGGCTCGACGCCGCTGGCAACCTGACGGCGTTGCACATGCGCCTGTCGGGGCAGTCGATCCTCGCCAGCGTGCGCCCCGAGGCGCTGCAGGACGGCCGCGACCCGCTCACGTTCCAGGGCGTGGCGCGCTCGGGCGACCACGCGATCGGCTACACGTTCCCCAACCTGCTGATCGACCACGCCATGCACAACCCGCACGTGCCGCCGGGGTTCTGGCGCGGGGTGAACGTCAACCAGAACGCGGTGTTCCTGGAGTGCTTCATGGACGAGCTCGCCGAGGCGGCCGGCCGCGACGCGCTCGAGTTCAGGCGGGCGCTGATGGCGCAGCATCCCCGCAATCTCGCGGTGCTCGAGGCGGTGGCCGCGCGCATCGGCTGGACGCAGCCGGCGGCGAAGGGGGTGTTCCGCGGCCTCGCGCAGATGAAGGCGTTCGGCAGCTATGTCGCCGCGGCGGTGGAGCTATCCGTGGGCGGCGGCGGCAAGGTGAAGCTGCACCGCATCGTCGCCGCCACCGACCCCGGCGTCGCGGTCAATCCGGCGCAGATCGAGCGCCAGGTCGCGGGCTCGTTCGTCTACGGGCTGTCGGCGCTGTTCCTGCAGGAGTGCACGGTGAAGGACGGCCGCATCGAGCAGGAGAACTTCCACCAGTACGGCTCGATGCGCATCGCCCAGATGCCGAAAGTCGAGGCGATCGTCATGCCGGCGGGCGGCGAACCGTGGGGCGGGGTCGGCGAGCCGACCATCTGCGTCGCGGCGCCGGCGGTGCTGAACGCGCTGTACCGCGCCACGGGCAAGCGCTATCGCAGCGTGCCGCTGAAGAACCACGGGATCGAGCTGGCTTGAGGCGGGGCCTTCGGCTGCTCGCGCTCCTGGCGGCGCTGCCGCTGCACGCAGCGGCGGCAAAAGACGAAATCGACAAGCCCCTGGCGGGCCTGCAGGGCGATCCCGCGAGGGGGCGCGCGATCGTGCTCAGCCGGCAGACCGGCCTGTGCCTGCTGTGCCACCGCGGGCCGTTCCCCGAGGAGCGCTTCCAGGGCACGATCGCGCCCGACCTCGCCGGCGTAGGCGCGCGCCTCAGCGCGGCCGAGATCCGCGCGCGCCTCGTCGATCCCTCGCGCGCCACGCCCGGCAGCCTCATGCCGGCGTACTACCGCAGCGAGGGGCTGACGCGCGTGGCGCCGGCGTACCGGGGCAAGACGATCCTCTCGGCGCAGCAGATCGAGGACGTGGTGGCGTTCCTCGGCACGCTCAAATGATCAGCCGCCGCGCCTTCCTCGCCGCCGCGGGCGGCGCCGCGCTCGCCGCCGCCGGCGCGCCGGCGCGAGCCACGCAGGCGGCGGTCGACGAAGCGGTGCGCGCGCTCACCGGCGGCGCCGAAGTGCGCAAGGGGCGCGTCAAGCTCGACGTGCCGCCGCTGATCGACAACGGCAACGCGGTCGCGGCGGTAGTGAGCGTGGACAGCCCGATGACCGAGGCCGACCACGTGCGCTCGATCCACCTGTTCGCGCCGGGCAACCCGCTGCCGGTGATGCTCGGCGTCTTTCTGGGGCCGCGCGCCGGACGCGCCCGGATCACCACGCGCCTGCGCGTCGCGGACTCGCAGACGCTGAGCGCGATCGCGCAGCTCTCCGACGGCAGCTTCTGGTCCGACAGCGTGAGCGTGGTGGTGACGATCGCGGCCTGCACGGAGGACCGCTAGCCATGGCGCGCGCCATCGTCCAGGTCCCGGCGCAGGCGAAGCGCGGCGAGATCATCGAGATCAAGACGCTGATCGGGCACACCATGGAGACCGGCTTCCGACACAACGACCGCGGCGAGCTGATCCCGCGCGACATCATCCGCCTGTTCGTCTGCACCTACAACGGCGTCGAGGTGTTCCGCGCCGAGCTGCATCCGGCGGTGTCGGCCAATCCGCTGCTCATTTTCCCTACCGTCGCGACCGAGAGCGGCACCCTCGAGTTTCGCTGGACCGGAGACAACGGCTTCTCCGCCGTGCGCAGCGCGAAGGTCGAGGTCAGTTGAGCGTCCGGCTTCTCCTGCTCCTGCTTCTCTTGGCGGCGGCCGCCGCGCGCGCGGAGATCCCGCTCGCCGAGCGCCGTTCCGGGTATGCCTTCATGGGCCGCGACACGCGCGCGATGCAGGACGACGACGCGGTCAATCCGGCGACGCTCTGGGTGCTCGACGGCGAGGAGCTGTGGCGGCGCAAGGCCGGCGCGGCGGGCGAATCCTGCGCCGATTGCCACGCGCTCGAGCGCATGCGGGGCGTCGCCGCGCGCTACCCCGCGGTGCGCGGCGGCGAGCTCGTCAGCCTCGAGCAGCAGGTCAACGTCTGCCGCGTCGAGCGGCAGAAGGCGCGCGCGTTCGGGTACGAGAGCCGCGAGCTGCTCTCCCTCGGCGCGCTGATCGGCCGCCAGTCGCGCGGCATGCCGATCGCGGTCGAGATGACGCCGCAGACGCGGCCGTACCTCGAGGCCGGGCGCGCCCTGTTCGAGCGCCGCGAGGGCCAGCTCAACCTCGCCTGCAGCCAGTGCCACGACGAGCGCTGGGGCGAGAAGCTCGGCGGCGCGCCGATTCCGCAGGCGCACCCGACCGGCTACCCGATCTACCGCCTGGAGTGGCAGTCGCTCGGATCGCTCGAGCGGCGGCTGCGCAACTGCATGATCGGGATCCGCGCCGAGCCGTATGCCTGGGGCGCGCGCGAGGCGGTCGAGCTCGAGCTCTACCTGATGTGGCGCGCCCGCGGCATGCCGCTCGAGACGCCGGCGGTGCGGCCCTAGCCCGCGCCGCGGGCCCGCAGGCGGCGGCGCTCGCGCGGGCGCGGCGCGGCGAACTGGGCGCGGTGATGCGCGAGGATCGCCGCGATCTCCTCGGCGGCGCGCGGCCGGCAGAACAGGTAGCCCTGGAAGGCGTCGCAGCCGCGCGCCCGCAGGAAGGCGAGCTGCGCCTCCGTCTCGACGCCCTCGGCGAGGGCGCGCAGCCCGAGCTGCCGCGCCAGCGTGATCACGGTGCCGACGATCGCGCCTTCCGCGCGCTCGCCCCGGATCTCGCGCACGAACGACTGGTCGACCTTGAGCGTGTGCACCGGGAAGCGGTGCAGGTAGGCGAGCGAGGAGTAGCCGGTGCCGAAATCGTCGAGCGAGATGCGCACGCCGAGCTCGTCGAGCGCGCGCAGGCCGAGCGCCGCCTCGTCCGCGCGCTGCATGACGGTGCCCTCGGTGATCTCGAGCTCGAGCTGCGCCGGGGGCAGGCCGGTCGCGGCGAGGATGTCGCCGACCGCGCGCACCAGGTTCTTCTGGCGGAACTGGCGCGGCGAGAGGTTGACCGCGACGCTGAGCGGCCCGTGCCCGGCGTCCAGCCAGCGGCGCGCCTGCGCGCAGGCCTCGCGCAGCACCCACTCGCCGATCGGCACGATCAGGCCGCTGTCCTCGGCGAGCGGGATGAAGCGCGAGGGCGGCACCAGCCCGTGCTCGCGGTCGTTCCAGCGCAGCAGCGCCTCGACGCCAACCACCTCGCCCGAGCGCAGGTCGACCTGCGGCTGGTAGTGCAGCACGAACTCGCGGCGCTCGAGCGCGCCGCGCAGGCGCGCGCGCAGGTCGACGCGCGTTTCGGCGTCGGCGCTCATCTCGCGGCTGTAGAACTGCGCGTTGTTGCGCCCCTCGCTCTTGGCGTGGCGCAGCGCCACCTCGGCGTTGCGCTGCAGGGTCGCGGCGTCCGCGGCGTCGAGCGGGTGGATCGAGGCGCCGACGCTGGTCGACAGGTACAGCTCCCGCCCGGCGATCTGCGCCGGCTCCGACACCGCCCGCAGCAGCTTGTCGGCGACCTGCGACACCTCGTCGGGCGAGCGCACGTCCTCCAGCACCACGGCGAACTCGTCGCCGCCGATGCGCGCCACGGTGTCGCTTGCGCGCAGGCAGGCGCCGAGGCGCGCGGCGGCGGTCCTCAGAGCTTCGTTGCCGGCGGCGCGGCCGAGGCTGCCGTTGATCTCCTTGAACTGGTCGAGCCCCAGGTGCAGCAGCGCGACGAGGGAGCGCGCGCGCCCGGCGCGCAGCATCGCCTGGTTGAGCCGGTCCTGCAGCAGCGCCCGGTTGGGCAGCGCGGTAAGCGCGTCGAACTGGGCGAGGCGCTCGAGCGACACGCCGAGCATCGCCGCGGCCGCCGGGTTGCCGGCGAGCACGCGGCCGCCGGCGTCGAGCACCAGCATGCCCTCGACGCTGCCGTCGAGCATCTGCTCCAGCTGGGCTCGGCTGAGCGGCGGCGCGGAAGGCGTGGCGGACATGACGCCCAAGTGTATGCGCCCGGCCGGGCCGCGATTTAGCCCTGCGTCCTGAGCGCGCCCCGACAAGAGTGAAACTACGTCAGGAATCGCTTCGGCCTAGGCGGCCTCCGCCGCGGGCAGCGTGTTCGCGAGGAAGCCGCCGGATTGATGCCGCCAGAGCCTGGCATAGTGCCCCTCCAGGGCGAGCAGCTCGGCGTGCGTTCCCTGCTCGACGATGCGGCCGGCGTCGAGCACCACGAGCCGGTCCATGCGCGCCACCGTGGAGAGCCGGTGCGCGATGGCGATGACGGTCTTGCCCTGCATGAGGTCGAGCAGCTGCTCCTGGATCGCGAGCTCCACCTCGCTGTCGAGCGCCGAGGTGGCCTCGTCCAGCACCAGGATCGGCGCGTCCTTGAGGATCACCCGCGCCAGCGCGACGCGCTGGCGCTGGCCGCCCGAGAGCTTGACGCCGCGCTCGCCGACATGGGCGCCGTAGCCGCTGCGCCCCTTCCAGTCCTGCAGCCCGAGGATGAAGTCGTGCGCCTGGGCCTTGCGTGCGGCTTCCTCGACCTGCGCGTCGCTCGCGCCCGGCCGGCTGTAGCGGATGTTGGCCGCGATCGAGCGGTGCAGGAGCGAGGTGTCCTGGGTCACCATGCCGATCGCCGCGCGCAGGCTCTCCTGCGTCACGCCGGCTATGTCTTGGCCGTCGATCGCGATGCTTCCCGCCTCGAGGTCGTGAAAGCGCAGCAGGAGGTGCACCAGCGTCGACTTTCCGGCGCCAGAGCGCCCGACCAGGCCGACGCGCTCGCCCGGGCGGACCGTGAGCGTGAGGTCGTCGAGCACCGGCTTCGCGTCCTTGCGCCCGTAGCTGAAGCTCAGCCTCTCGAAGCGGACCTCGCCGCGCGAGACTTCGAGCGGGCGCGCGCCCGGACGGTCGACGCCGCTGTGCGGCACGGCGATGGTGCGCATGCCTTCCTGCACCACGCCGACGTTCTCGAAGATCGCGGTGACTTCCCAGCTGACCCAGCCCGCCGAGGCCGCGACCTGCCACGCCAGCGGCAGCGCGGTCGCGACCACGCTCGCCGGGATCGCGCCCCGCACCCACAGCGCCAGGCCGACGGTTCCGGTGGCGACCAGCAGCGCCACGTTCATCAGCGTGAGGCAGAGCATGAACCAGGTAATGAGGTCCATGTGCGCCGCGATCGCTTCCTGGTGGCGGTCGATCGAGGCCCGCACGTAGGCGTCCTCGTCCGACTGGCGCGCGAACAGCTTCACCGTGAGGATGTTGGTGTAGCTGTCGACGACGCGGGCCATGACGCGCGAGCGCGCCTCGGAGCTGGTGCGCGACAGGTCGCGCAGGCGCGGCACGAAGTAGCGCAGGAAGAAGACGAAGCCCACGAACCAGGCGAGCGTCGGCAGGCCGAGGCGCCAGTCCGAGACGGTCATCAGGCCGAAGGCGGCGACGCCGTAGACCACGATGTACCAGACGGCGCGGATCGCGGCCATGGTGCTCTCGCGCAGCGCCTGCGCGGTCTGCATGACGCGGTTGGCGATGCGCCCGGCGAAGTCGTTCTGGAAGAACGGCCAGCTCTGCCGGATCACGTGCCAGTGGCTCTGCCAGCGGATCAGGCTGGTCGCGCCCGGGATCAGCCCCTGCAGGCGGATCAGCAGGTCGGCCAGGATCGCCGCCGGCCGCAGCACCAGGAAGGCGAGGCCGAGGCCGACCAGCACCGGCCACTGCGCATCGAGCGCGGCGCGGCGGTCCGCCGCCTCGGTCAGCGCCACCACCTTGCCGATGAATACCGGCACGACCGTGTCGAGCAGCGCGACCGCGAGGCTGGCGACGAACATCGCCGCGTACCAGCGCTTGTGCTGCGCGATGAAGTGCCAGTAGAAGGCCGAGAGGCCGGGCGGCGGCGCGCCGGGCGGCCGGGCGGCCGAGCCCTTGGCGGCGGAATCGAAGAGCTTCAAGGCGCGATCACGGGCGGCGTTCTTTCCCAGCCGAAGGAGCGCCGCACCGCCTCGCGCCAGCGCGCCAGCAGCTGCTCCGCCTCCGCGCGGGGCATGCGCGGGCCGAAGCGCTTGTCCATCTGCCACTGCGCCGCGATCTCCTGGCGCGACTGCCACACCCCGGTGTGCAGGCCGGCGAGGTACGCGGCGCCGAGCGCGGTGGTCTCGAGGATCTTCGGCCGCACCACCGGCACCCCGAGGATGTCGGCCTGGAACTGCATCAGCAGGTCGTTCGCCGCCGCGCCGCCGTCGACGCGCAGCTCGGCGAGCGTCATGCCGGCGTCCTTCTGCATGGCTTCGAGGACGTCCGCGCTCTGATACGCGATCGACTCCAGCGCGGCGCGCGCGATGTGCGCGCGCGACGAGCCGCGCGTCAGGCCGACGATGGCGCCGCGCGCGTGCGGGTCCCAGTGCGGCGCGCCCAGGCCGGCAAACGCCGGCACGACGTAGACGCCGCCGTTGTCCAGCACTTCCGAGGCCAGGCGCTCGACTTCCGCCGACGAGGCGAAGAATTTGAGCTCGTCGCGCAGCCACTGCACCACCGCGCCGCCGATGAAGACGCCGCCCTCGAGCGCGTACTCGCGCTCGGCGTCGCGCGCGTCGAGGGCGCGCCCCAGCTGCGCCGCCGCCGTGCTGACGAGGCCGTTCTGCGAGCGCACCACGCGGTCGCCCGTGTGCAGCAGCATGAAGCAGCCGGTGCCGTAGGTGTTCTTCGCCATGCCCGGGCGGTGGCAGCCCTGGCCGAACAGCGCCGCCTGCTGGTCGCCCGCGATGCCGGTGATCGGCACCGGGGTGCCGAGCGTCGCCGGCGCGATCATGCCGAAGGCGTGCGACGACGGGTAGACGTCGGGCAGCAGCGCGCGCGGCACGCGGAACAGCTGCAGCAGCTCCGGGTCCCAGTCGCCGAGATGGATGTTGAACAGCATGGTGCGCGCCGCGTTCGACGGGTCGGTGACGTGCGTGCGGCTCTGCGAGAGGTTCCACACCAGCCACGTGTCCACGGTGCCGAAGGCAAGCTCGCCGCGCTCGGCGCGCGCGCGCGCGCCCGGCACGTTGTCGAGCAGCCAGCCGATCTTGGTGCCGGAGAAGTAGGGGTCGATGACGAGGCCGGTGCGCTCGGTCACGAGGCTCTCGGCGCCGACCTGCTTCAGCTCGTCGCATTGCGCCGCGGTGCGGCGGTCCTGCCAGACGATGGCGCGATGGATCGGCTTGCCCGTCTGCCGGTCCCAGATCAGCGTGGTCTCGCGCTGGTTGGCGATTCCGGCGGCGACGATCTCCTCCGGCCGGATGTCGGCGAGCTTCACCGCCTCGCGCGCAACGTCCCGCTGGGTGCGCCACAAGTCGTCCGGGTCGTGCTCCACCCAGCCGGGCTGCGGGTAATGCTGCTCGAACTCCTGCTGCGCGGACGCGACCGCCTTGCCGTGCTCGTCGAACACGATGGCGCGCGAGCTGGTGGTTCCCTGGTCGAGCGCGAGGACATGACGCATGTCAATGATTCTAGCAAGCAGCCCGGTGCTACACTGCGCCGCTCCGAGGGAAAACACGAATGAAAATCCACGAGTACCAGGGCAAGGAGCTGTTCCGCAAATTCGGCGTCGCGACGCCGCGCGGCATCGCGTGCTTCGGCGCCGGCGAGGCGGTCGAGGCGGCGCGCAAGCTCGGCGGCAAGGTCTGGGTGGTGAAGGCGCAGATCCACGCCGGCGGGCGCGGCAAGGGCGGCGGCGTGAAGCTGGCGAGGTCGCTGCCCGAGGTGAAGGCGCTTTCGGAGAAGATGATGGGGATGCAGCTCGTCACGCACCAGACCGGCCCCGCCGGCCAGAAAGTGCGGCGGCTGCTGATCGAGGAAGGCGCCGACATCGCGAAGGAGCTCTACGCCGGCATGGTGGTCGACCGCGTCACGCAGCGCGTCTGCCTGATGGCCTCCTCCGAGGGCGGCATGGACATCGAGGAGGTCGCCGCGAAGACCCCGGAGAGGATCCACAAGGTATTCATCGATCCCGAGAAGGGCCTCACCGAGGGCGAGGCGGCGGCGGTGAGCCGCAAGATCGGCGTGCCGGAGGCGTCGGTGGCGCAGGCGGCGGCGCTGCTGCAGGGCCTGTACCGCTGCTTCTACGAGACCGACGCCTCGCTGGCCGAGATCAACCCGTTGATCCTCACCGGCGACGGCCGCGTGGTGGCGCTCGATTCGAAGCTCAACTTCGACGACAACGCGCTGTTCCGCCATCCCGACATCGTCGCGATGCGCGATCTCGACGAGGAGGACCCGCTCGAGATCGAAGCCTCGAAGTACGACCTGAACTACATCTCGCTCGACGGCGCGATCGGATGCATGGTCAACGGCGCCGGCCTCGCCATGGCGACCATGGACACGATCAAGCTGTTCGGCGGCTCGCCGGCCAACTTCCTCGACGTCGGCGGCGGCGCCACCGCCGAGAAGGTCACCGCGGCGTTCAAGATCATGCTCTCCAACCCGAAGGTGAAGGCGATCCTGGTCAACATCTTCGGCGGCATCATGAAGTGCGACACCATCGCCGCCGGCGTGGTCGCGGCGGCGCGGGAGGTGAAGCTCTCGGTGCCGCTGGTGGTGCGGATGAAGGGCACCAACGAGGACCTCGGCAAGAAGATCCTCAAGGATTCGGGGCTGCCGATCATCTCGGCCGACAACATGGCCGACGCGGCGAAGAAGGTGGTGGCCGCGCTGAAGAAAAAGAAAAAACCGAAGCCCAAGCCGAAGCCGAAGCCGAAGGCGAAGGCGAAGAAGAGGGCGGTCAAGCCGAAGCAGCGGGGGAAGAAGAAATGAGCATCCTCATCAACCGCAACACCCGCGTCGTGACGCAGGGCATCACGGGCAAGACCGGCCAGTTCCACACCCAGACCAGCCGCGCCTACGCCAACGGCCGGGAATGCTACGTCGCCGGCGTCAACCCGAAGAAGGCGGGCGAGAACTTCGAGGGCATCCCGATCTTCGCGACCGTCAAGGAGGCGAAGGAGAAGACCGGGGTCAACACGTCGGTCATCTACGTGCCGCCGCCGTTCGCCGCGGCGGCGGTCTGGGAGGCGGTGGCTGCAGACCTCGACCTCGTCATCTGCATCACCGAGGGCATCCCGGTGCGCGACATGATCGAGGTGCGCGACCGCATGCGCAAGCAGAACCGGCGCACGCGCCTGGTCGGCCCGAACTGCCCCGGCGTGATCACGCCCGACGAGATCAAGATCGGCATCATGCCCGGGCACATCCACAAGAAGGGGCGCGTCGGCGTGGTGTCGCGCTCGGGCACGCTTACCTACGAGGCGGTGGGCCAGCTCACCGAGCTCGGCATCGGGCAGTCGAGCGCAGTCGGCATCGGCGGCGACCCGGTAAACGGCCTGAAGCACATCGACGTGCTGAAGCTGTTCAACGAGGATCCCGACACGGACGCGGTCATCATGATCGGCGAGATCGGCGGCTCGGACGAGGAGACCGCGGCGCAATGGGTCAAGGGCAACATGCGCAAGCCGGTGGTCGGCTTCATCGCCGGCGTCACCGCGCCGCCCGGAAAGCGCATGGGCCACGCCGGCGCCATCATCTCCGGCGGCAAGGGCACGGCGCAGGAGAAGCTCGAGGTGATGTCGGCCTGCGGCATCAAGGTCACCAAGAACCCCGCCGAGATGGGCAAGCTCCTCAAGTCGGCGCTGAAGTAGCGAAGACAGGGACAGGCCGCGTTTTCCGCCGATTCGGGGAGGGGGACCTGATTTTCGAGGACTGGAAGGGATTTCTCGGCCGGCTCGAGCGCGCCGCGCGCGCCGACCCGGAGCTCGGGGCGTTCTCGGCGAACGCGGATTGCTGCTTTCGGCTCGTGAACGGCCCCCTCGGCGCGATCTTCGCGTTCCGCGGCGGGAAGGGCGTCGAAATCGGCGAGTCGTCCGGCGGAACGCCGTCGTTCGCGCTCGAAGCGCCCGCCGAGGTGTGGCGGAAGTTCTTCTCCTTCCCGCCGCCGGCGCCGTACCACTCCATTTACGCGATGAAGATGCGCGTGCCCGAGTTCCGCGTCAGCGGCGACGAGAGGGCGCTGGCGCAGAACGCCTCGCTGGTTCGCCGCGTGCTGGAGATCGGCCGCGCGATCGTGAGCGACATTCGGGAACAGCCCGAGAAGCGCGCCGCCAGGACGGCGGCGAAGGAGCCCGTGCGCGCGGGCTATGTCTGGATCGAGCTGGAAGGGCGGCCCTGCCGGATCTTCTACGAGGAAGCCGGGCAAGGACGCGACCTGCTCTGCCTGCACACCGCGGGCTCGGACTCGCGCCAGTTCTGGAAGCTGCTGAACGACGCGGGCCTCGCGTCGCAATGGCGGATGGTGGCGTTC
>Ga0335085_10006036_pt1 | contig 19257 bp, 18 predicted proteins | sample Lox_Sample_45_FD_206712 | JGI IMG/M metagenome (GOLD analysis project Ga0335085, IMG submission 206712) | Soil microbial communities from Loxahatchee National Wildlife Refuge, Florida, United States - Lox_Sample_4.5 | ecosystem: Environmental > Terrestrial > Soil > Wetlands | place: USA...
AAGTCCGGCGAATGACGTCGGCAATCGGCCATCCCACGTTGCGACTGATGCGGGTGCGGATCGGACAATTGGAATTGGCGAATCTGGAACCGGGAAAATGGAAAATCTTGTCGGACGCCGAACGGAAGCTCGTGCTGGCTCAATAGTGCTTCTTCAACCAGAAAACGGCGGCAAGCGCCGCGATGCTGAAGAGAGACATGACAAGGGCTGAGTTCGCAAAAAAATAGGAGCCGGCGACGATCGCGATACCGCCGAATAGCGGAATCATTTCGTTCCGTTTCCATCCGTAGATGGCAAATCCAGAACCAATGGCTCCCCAGATAATGGAGGCAATGATGGAATTGGTATCTCCGACGAGACCTTTTAAATCGTTTGGTGGCACGAGGAAGTTTAGCGGGAACCGTGACGCACGGCGAGAATTTGTTTACTCTCGCTGCATGTCGTTGCCAGCTTATATGCGCGCCCGGGCGGATGGCGTTTTGCTCTCCATAAAACTGCAGCCGCGCGCGTCCGCCAATGCAATCGGCGAACCGCTCGGCGATGAATTGCGCATCAAAGTGACCGCGCCGCCGGTGGATTCGGCGGCGAATGAGGCGTTGATTGAGTTGCTGGCGGGAACATTGGATTGCGCGCGCGGACGGGTGGAACTGGTGCGCGGGCAAACCTCGCGGCATAAGGTCGTTGCCGTCCGCGGGATGACTCCGGAAGAGGTGTTGAAAAAATTACGCGGCTAGAGGCTGGATTCCATTACTCGTCGCCGCTCGGTGAAAACCGCAATCAACAGCAAGACCAACCCCGCGCCGTTGATGACATCGCCAAACGCCCTCAACCACACCTGGACGAGATTAACGTTGATCGAATCTCTCAAGCCCAGGTTTTCCACGGCCAGCCAGAAAGCCGCGCCGCTGAGCGCGTTCATGGCGATCAAGGCGAAGCCCAGCAGGCAAAACAATGCGGGGCGCGGTGTTTGCTTCCATCGCAATCGGCAAACAACATACGCCGCCAGGCACACCAGAAGGGTCGGGAGGCCCATCGCGAGTTCCACGAAAAACATCCAGTTGGCTTTAATGTACATAGGTCAGTTCGTTGGTTGACTAAACTGCACATCACGAACTCGCGCTGGTGTAGCGTCGCAGCGAAGCGCGCCAGCCGAGTTCGGAGACGGTGAAACAAGCCGCCGCCATCGCCAGCAGGAGGAAAATGGAACTGACGTTGTCCAATTTATCCGCCAGCACGCGGGCCGGCACGTTGGAAACGAGCAGCATCGGAATAGCGAAAGTAAAGATGGCTTTAAAAACTCCCTGGAACGCTTCGTCCGGCATGCGGGCGATGTTGAACAGGTTGTAATAGCCCCAGACGATCCCTTGCGCGCGCACCGTCCAGAAACTGATGGTGGCCAGCAGAAACATGAGCGAGTAGTGAATCACGATTCCCGCGACGCAGAGTGCGAGAAATACAAGAATGTGCGGCAGCGTGGGCATGAAGTGCAGCTTGTGCGCGGCGTAAGCGATGATGGCGGCGCCGGATGCGGCATTGATGAACGCGCCCAAATCCACCTGGCGGAACGAGACGACGAAGCGCGTATTGATGGGCAGCAGCATCAGGAAATCGAGTTTCCCGGTGCGAACGAGTTCGGACAAGTTGGTGCAATTGATGAGAAAGAATGCCTGGAAGATTTGTTGAATAAAATGGCTCGCGCCAACAAGCATCACGACCTGCCATTTCGTCCATGAGCCGATGTTGGTCGTGTGCAGGTAAAGTACGCTGATGAAAGTGAGTTGCAGGCCGAACCAGCAAAATTCGACAATAATCCAAAGAAGAAAATTGCCTTTGAACATCGTCTCGCGCGTGACGGAGTTTTTCCAAAGCGCGGCGTAGATCGTGAGATAGCGTTTCAGGTTCATTTGGAGGCCATCACGTGGACATGCGTTCCATGTCGCGGAAAGAGCGACGCACCGACCTTTGCAAGCGCACGACCGCCGCGGCGCAGCGGGCCCATTTTTTCGCGGGGCTGGAAACTATTGAATGAGCCCGCGGCAAGGATGTTAAAGCCGGCGCCGGCAAACAGGCGGCGCAGTTCCGGCGGCGCATATTCGCGCCAGTGAAATCCGTGGAAGGCTTTTTTGCCGTCGATTTCGTAATCCTCCCACTTGTAATAGTCGTCGACCAGGAAATCCTCGCCTTTGCCCGTGAGCAGCAGCGCGAGCCGCTGCCAGGAGGCTTTATTGGGAACCGTGACGCAAACGCGTCCGCCGGGTTTGAGTACGCGATGAAATTCGCGCACGAGTTTCACCGGGTTGAAATTGAAATGCTCCATCGTTTCCCAACACAGGATCCTGTCGAAGCTGCTGTCCGGAAACGCCAGCCGGTGCGTGGCCGATTTGATCGGGCCGAACACTTCGGCGAAATCCATGTAGGAAACTTTTATGCCGTGCCGCTCGTACAGCGGATCCAGTTTGCGGACGACCGGGTCATCCCCTTCGAGCACCGTGTAACCCGACGCGCGCGGGCGCAGGATGAACGGCATGAAGCCGTAAAACGGGCCAATCTCCAACACCTCCCCGAGTGGCGCGGAAAACAAACCGAACATCTCAGCGCATTGATGCAACCGGCCGGCGTGAGTCTGAAAATAATCCTGCAGGCCGTTCGAGCCGTTGAATTGCTTCAGCAGCGGCTCGGCGGAGGTTTTGAATTCTTTCAAGGTCATGGAATCATCCACCAACGGCTTCGTATTTTTTAATTCCCCGGTTCCACGCGAACCGCGCGAGTACGTACAGGGCGCAGACCCAGAGAAATTGAATGAGCAGGCCGCGCGCGAGTTCGGTTCCGGTCACTTTACCCATGTAAACGCTGATGGGGAAGTAAAGCTGATACGGGAAAGGCGTAAAAAAGAGCACGCGCTCCATGAACGGCGGCAGAATATCGAGCGGAAACAAATGGCCGCTGGCGAGGTATTCGAAGGCGAACAGGATGAAAATGAAGGTGGACACTTCCAGCACCCAAAATGCCAGCATGGCCATGGTGTAGGACATGAAAAATTGCAGCATGGCCGTGAGGCCGACCGAAATCAGGAAAAAAACGAGCGCCGTCCAGTTGGGCGGCAGCACGAAATAGTTGTGCAGGCACGAAATAAAAATCGCCAGTGGAATGGCGGACACCGCAAGATAGGTAATCCGCCCGGACACGAAGAGGCAGAATCGGTATAAAAGATAATCAATTGGTTTGAGCAGGAACTGGCTGATGTTGCCATCCTTGATGTCGGCGGCGATTTGATGATCGTCATCCGTGACGGCCGTGAGCGCATCGACGACGGTCGTGAGCAAATAGTAGGAAACCATTTGGGCGTAGGTGTAGGAGCCGACCATGCTGCTGTTATCTTTGGCAGCGTTCCCCCTATAAATCGCCCGCCACACGTAAAGCATGGCCAGCAATGGAATGAAGCCGAACAGCGACCGCACGAGAAAGTTGAAACGGTAGGTCAGGCTGTTCTGAATGCCGATGTTGAGGACGTGTCGGTATTTTTTCATCCCGCATTAATTTAGCCAGCGCCGATTCTGAAAATCGTGTTCCGCCCAATGTCAATTTGGAGTAATGACCGCATGTTCACATTATTTTGAACCAATTATGTTCCGTGGAACATAACTTGCGCTGCGCAAAATGGAAATTGATTTGCGATGCGCGCACGAGCCTCGTACCGTGACGCCTGAATACCATCAAATATGTCAAAGAAACCTCTGACGAGCAGCGAATTGACGGAACTGACCGCTGGACTGAACAAATTGGCGCGCAACCTCTGGTGGACCTGGGACCAGGAAGCCCAGGACATTTTCGCGGAGCTTTCGCCGCGCTGCTGGCAGAATCTGTATCATAATGCCGTCGCCGTGCTGCACGAAGTTTCCGAATACGAGCTGCGCGTGCGCCTGCAAGACCCGAGTTTCGCCGCGCGCGTGCGGGACGTGCTGAAGGATTTTGACACCTATCTGAACGACAAATCCACTTGGTGCCACACCCGCGCGCCACAGCTTCACCAAAAACCGATCGCGTATTTCTCGGCGGAATTTGGTTTTCACGAGACGCTGCCCATCGCCGCCGGCGGCCTCGGCGTGCTGGCCGGCGATCATGCGAAATCCGCGAGCGATCTCGGCCTCGGATTTGCGGGCATCAGCCTTTTCTATCGCGAAGGTTATTTTCAACAGGCCTTCGATGCGAACAACTGGCAGACGGAATATTACACGCTGCTCAATCCCAAAAACCTGCCGCTGGAACCGGTGCTCAACGCGAAGGGCGAGCAAATCGTTTGTTCGCTGGACATCGGAATGAACCAGGTGTTTTTCCAGGCGTGGCGTGTCAATGTGGGGCGCGTGCCCGTCTATTTGCTCGACACGAACCTCCCGCAAAACGAGCAGCATTTCCGGGATTTGACACTGCGTGTTTACGGTGGCGACAGCACCACCCGCATCATGCAGGAGATGTTGCTGGGCATCGGCGGCGTGCGCCTGCTCCGCACGCTGGGCGTGGAACCCTCGACCTTCCACATGAACGAGGGCCACGCGGCGTTCCTGGCGCTGGAATTGATTCGCGAAAAAGTCGCCGCGGGAAAATCGCTGGAACAGGCTTACGCGCAGACCAAATCAGAATGTCTTTTCACAACGCACACGCCGGTCGAAGCGGGACATGATCGATTCAGCCCGGATTTGATGAGCTACGCGATGCAGCGTTATCGCACGCAACTGCCGCTGGAATTCAAGGAACTGATGGCGCTCGGCCGCGTGGACACGAAGAGCGATACCGAACCGTTTTGCATGACGGTGCTGGCGCTGAAGTTCTCGCGGGCGGCGAACGGCGTGAGCGAATTGCACGGGCGCGTGAGCCGGCACATGTGGCAATCGCTGTATCCCGGCAGGACGGTCGACCAGGTGCCCATTGGACACATCACGAATGGCATTCATCTGCTGGGCTGGATGAAGGGAACGGTGCGGAAATTCTGGCGCCACCAGCTCGGTGGCGAGGACCGGCACATGCCCCAATGGGATGCAAAAATCAATTCGCCGGAATTCTGGCAGAAAATGACCGACCCGGATTTTATTTCTGACGAGGAATTGTGGGCGCTGCGCTACAACCTTCGGCGCGAGTTGATTGAATTCGCGCGCCGGCGCCTGTTGCAGCAACGGCAGCGCGTCGGCCCGGGAGATTTTATTTCATACGACCAATTGCTGAATCCGGACGCGCTGACCATCGGCTTCGCGCGGAGATTTGCGACTTACAAGCGCGCGCCGCTAATTTTCCAGCAGATGGAAAATATCGTAAAGCTCACGCGCGACAAGACGCGGCCGATTCAATTTATTTTTGCCGGCAAGGCGCATCCTCGCGACGACGATGGAAAGCGTTACATCCAGCACATCATTCACCTGAGCAAATACAGCGATTTGCAAGGCAGCCTGGTGTTTATCGAGAATTACGACATTCACGTGGCCCGACAGATGGTTTCCGGGTGTGATGTGTGGCTGAACAATCCGCGCCGGCCGCTCGAGGCTTCCGGCACCAGCGGCATGAAGGCCGGCTGCCACGGCTGCCTGAACCTGAGCATTTTGGACGGCTGGTGGCGCGAGGGCTATGACGGCACGAATGGTTTTGCGATCGGTGAAGACGCGCACGCGGATTCCGTCGAACAGCAGGACCGCGAGGACAGCGCGAATCTGTATCGGGCACTGACAGAAGATGTTATTCCCCTCTTCTATAAACGCGACACGGCGGGAGTTCCGCGCCAATGGCTCCAACGCGTCCGCCGCGCCATGAGCACGCTGGTGCCACAATTCACCACGGCGCGAATGGTGAAGGAGTATACGGAGAAGTATTACGTCACAAAATAAGCCCTGGCGCGGGCGTAAACGTGTTCCGTGAATATGCATTGAGGCTCCGAAAAGTATTCACGGAATACGGAATGCGCATCACTCAGACTTGGTTTCGCGCCGGAATCACGTTATCTTCCTTCAGTGCCGCTGGACATAAAATCACAGACAAAGGAACAACTCGAAGCGCAATTCAAAGCCTGGGGTGAACCCGCTTATCGCATCGCGCAGGTCCTGGAGTGGCTTTATGTGCATCGCGTGACGAATTGGCAGGCGATGACGAATTTGCCCACGGCGCTGCGCGAGCGCTTGCGCGGGCACTATTCACTTCAGACGCTCGAACTGGTTCGCAAGCAGGGCTCGCGCGATGCCACGCAGAAATTTTTATGGCGGCTGGCGGATCATTCGCTGATCGAAAGCGTCCTCATTCCCGCAAACCCGGCACTCTACGGCGAAGTCAGCGACCGGCATACACTTTGTGTTTCCACGCAAGTCGGTTGCGCCTATGGCTGCAAATTCTGCGCGAGCGGGCTGGAAGGCTGGAAACGAAATCTAGATGTGGAGGAAATCGTCGAACAGGTGCTGGCTGTGGAACGATGGAACAGTCAGAACGCGGAACGCGGAACACGGAACGCGGAAACAAAGACGGTTCCGCGTTTCATCGATAATCTCGTCATCATGGGCATGGGCGAACCGCTGGCGAATTACGAGAATCTGCTGAAGGCGCTGAAGATTTTGAATGCGCCGTGGGGCGGCGGCATTGGCGCGCGCAAGATTACCATTTCCACGAGCGGGCTGGCGCCGCAGATTCGCAAATTGGCGGAGGAACCGCTGCAATTCCGGCTCGCGCTTTCGTTGCACGGAGCGACCGACGAAACCCGCAATAAAATCATGCCGGTCAATCGCAAATATCCGCTGAAGGAACTGACGGCTGCCTGCGAGTTCTATCAGCAACAAAAGGGGCGCATGATCACCTTCGAATACATTTTGATTGCCGGCGTCAACGACGGCCTGGACCAGGTGCTGCCGCTGGCGAAACTCGCACGGACGTTGAACGCGAAGGTGAACCTGATTCCCTACAACAAAGTGGAAGACCTGGCGTGGGAGCGGCCAACCGAACAAGCGCAGGAGGCGTTTCTCGCGGCGCTGGAAAAACAAAATGTCACCGCGACGCTGCGCCGCGAAAAGGGGCATGATATCGACGCCGCGTGCGGGCAGTTGCGGCTGAAAACGGAACGGGAACTGGCCGCGCTGTAACCTTTCCCCCAGCCGACCCCTCTTTTCATTCGACAACCATTTTAATAGTGCAATATTTGCGGCAAGCACCGCAAAATCTGTCGAACGGAGTTACTATGAAAATTCAACGCCGCGAATTTTTGAAACGGTCGGCCATTGGCCTTGGTGGAATGCTTGTGGGGGCCAGGTTTGGCGCGATCAAAGCCCTCGGCGCCACTCCTGCAACGACAAGTTCCACGCCTAAATATTTTGATCCTTTCCAGCGTGTTCCCCTCGGCAAAACCGGGCTGAAAGTCTCCCGCCTTTGCATGGGCACCGGCACCAGCGGCGTGCAGCATCAATCGAATCAAACCCGGCTCGGTCGCGATAACCTGAATCGTATCCTGCGCGATGCGCTCGAACGGGGCATCCGCACATTTGATTGTGCGGACCAATACGGGTCGCATCCCTACCTCGCTTCGGCGATGAAAGATGTCCCGCGCGACAAATACGACATCATTACCAAGATTCGCTGGCACGGACGGGACGATGAGCCGGATGCGAATGTTTACGTGGATCGTTTTCTCAAGGAGCTGGCGACAGACCACATCGACTTATTGCTGATTCATTGCGTCACGGCGGCGGATTGGCCGCAACAGATGCGCAAGCAGATGGATATTCTTTCCAGTTACAAGGAAAAGGGCATCATTCGCGCGCTTGGCGTTTCGTGCCATTCGATCCCCGCGCTGGAAGCTGCGGCGGTCGAGCCGTGGGTGGAATCGGTGCATACGCGCATCAATCCTTACGGGATGAGCATGGACGGCGCGCCGGAAAAGGTCGTTCCGGTGATAAAGAAAATTTACGCGGCCGGCAAGGGCGTCGTGGGAATGAAAATTGTGGGCGCCGGCCGCCTGCGTGCGGACTCGGACCGCCAGGAATCCGTGAAATACGCGCTGGGTTTAGGCTGTGTGAGCATTTTGAATGTGGGGTTTGAGAGCACGGACCAGATTGATAATCTTGCCAGCCATATTCAAAAGACGCAGCAGGTTGTGAACGCGTAGGCGTCATCACCTGCCCTGCCCTTTCCTCTTCGCACCGCAGTGTCCCAATTGAAAGAGCGCGGCCTTTAGGCCGCTTCAGCACGACATTATCGAGCCTATGGAAAAATCCGAATCCATTGACTCTATTACCTTGAAGCGACCTGAAGGTCGCGCTCCTACGCAATCAACTTAGGACACTCCCCTTCACACCGATAGTTTGCATTGGACGCCCTCCCGTTCTATTTTGCCCGCGTGATTGCTTTGCTCGATTACGGTTCGGGAAATTTGCGCAGCGTGCACAAGGCGCTGCTCAAGGTTGGCGCGGATGTCCGCATCGCGCAGCGCCCGGATGAAATGTCCGGCGCGGAGGCTGTGGTGCTGCCGGGCGTTGGCGCGTTCGACGATTGCATCCATGCGCTGCGAAAGCAGGAGCTTTTGGACGCGTCAAAGAAATTTATCGAGACCGGAAAACCGTTTCTCGGGATCTGCGTGGGTTACCAGGCGTTGTTTGAGCGAAGCGAGGAATTCAACAGCTGCGCGGCAGGACTCGGTGTTTTCAAGGGCAGCGTGGTCCGTTTTTCAGAAAAGGACGGGCTGAAGATTCCGCAGATTGGATGGAATCAGCTCGATGCGATTAATTCGCAGTGTCCTCTTTATCGCGGCATCGAAAACGGCAGTTACGTTTATTTCGTGCATAGCTTTTTCCCCAGGCCGGCGGATGTGAGCATCGTCGCGACACGGACCACTTACGGGGAAAGTTTCGCGTCATCGGTCTGGCGGGACAATGTGTTTGCCACGCAATTTCACCCCGAAAAAAGCCAGAAAGTCGGCTTGCAGTTGCTGAAGAACTTCGTGGATTACGCCGCGAAGAATTAAGCGCTACGCCTTTCGATTCACGGGCAGCCGGACTTTGAAACGCGTTTCGCCGGGTTGCGATTCAAACTCGATTTCTCCCCCGTGACGGTCGCCAATGATGCGGTTGCTGATGACTAATCCGAGCCCCGTTCCTCGACCGACGGCTTTGGTGGTGAAAAAAGGTTCGAACATTCGGGCCTGCACGTCCCGAGGAATGCCCGGACCGTTGTCGACGATTTCGACCACAACCTGGTCATGCTCAAAACTGGTGCCGACACAAATCTTGCCGGTGCCGTTGACAGCATCGATGGCATTATCGATCAGGTTCGTCCACACCTGATTAAGTTCGCTGCCATAAGCGGGAATGCGAGGGATGGTGCGATCGAACGCGCGCACAACGGTCATGTTTTTCAATTTGTGCCCAAGCATGACGAGTGTGCTTTCGATTCCTTCGTGGACGTCCACTTCCTGCATTGGGGATTGGTCCATGTAAGAATAGGATTTGACCGCTTTGACAAGTTCACCGATGCGGCCGGTCGTTTGCTCAATCTGGCCGACAAGCGATTTCAGATTCAACCGCGCTTCGATCCAGCACAAAGCGTCCGCGCGACCATTCGCAGGAAGCGCGTCGGTCACTTTCGCGAGCCACTCCGGGCCCAGGCCTGCGCTCACGAAGGTTGGAGCGATGTCCCACGCGTTGGGAACACCATGAGAATTGAGCCAATTGGCCACCAAATCTTCGCGGTCGCTGCGCGTCAGATGATCCAGCTCGGGAGGCTTTTGTTGGGCCGCGTCCTGTGCAGCATCAGTCAGGCACTGCCAGTTTTCCGGTGTCAGCACCTCGCTGAGGCTGCAGAGATATTCCTGTATTTTGTCGCTGGTTTCCTGCAAATGCGCAGCAGCGCGGCGGGCCGCGGCGGCGGGATTATTCAATTCATGCGCCAGACCGGCGGCCATCGTGCCCAGCGCAACGAGCTTCTCGCGCTGTTGCGAATAGCCTTCGAAATTCCGCATGCGGTTCGAAGCCGAACGGAAAATTTCCCTCGTGATGCCCGGGGAACAAACCAGCATGCGCCAGAAATTTTCTTCGTTCAGGCGAAACAGTCGGGCCGGCTTGGAAACGCGCACGGTGGAAAGCCAGGGGATGTCCAGCAGGATCATGATTTCACCGGTGAAATTCCCGGCTTTGGTCACAGCCATGAGGATGGACTGCCGATCATACGTGCGCGTGATGCGGAGTTCGCCTTCCAGCACAAGATGAAAGAAGCCGTTTTTTTCACCTTCCGCGGCCAGCACAGTGCCTGTCGGCGCTTCGATGATTTCGCCGCCTTCGAGACAGTGCAGGTCCGCGTCGGTCAAGCCGGCGAACAGCGGCACCGAGCGCACTTGCTGGAGTTCCGCGGGTGTCATGCTCATAACAAGCCGAGATATTGGTGGACAAGTTTCACCGCCATGGCGCCCTCCCCTACCCCCGAGGTCACGCCTTTTGCCGAACGATGCCGCACGTCTCCCGCAACAAAAATTCCGGGCACGCTCGTTTCCAGATAAAACGGATCGCGATTCGCCGTCCAGCCGGTTGGCCGTTTGCCTTCCAGCATCAAATGCTGGCCGGAGATCAAATAACCTTGCGCGTCACGTTCCACCACGCCGGCAAGCCAATCCGTTCTGGGCACCGCCCCCGCGTAAATCAGCAGCGCGCTCGCGGGAACAGTTTCCGTCGCCTGCGTCCTGTTGTTGCGAATGGTGATTTTCTCGCAATGGTTGTCGCCTTCAACTCCAACCACGTTCGAATTCAATCTGACCTCGATATTTTTTGTCGCTCCGATTTGGTTTTCCAAATATTGCGACATGGAATCCGACAGCGAGTTTCCGCGCACGAGCATGGTGACCTTGCGGGCGACTTTTGAAAAATACATCGCCGCCTGGCCCGCGGAGTTGGCGCCGCCGACGATATAGATGTCCCCGTCGCGGTACGAAAACGCTTCGGACATCGGCGCATAATAATAAACGCCCGCGCCGCTGAGCCGATCCAGGCCGGGCACATCCAGTTTGCGAAAAGCAATGCCCGTGGCGACGAGGAGCGCCTTGGTGCCGATCTCGGAGCCGTCGGCCAATTTCAGAACCCGCGATGGCCCCTCGATGCGCACGCCGACGACCTCCTGCGGCGCGAGAATTTCCGTGCCGAAACGGCGGGCCTGGGCCACGGCGCGGCGGGCGAGATCATTGCCGCTCAATCCGGTCGGAAACCCGAGATAATTTTCAATGCGCGAGCTTCGCCCGGCCTGGCCACCGGGAGCTTCGCGTTCGATGAGCAGCGTATGCAGGCCGTCGGCAGAACCGTAAACCGCCGCCGCGAGTCCGGCCGGTCCCGCGCCCACGACCACCAAATCGTAAAACGGAAATTCAGCCTTGGTTCTCAACCCCAATTTGTGCGCAACTTCGCCAGTCGGGGGATTGCTCAAAAATGAACCGTCCGGAAAAACAACCACCGGCAGCGAGGCCGGGTCCGCGCCGGTCGTGCTCAACAATTGTTTGGCGGCTTCGTCGGTTTCAATATTCAGCCATTGATGCGGCACGAAATTGCGCCCGAGAAAATCGCGCACGTCGCTCGAATGCGGCGACCATTGATTGCCTATCACGCGCACGCCTTCAAAAGCGGGACGAAACGAGGACTGCCAGTCATCGAGCATGTCATCGACAACGCCGTAGAGACGTTCCTCGGGAGGGTCCCACGGTTTCATCAGGTAGTGATCGATGTGGACGCTGTTGATGGCGCGAATGGCGGCGTCGGTATCCGCGTAAGCGGTCAGCAGCGCGCGCTTGGCCTCCGGATAAAGCTCGATCGCTTTTTCAAGAAACTCCACGCCCGACATGCGGGGCATTCGCTGGTCCACAAGGAAAAGCGCGACCGGTTCGTTGCGGAGTTTGAGCTGTTTGGTCGACTCCAGGGCGGAAGAGCCCGAATCCGCGGAAATGACCCGGTAACGGTCTCCATATTTGCGGCGCAAATCGCGCTCCACGGCGCGCAATACGTCCGGATCATCGTCCACAGTCCAAATCACTGGTTTCGGCATAATGGCTTAATTCGTCTTGGTCGTCGCGTGAGCAGCTTTGTCCGGCGAATCGGCGGAAGGAAGCGTCGCGATCACGGCGCGCAATTCCGTCGGATAATTGCGTTCGCGCCAGGCATCAATTCCACCCATCAACGGCCGGACGCGCACGAATCCATTCCGCTGCAGCAATAACGCCATGCGGGCGCTGCTCACTTCGTTCGGGCACGAACAATACAAAACAATATCGCGATCGCGAGGAATTTCCTGGTGACGCGTTTTCAACTCTTCCATGGTCATGTGTTGCGCGCCGCGAATCAAGGCCGGGTCCCGCTCCACTTCGGCCTTGGAACGCAGATCGAGGATGATGATGTTCTCGCCGGTTTCGATTCTTTTAAAAAGTTCGTCCACCGTGATTCGCGCCATGCTCAATTCCTTCAACAAGCGACGCCGTTGATAAAATTTATAGCCCAGGTAAAGAACGACGAGGCCGATCACCAACGCCAATGCGCTGCTCCCGAGGCTCTCGAGTGCCGCGAGGACCTGGTCCAGCTGGCGGCTGAAAATCGCGCCGACCAGGATGAAACATCCCGTGTAAAGCAAGGAACCGAGCGTATCGAAAAGAAGGAACCGATGGAATTTGACCCCCGAATTGCCAGCCATTGGCGGCGCCAGGGTGCTGAGTCCCGGAATGAACTTCGCCACAATCACTCCGCGCATGCCGTATCGACCGAAGAGGTCCTGGGTTCGGCGAACGCATGAATCCGGTTCGAGTGAAACCCGACAGAGCAAATTCAGGATGCGTTGCCCGCCGTAACGACCAAGGTGGAACCAGATGGCATCCGCAAGCAGCGACCCCGACGCCCCGGCTGCGAGCGCGACATGCCACGCGGGTCTCCCAGTGACGCCCAAAGCCCCCGCCGCGAGCAACCATGGAGATGCCGGCAGCGGAATTCCCATCTGTTCGACAAATACCGCCGCGAACAAAACAGATGGGCCGTGCCGCGTCAAAAAATCCAAAATCTCATTCATGCCTATCGCGACTCGTCATTTTCCATTTGTGTCGTCGACAATCGGGTTGCGCCAGCCGACAGGCGGCGCCAGCCGCTCGGCCTCGGCCGGCCCCCAACTGCCCGGGTCGTATTCAAACACGGGCGTGCCAGCCTTCAGCACCGGGTCGACAATGCGCCAGGCTTCTTCAACGTAATCTTCACGTGCAAATAATGTGGCATCACCCGCCATCGCGTCACCCAGCACGCGTTCGTAAGCATCCATTTCCTTTGCGGACGGATGCCGCACGGCGAGCAATTCCGAGAGTTCGCTTTTCGAATCGTCTGCTGGTGAAGTGATATTCAAGCCGCACGCGAGCACGACATCCGGACTGATGCGCATGCGGACGTAGTTTGGTTCCAGCTTGTATCGTTTGAACATCGTGGGTGGCCGGCGCAGATGGATCTGGATTTCTGTGCAGGTCACGGCGAGCGATTTGCCGGCGCGAATGAAAATCGGAACACCATGCCACCGCCAGGAATCGATGTGCAGTTTCACCGCCGCGAAAGTTTCCACCTTGGAATCAGGCGCAACGCCTGGTTCCTGCCGGTAGCCCCGAAACTGGCCGCGCACCAGATTTTTCGGATCAATCGGAGCGATGGCTTTGAGGACTTTCACTTTTTCGTCGCGTATGGATTCGCTGTCCGTGCGCACCGGTGGCTCCATGGTGAGATTGGCGAGCACCTGGAACAGATGGTTTTGCACCACGTCGCGAACCGTGCCGACCTGCTCGTAAAACGCACCGCGCCCCTGCACGCCGAAATTCTCCGCCATGGTGATCTGCACACATTCGACGCAGGAACGATTCCAGAACGGTTCGAGTATTTCGTTCGCGAAACGAAAGAACAACATGCTGTGCACCGGCTGTTTGCCGAGATAATGATCAATGCGGAAAATCGAGCTCTCGTCAAAGGTCTGCAACAGGATTTTATTCAACTCGCGCGCCGAGGCGAGATCGCGGCCAAAAGGTTTCTCGATGATGACGCGGGCGTTCGCAGTGCAATTCGCCTTGCCCAACTGCTCCACCACCGTCGCGAACGCAGATGGAGGGATGGCGAGGTAGTGCGCGGGACGCTGCGAGGAACCCAATTCGCTCTTCAGCTTTTGAAATGTGGCTGCGTCGTTGTAGTCGCCGTCCACGTAATGCAGCAATTTGGTTAGTTTTTCAAAGGCCTCCGGATCGAGCCCGCCGTGTTTCTCCACGCTGTCCTTGGCGCGCGCTTTGAGTTGATCCAGGTTCCAACCGGCCTTGGCGACGCCGATGACCGGGACGTCAAGATGGCCGCGCTTCACCATCGCCTGTAGCGCCGGGAAAATCTTTTTATAAGCCAAATCTCCCGTGGCGCCAAAAAACACCAGGGCGTCGGAATATGTCGCGTTCATGGGTTTCTACTTCGCAGGTTTTTCCAGATGACCACCAAATCCAAAACGCATCGCGGAAAGCACCTTGTCCTGGAAGTCAGCTTCTCCGCGGGACGCGAAGCGCTCATACAGTGCCGTGGTCAAAACCGGCACCGGCACGCCTTCGTCGATTGCCGCCTTGATTGTCCAGCGGCCCTCGCCTGAATCGGAAACACGCCCCTCAAATTTCGCGAGTTTGGGGTCCGCCGCCAGGGCGCTTGCCGTCAAGTCCAGCAACCACGACGCAATGACACTTCCACGACGCCACACCTCGGCAACGTCGGCGAGATCCAGTTCATATTGATAATGTTCCGGGTCGCGCAACGGAGATGTCTCTGCATCCGCCGCATGTTCCTGTTTGCCGATGTTCGCAGCCTTCAGGACCCCCAACCCCTCGGCGTAAGCGGCCATGATGCCATATTCGATGCCGTTGTGGACCATTTTCACGAAATGGCCCGCGCCATTGGGACCGCAATGCAGGTAGCCTTGTTCGGCGGTGTCACTGGATTTTTCACGCCCGGGCGTGCGCGATACATTTCCCCTGCCCGGTGCCAATGTGGCGAAGATGGCATCCAGGCGCTGAACCACGTCTTTTTCGCCGCCGATCATCATGCAGTAACCGCGTTCCAATCCCCACACGCCGCCGCTGGTTCCCACGTCCAGATAATGAATTCCCTTGGGCGCCAATTCCTTTGCGCGACGAATATCATCGACGTAATAGGAATTGCCGCCGTCGATAATCGCGTCGCCCGCCTCGAGAAAGGGCAGCAGCTCCGCAATGGTTTTATCGACGACCCCCGCCGGCACCATCAGCCATACCGCTCGTGGTTTGTTCAATTTTTTGGCGAGATCGGCAAACGAGGAAGCGCCAACAGCGCCTTCCCCGGCCAGGGTCTCGACCGCCTTCGGCAAGACATCGAAGACCGTACATTGATGCCCCCCTTTGAGCAGGCGTCGAACCATGTTGGCGCCCATGCGTCCGAGTCCAACCATCCCGATTTGTGCTGGCGATTGTGTCTTCATAAAGGATCTCCGCAAGGCCTCACCGTTTTTGTTTCAACTTCCGATAACGCCGGATGAGATTGTTCGTCGAACTATCGTGTTTCAACTTCGGGGGCGTCTTGCTTTGCAGTTCGGGAATGATGCGTTGGGCGAGTACTTTGCCGAGTTCGACGCCCCATTGATCGAACGAATCGATGTTCCAGATAACGCCCTGCGTGAAAACGCTGTGTTCGTAAAGCGCAATGAGTCTGCCGAGAACTTCCGGCGTGAGCCGCTCCGCGAGAATCGTGTTCGACGGGCGGTTCCCCTCGAAAACGCGATGCGGCACAAGCCACGCGGGTGTGCCCTCGGCTTTGACTTCCGCGGCGGTTTTTCCAAACGCGAGCGCTTCCGCCTGCGCAAAAACATTCGCAAGCAGCATGTCGTGATGCGGCCCGAGCGCCGTGAGCGCGCGGGCAAACGCGATGAAATCACACGGAATCAATCGCGTGCCCTGGTGAATCAACTGGTAGAACGAGTGCTGGCCGTTGGTGCCCGGTTCACCCCAATAAATCGGACCGGTCTCGTAATCCACATGCTTGCCATCGAGCGTGATGTACTTGCCGTTGCTTTCCATCGTCAACTGCTGCAGGTAGGCCGGGAAGCGTTTGAGATATTGTTCGTACGGCAGGACGGCAACCGTATCCGCTCCGAGGAAATCATTGTTCCAAATGGAAAGCAGCGCCATGAGCACCGGGATATTTTTTTCAAATGGCGTGCTGCGAAAATGCTCGTCCATTTCGTGGAAACCTTGAAGTATCTTCCGAAAATTCTCCGGACCGACCGCCAGCATCGTCGAGAGGCCGATGGCGGAATCCATCGAGTAACGCCCGCCAACCCAATCCCAGAAACCAAACATGTTCGCGGTGTCGATGCCGAACGCCGAGACTTTTTCAGCGTTGGTCGAGACGGCCACAAAATGTTTCGCGACAGCCTTCGGATTCCCCCCAAGTCCGGCCAGCAGCCAGGCGCGCGCGCTTTGCGCGTTCGTCATCGTCTCCAGCGTCGTGAATGTCTTTGACGAAACAATGAACAACGTCTCCGCCGGATTCAAATCGCGAGTTGCCTCGACGAAATCAATTCCATCCACGTTCGAAACGAAACGGAAAGTCATCGCGCGATCGCTGTAATGTCTCAGCGCCTCGTAAGCCATCACGGGACCAAGGTCCGAGCCGCCGATGCCGATATTGATGACGTTGCGAATGCGCTTGCCGGTGTGCCCTTTCCATGCGCCGCTGCGGACGCGTTTTGCAAACGCGGTCATCTTGTCGAGCACGGCATGGACTTCCGGAACCACATTTTTTCCATCCACCAGGATGGTCGCGCTTTTAGGCGCGCGGAGAGCCACGTGGAGCACGGCGCGATTTTCCGTGATATTGATTTTCTCGCCACCAAACATGGCCTTGATGCGCGCGGGCACACCGCATTCCTTCGCGAGCGCCACGAGAAGCCTGAGCGTTTCATTTGTGACGCGGTTCTTGGAATAATCGAGAAAAAGGCCTATGGCCTCCGTGCATAGCCGTGTGCCGCGGGCCGGGTCGTCGGCAAAAAGTTTCCGAAGATGCAGGCGCTGGATTTTCTTTTGATGAACCAGCAGGGCTTTCCAGCTTTTGCGGCGGGTCAATGTTTCATTCTTCGATTTCATGGTTGTGACGAGTTGTTTCCTAATCAAATCACATGGGACGACAGATTTCGTTCCAGAGCCGGACGACCGGCTGCGCGCTGTTGTTTTCGAATCCCAAAATACTAACGCTCGCGGTGCTCAATGCAAAAAATCTCCCCCCCGTGACGTCGAGACCGAGATACCGCGCGACGAAAACGCGCAAAAAATGTCCGCTCGAAAACAACAGCACATCGCCGTTCACGCTCCGCACACGATTCAACACCCTGTCCGCGCGCGCACTGATTTGTGCCGGCGATTCGCCGCCGGGGCAGCCATCGCGAAAGATTTGCCAATCGGGTGCTTCCAGATGGATCTCCGACGTGAGTCGGCCCTCGTACCTGCCATAGTTCCATTCCACCAGATCCGCGTCTTTTTCCGCAACTCCGCCGAACCCGGCCAACTCGGCAGTGCGGGCAGCACGCTGCAACGGGCTCGTGAACACTTTCGCGAACATGAGCCCGCGCAACCGGTTTCCCAGGTGCCGCGCTTCCTCTTCGCCTCGCTCCGTCAACGGCAAATCCGTGAGCCCGGTGTGCTGGCCGGACCTGCTCCACGCAGTCTCCCCGTGACGCGCCAAATAAATATTTTGCTCGCTCATGCGGGACTGTTATGGCTTCCCGCCGTACTTTTGGCGATGCGTCGACCCGAGCAAATAGACACGAGAACGCAAATCCGGCAACGGATCATCGGACAATTCGATGCCGTCCGTTAGGTTCGTCGGAAAATAGCCGAGCTCTCGTTCCGCTTTCGCGCTGTCCGCGACAACCGACGCAATGCTCAAGGTGCCCATCTCAACCGTCTTCCGGTCGTCCGGCCACACAAGCGACGGGTCCCTGGTCGGGTCGCCCGAATTGGGCAATTGCACAACGAGGCGGTATTCGACTGGCCCGCTCGCGAGGCGCGTTTTCAGGTCCTCGACAAGAAAACTCGCGGACTTCGTTTTGGCCTCGTCCTCACTGAGCCGCCGTTTCCCGGCGACGGGAAGAATTTGATAGCGCCCCGGCTGCCTGGTTCCGCTTTTGTTCACAAAAACAAACGCATCATTCCCAAAAAACGCTTCATTGGCAAAACTGGGAGGGATCTCCCTGATCTCCGTGACAAATTTCAACGCCAGCGGATGCGTGCCGATGAATTGCTCCACCGGCCACGGACGCGGTTTGGTTGGGTCGGTGGCTGCAATGGACTTTTGCAGTTCAAGAAATTCCTCACCCGTGGCCACGATGAAACCATTGTGAGAAATCGCCACGATGTCCGTTTCCTTGCCGCTGGGAAGTTTGAACCGAATCGCGATGCCGTGCGGACTGGCGTCGTATGAATTCTCCGGCACCATCGGGTCGGGCGAGCCGTCGGAAAACCGAACCGTGACTGGCACGGTCGCCCCTTGGAAATGCCCCGCCCTGGAAAGTCCCGCCGCCGCCGGTGTGGGCGTGAATGTTCCGAGGCACACCAGCCCCTTCGCATGAACAACGCGGAAGCCGGGCTTGGTTCCGTGCACCTGGAGCATCGTTTCAAAAATCTGCCGGGCGAGATCATCGATGTTCGATCCGGCGACTCCCTGTTTCTGACTGGTCGTGGTTTCCATAAATCACCTTTCTTCCATTTCTTCTATTTCCTGGTGTTTGGGTTCACTGACGATCGTTTCGTCCAGAACGCTCAACGCGATTTTGCCGCGCATTTTCCCCCGCTCCGCGCGCGCGTACGCCTCGCGCGCATCGTCGAGCGGATATGCCGCCTCCATGAACACACGCAATTGGCCCGCATCGATCAATCCGCCGATTTGCGCCAGCTGCGCTCCATCCGCGCGGACCAGCATGAAGGCATCGCGCGAACGCTGGCTCACGGGCTCTTTCGTCGTCGCGCCCACAATCGTGAACAATTTGCCGTCCGGTTTGAGAATTTTCCAGGACCGTTCCAATGTCTCGCCGCCAACACCGTCGAGAACTAAATCGACGTCGCAAATCAAATCTTCGAATTTGGCTCCGCGATAATCAATCACCTGATCCGCGCCCAGAGCGCGGACGAAATCCATGTTTTGAGCCGACGCTGTCGCGATCACATACGCCCCGCGCCAGCGGCCCATTTGCACCGCAAAC
>Ga0335085_10006037_pt1 | contig 19257 bp, 18 predicted proteins | sample Lox_Sample_45_FD_206712 | JGI IMG/M metagenome (GOLD analysis project Ga0335085, IMG submission 206712) | Soil microbial communities from Loxahatchee National Wildlife Refuge, Florida, United States - Lox_Sample_4.5 | ecosystem: Environmental > Terrestrial > Soil > Wetlands | place: USA...
CAGCAGCTTGCTGGTGAGGAGATACCAGCGCGGCATCGGGCTCACCATCAGCGTGCGCATGCTGCCCATCTCGCGGTCGTAGACCATCGAGAGCGAGCTCTGCATGCCGTTGAACAGCTGGATCATGCCGATCAGCCCCGGCGTGATGTAGACCTCGTACAGGACATAGGTCTGGTAGGGCGGGATGATCGAGACTCCCAGCACGGAGCGGAAGCCCGCCGCGAAGATGAACAGCCACACCAGCGGCCGCACTAGCGCCGCGAAGAAGCGGCCGTACTGGTTCACGAAGCGCAGCATCTCCCGGATGAAGATGCCGTTGAAGCAGCGCGCGTAGTGGACGATGGTCACGGCTTTCCGCTTCCCGTCAGCTTGGTGAAGGCGGCGCGGATGTTGGGCGCGTCGGCGGCGCGCGCCACCGCGTCGACGTCGCCGTGGGCGAGGATGCGTCCCTGATGCAGCACGACGACGTCGTCGCCGGTATTGACCTCGTCGATCAGATGGGTCGCCCACAGCACGCCCAGTCCGTCCTCGCCGCACAGGCGATGGACGTGATCGAGAATGGCCTGGCGCGCGCCGATGTCGACGCCGACAGTCGGTTCGTCCAGCAGCAGCAGGCGCGGCCGGTGCAGCAGCGCGCCGGCGATCTCGACCCGCCGCATCTGGCCGCCGCTCAGGCTGCGCACCTTGTCCTTCAGCCGCTCGAGCAGGCCGGCGCGGCCGAGCTCCGTCTCGATGCGCTCCTTGGCGTCGCGCGGGCTCATGCCGTGGAGTGCAGCGTGATAACGCAAGTTGTCGGCGACGGTGAGATCGAGGTCGAGGGTGCGCTGCTGGAAGATGGCGCCGACGCGGGCGAGCGCCTCCGACGGCTGGTCCCGGACCTCGAAGCCGAAGACGCGGATCGAGCCGGCGCGATTGTTGTAGAGCCGGGTCACCAGCGAGAACAGCGTGGTCTTGCCGGCGCCGTTCGGGCCCAGCAGGACGGTGAAGGAGCCCGCGCCGATGGCGAACGACACCCCGTCGAGCGCCTTGCGCGCGCCGAAGCTGTGGCTCAATCCCTCGATCGCCAATGCCGGAATGTTGGCTGCCGCCGCGGCCGGCGCCGTCGCCACCTGCTCGTTCATGGCTGCATTCAAGGGCGAATCCGGTCAGGGCGCAACGGCGACGCCCCAGGGCTGGTTGCCGACGGCGATCGACTTGATCACTTCCAGGTTGGCGACGTCGATGACGGAGATGTCGTTGCTGTTGCCGTTGGTCGTATAGAGCCGCGACTCGTCGGCGTTGAACGTCATCTGCCAGACGCGCTGCCCGACCAGCAGATAGTCCTTCACCTCCAGCGCCTGGGCGTCGATGACGGCGACGCGGTTCGCCGGCCCCATCGCCACGAAGGCGAGCTTGCCGTCGCGCGTGACCCGCACGCCCACGGGCTGGATCGCCTCGGCATTGAGGCCCTGAACCTCGAAGCCGATCTTCTTGATGATCTTGCGCGTCGCCGTGTCGATGACGCTGACCGTGCCGCCGATCTCGGACGTTACCCAGAGCTGCTTGCCGTCGGCGGTAAATTCCGCGAAGCGCGGGCGCGAGTCGACGAGCACGTTGTCGACGATCTCATGCGACTCCGTGTCGATGAAATGTGCCATGTTGGTTGTCTCGGAGGTGTTGACGAGGATCTTGCCGTCGGGGCTGATCCCCATGCCCTCGGGCTCGACGCCGACGGGGATCTCCGTCACCTTCTCGCCGCTGTCGACGTCGACGACCGTCACCATGTTGTCGTCCTCGTTGGCGATATAGAGGGGATTGCCGGCGGGCGACAGGATGAACTGCTCCGGGTCCGGGCCGGAGGGCAGCGTGCCGACGATCTCCTGCTTGGCGATATCGAACACCTGAATCGTGTCGTCGTCGCTGGCGCAGATGAAGAGGCGCGTGTTGTCCTTGCTGATCGTGATGCCGCGGGGCCGCTGCCCGACGGGGATCGTCTTCGTCACCTCGAGCGTGGCGCCGTCTACCACGGTGATCGTATTGTCCTTCTCGTTGGTCACATAGATCGTCTCTGCGACGGCGGGGTGCGCGACACCGACCGCGATCAGTGCCGCCGCCGCGAGCATCACTCCAGCCCTCATGACGATTCCTCCCTCCCCGGTTCTGTTCGCTGATCTATTGCGCCGGCGCCCTGAGCTTGCAGGTCGTCTCCGGCCGGTCGAAGCCGAGCGTGTCCAGTTCGCTGAACTGATGCAGGAAGCCCTCCTGCGGCGAGACCGAGACGAGCGTCCGCGCGCCTGCCAGCAGCACCGGCTGGCGCAGCTGGCCGTCCCAGTCGCGGAAGGTGAGCTTCTGGCCCTTGAAGCCGGCGACGCCGAACTCGGGGCCGCGGATATAGGCGTTCACACTGGCATAGTCGGTCTTGTTCGTGCGCGTCGTGGCCTCGGAGATGCTGCGCACCGCCAGCCAGGCCGCGTAGTCCCGCTCCGTCATCCAGCGGCCGGCGAACTTGGTGAAGCGATTCTGCATCTGGGTCGCGCCCCACTGCTCCTGGCTGCGATGCCAGGCCAGCGGCACCAGGCCCTGGGTGCCGACCACTGGCCGCGCGTCCCAGGTGCGGTATTGCAGATACTCGCCGAAGGCGTCGCGCTCGTCCGACACGACCAGAACATCGTAGTCGCCGACGCCCTGCGTGAAGGTCGGCATCTGCTTCTGGATCTGCGCATAGCCGGTGTCGGTGCGGCGTGCGCCCGGCGCCGCATCGAACTCGCGCTCCTCGACGATGGTGGCGCTGAAGCGTTCGGCGGCGCGGCGCAGCGCGGCGGCGAACTTCTTGTCCTCCTCGCCTGTGCCGACTACCAGGAACCAGTTCGCCCAGCGCTTCCACATCAGATACTGCGCCAGCCCGTCGGCGAGCATCGCGTAGTTCGGCATGGTGTGCAGGACATTGGCGCGGCACTGCTCGCCGCGCAGCGCATCGTCCTTCGCCTGCACGTTGAAGATCAGCGTGTCCTTCGCCTCCGGCACGTCGGCGATGGCGAGGAGCTGCGCCGCCGGCAGATCGGCGACGATGAACTTGTGCCCCTTCGCCAGGAGGCCGCGGAAGGCGCCGACGACGTCGCCGCCGTCCGGCACGACGGCCTCGTCGAGCGTGAAATTCTGCTTGGTGAACTTCCCCGTCGTGTTGTTGTCGTCGATGCCGAGGCGGGCGCCCATCAGCCCGTTGTCGCCGGTCGGCTGGTCGACGAGCGAGAACGGCGGCAGCTCCTTCACGCGCTCGGTGATATAGGCGATCGGTATGGTGACAGCATCGGCGGGCGCGTTCTGCGCGGCCGCTGGCAGGGCTGTCGCGAACAGCGTCATCACGAGCAACCCGACACGACGGATCTGCGGTTTGCGCACGGCGCGCCTCCTCCCTCCGACTGCCAGTCGAACGATGCAGATAGACACCGTAGAGAATTGTTCCTGCGAACCGGAATTGTTATAAGAACCGTGATCACGCTTTGCAACGAAAAGCAAAAGCTCTGCGACAATCGGCCGGTCCCCGGCCTTCAGGGCGGGCCTTTCCAGGCGCCGCGCGGGCATCGATGATGCTAGGGCCAAGGCGCGAGAAACGGGAGGAGGATGGCGAATGACTTTCCTGTTCGGGTCGATGCGGTGGCTCGCCGGCGCGCTGCTCGCTGCTCTGCTCGCCGTGGGCGCGCAACCCGCCGCCGCCGGCACCATCAAGCTCGGCGTCCTCAAGTTCGGCACCGTCAATTGGGAGCTGGAGGTCATCAAGGCCAACGGCTTCGACAAGGCGGAAGGCCTCGATCTGCAAGCCGTCGACCTCGCCAACACCGGCGCCACCACGGTGGCGCTCCAGGCCGGCGCCGTCGACGTGATCGTGACCGACTGGCTGTGGGTGACGCGCCAGCGGGCCGAGGGGGCGCACTTCACGTTCATGCCGTTCTCGGCCTCGGTCGGCGCGCTCATGGTGCCCCCGGACTCGACCGCGACCAGCCTCGCAGACCTCAAGGGCAAGAAGGTCGGCATCGCTGGCGGCGCAGTCGACAAGAACTGGCTCGTCATCCGCGCCCTCGCGCAGGAGCGCCACGGCATCGAGCTCGATACCGCCGTCGACAAGGTGTTCGGCGCCCCGCCGCTGCTCAACGAGGAGATTCTCTCGGGCCGGCTCGACGGCGTCATCAACAACTGGAACTTCGTCGCCGAACTCGAGGCCAAGGGCTACCGCAAGCTGATCGGCGTCGAAGACGCCCAGAAGGAACTGGGCATCGGAACGCAGGTGCCGCTCCTCGGCTACGTCTTCGACGAGACCTGGGCCGCCGCGCACCAGGACGACGTGCTGGCATTGGCGCGCGCGAGCCGCAAGGCCAAGGATCTGCTCGCGCATTCCGACGCGGAATGGCAGCGCCTGCGCCCGCTGATGAAGGCGCCCGACGACGCCACCTTCGCCGCCTTGCGCGATGGCTTCCGGCGGGGCATCCCCGCTCACTGGGGGGAAGCCGAGCGGGCCGATGCGGTCAAGCTGTTCGCGGTCATGGCCAAGCTCGGCGGCGCCGAGCTGATCGGCAAGAGCGCCGAGCTGCAGCCCGGCACGTTCTGGCCGGCGGTGACCTATTGACCGCGACGCGTCTGGCCGGCGCATGGCAGAGACTCCTGTCCTATGGCGTGCTGCTGCTGCTGTGGGAGCTAGCCTCGCTCGGCGCCGACCCGCGTAAGCTGCCCTCGCCGCAGATCGTCGCGGGCGTACTGATCGATGCCATCGCGGATGGCAGCCTGCCCTATCACATCGGCGTGACGCTGGGCCGGGTCGCCCTGAGCTTCGTGCTGGCGATGGCGATCGGCGTCGCCCTCGGCATCGCCATGGGGCAGCGGCCGCGCCTCGATCGCTTCTTCGACGGCTGGCTGGTGCTGTTCCTCAACGTGCCGGCGCTGGTCACGATCGTGCTGTGCTATGTCTGGTTCGGCTTGGTCGAAGCCGCCGCCATTGCCGCCGTTGCCCTCAACAAGATTCCCAACGTCATCGTCACGCTGCGGGAGGGTGCCCGCGCCCTGAACCGCGACTACCTGGAGGTGGCCGAAGTGTTCCGCCTGGGACGCGCGAAGACTCTGCGGCATATCGTGCTGCCGGAGCTGTTTCCCTTCATCGTGGCCGCCGCGCGCTCCGGACTGGCGTTGGTCTGGAAGATCGTACTGGTCGTCGAGCTGCTGGGCCGGAGCAACGGGGTCGGCTTCGAGATCGGTACGTTCTTCAGCCTCTTCGACGTCGCGGGCATCCTCGCCTACACCATCGCCTTCGCGGCCGTCATCCAGCTGATCGAGCTGGCGCTGCTGCGCCCGCTCGAACGGCGCGCCAACCAGTGGCGCCGGTGAGCGAGCTCCTGGTCGACATCCGGCTGAAGCGGTTTCCGGCGGTCGGACAGGCGCCGACGGTAATCGCCATCCAGAGCCTCCAGTTCACGGTGCGAAGCGGCGAGTTCGTCTGCCTGCTCGGGCCTTCCGGCTGCGGCAAGACCACGTCGCTCAACATCATCGCCGGGCTCGATCGCGACTTCGAAGGCACGGTCGCGCTGCCGCGCGCCGCCGACCGGCCGCGTCCCGTGATCGGTTACGTGTTCCAGACGCCGCGCCTGCTGCCGTGGCGGACGGTCGAGGAGAACATCGCGCTCGTTCTCGATCCCGCCCAGGCCCGCTCCGGAATCGTCGATGAGTTGCTGAAGGCCACGGGCCTCGCCGAGTTCCGCCAGACCTATCCCGAGCGCCTGTCGGTCGGCATGGCCCGGCGCGCCGCGCTGGTGCGCGCATTCGCGGTCTCGCCCGATCTGCTGCTCATGGACGAGCCGTTCGTCTCGCTCGACGAATCGACCGCCGAACGTCTGCGCGCACTCCTGCTCGAGATCTGGCAGGCGCGCCCGACCACCGTCCTGTTCGTCACGCACGACACGCGTGAAGCCGTCCAGCTGGCCGACCGCGTGATCGTCCTCACGCCGTCGCCGGCGATGGTGCAATCGATCGTCGCCATCGACACGCCGCGCCGCGACCGCGCCGCGCCGGACGTCGCCGAGCGTCTCCGCCGGCTGATCATGCCGGCGGCGCCCGCTGCTAGTGCGTGATCGGCTGGCCCTTCTCGTCGAGCAGCGGGACGCCGTAGCTGAGCAGGATCTGATCGATGTCGTTCTGCTTCTTGCGGATCAGGTCGTTGATCGTCCGCTTCCATTCGGGCTCGTTGGGACGCATGCCCATGGTGATCCGGTAGTCGAGCTTCATCGGTCCCTGCTGCGGCGGCAGCGGGGAGACGACGAGCGGCGGCGTCTCCTGCTTCGCATAGTAGCCGGCGATCGGGCCCCAGAGGATGCCGACGTCGATCGCGCCGGTGGCGACATCATTGACTAAGTCATGCCCCGGCGCGTTGAAGCGCGTATCCACGAGCAGCTGATAGCTCCGCAGATGGCCCAGAAGCCCCTTCTGCATCAGCAATGTCACCGGCGGCGTGCCCGCGATGATGCCGATGGTCGCCGACTGCAGCACCGGATCGTCGAGCGACGTCACGGCGTGCGCATCGGGGCGATAGATGAAGGCGTAGGTCGAGCGGTAGTATGGGTTGCTGTTCTGCACGAGCTCGTTGCCGGCGGCGGTCCCGATGATCAGGTCGCACTTGCGCGCCCCGAGCGTGTTGCGGATGAAGCCGATCGTATCGGGGAAATAGGTATAGTGGACGGGAACGCCGAGCTCGCCCGCCAGCAAATCGGCGATCTTGTTCTCGAAGCCCTCGCCCTTGTCGTTCGAGAACGGCAGGTTGTTGGCGTCCGCGCAGACCCGCAACGCGCTGTGGTCGACCGTCTCGCCGGTCTGGGCCGCCGCCGGGCGAGCGACCGCGATGGCGGCGATCAACAGAATGGCGATGCTAGCAAGATTGCGCATCGTTACGCTCAATTGCCGGAGGGCATGCAGTCTTCCTCGTGCTGCTTGGCTTCCGGCGGCTTGTCCTCGTGCTTCTCCGGCCGGCCGCGCCCGATCTTGTCGTCCGACCGCGCCTTCAAGTAGGCGTAGATGTCGTCGATAAAGCACATCACGTTCGGGTTCAGTCCGAACGAGGGCATCACCTTTTCGTTCGCGGTGTTCACGTTCTTGCGGCCGTTGGTGACCGTGTCGATGAACTGATCGTAGGTCAGCGTCTTCAGCGACTCCCGCAGCGCCGGCCCGAACGAGCTGCCGAGGCCGTCCGGTCCATGGCAGACGTGACATTCGGAGTGATAGCGGCGGTAGCCGTTGTAGGTGTACCAGTCGACGGTTCCGTCTTCCTTCACCGAATAGGGATGCTCGGGGTCGAAGGCTGCCGCTTCGGCGCGAACGATCGGAAGGGCGGCGAGCGCGACAATTGCGGGCAGCAGAACGAGCAGGCAAGCCAAACGCAGCTTGGTCATGGATCCTCTTCTTCTCGGACGCTGATGCGGTCGCCTACGACGGCAAAAAATTAGCCCGGCATCCGATGTGGAAGCATCCGATGCCGGGCGTGATTATTCGTTCAGAGCATTCGCCGTCTTAGCCTAGGGAAGCGCGAATACCGTCAACACGCCGCCCAGCTGGGTGTAGTTGGACAGCGCCTTGTAGGCGCCGACCGCACCCAGACCCGCCGTGTCTTCGGTGAGGCCCGCTGCCAGGCCGATGCCGGCCCAGCCGCCGACGCCCGACAGGACGGCGACGTACTGCTTGCCCTTGTGCTCGAAGGTGTTGACGTTGCCGATGATGCCGGACGGAGTGCGGAACCTCCACAGCTCCTTGCCGGTCTCCGGATCGACCGCCTTCAGATAGCCCTCGAGCGTGCCGTAGAACACGACGTCGCCGGCCGTGGAGAGAGCGCCGCTCCAGACCGAGAACGGCTCCGGGTCCGACCACTTGATCTTGCCGGTGCCCGCGTCCCAGGCGATGAAGTTGCCGAGGTTCGTGCCGCCCGGTGCCGGATACATGCTGAGCGTCGCGCCGACATAGGGCTGACCGGCCGTGTAGCTCACCTTGTAGGGCTCATAGTCCATGCAGACATGGTTGGTCGGCACGAAGAACATCTTCGCCTTGGGCGAATAGGTCGCCGGCTGCTGGTCTTTCGAGCCCAGCGCCGCCGGGCAGATGCCCTTGCTGTTGACGTCCTGGCCGTTGTGCTCGGTCGAGTACTCGGCGACGCGGTCGGGCAGGCCCGTCTCCAGGTTGATGCCCGTAGCCCAGTTCACGGCCGGATCGTACTTGTCGGCTACCAGCAAGGCGCCGCTGTCGCGGTCAAGCGTGTAGCCGAAACCATTGCGATCGAAGTGCACGAGCGCCTTGTGCGCCGTTCCCTTTACGCTCACGTCGGCAAGGATCATCTCATTGACGCCGTCATAGTCCCACTCATCGTGGGGCGTCATCTGATAGACCCACTTGGCCATGCCCGTATCGGGGTTGCGCGCAAAGACCGTCATCGACCATTTGTTGTCGCCCGGCCGCTGAGTCGGGTTCCAGGTGCTGGGGTTGCCCGACCCGTAGTAGAACAGGTTCAGATCGGGATCATAGGAATACCATCCCCAGGTCGTGCCGCCGCCGATCTTCCATTGGTCGCCTTGCCAGGTGGCCGTGCCCGAGTCCTTGCCGACCGGCTTGCCGAGCGACGTGGTCGCCTCGCTCAGCAACGTGTCGGAATCCGGACCCATGGAATAGGCCCGCCACGCCCTCGTGCCGTCCTTGATGTTGTAGGCGGTCACGCTGCCGCGGACGCCGAATTCGCCGCCGCTGATACCGACGATGACCTTGTCCTTCACGACGTAGGGTGCGCTGGTGCCGGTTTCGGCCTTCTTCGGATCGCCGTTGGCGACCTTCCAGATTTCCTTGCCGGTCTTGGCGTCAAGCGCGACCAGGTTCGTGTCCGCCTGATGCAGGAAGATCTTGCCGTCGGCATACGCGACGCCGCGGTTGACCGTGTCGCAGCACATGACCGGGATCGTGTCCGGGTCCTGCTTCGGCTCGTATTTCCAGATCACCTTGCCGGGCTCGTTGAGGTCGAGCGCGTAGACGATGTTGGGGAACGGCGTGTGGATGTACATCACGTCGCCGATCACCAGCGGGCCACCTTCGTGGCCGCGCAGAACGCCTGTCGAGAACGTCCAGACGGGCTGCAGGTGCTTCACGTTCTCTTTGGTAATCTGCTTCAGTTCGCTATAGCGGGTGGACGAGTAATTGCCGTTCTGCATTACCCAGTCCTTGGAGTTCTGCTGCATCTTCAGCAGCTCATCATTCGCCGATGCGACCACTGGCAGAGCGACCAGCAGCCCCACGACGAATGCACTCTGTTTGATGAGAGATAGCCTCATTCTGCACTCCTCCCTATTGTCTACAGACAGGCAGCCGGTTGCCCATGCGAATGATTCGGGCAGTCTGGAATCCTGGCGCCGATGCCATTTTCGTTCGCTGGACAACACCTCCGTATAACCAGAGGCGGCTGGCACGCGGCCAGCTCGCAAGCTACGATCGTCCGCAGGGACACGAGCCTTGTGGTGTCCCAGTCCCTCGCTCTGGGGCGACACTTTGGGGCGTAGCCCCAGTCCGCCAGGGTAGCGACGCAACAATTATGCAGACTTCGCAATCGCCTGCAAGCAAAGATTGCGCGAGTCGAAAATGCTGAACGTGTCCCGAGTACGACCGCACTGCAGCATTTTCTTCGTGGAGGAGTGACACTGATGATCACGCAAGCGCGGCGCGCGAAGGGGTGGGAAGTGGCGTTGGGCCGGCGATCGTTCGTCGTCGGCGCGGGCTCGACGATCGCTGCGAGGGCTCTCGCCGCCGATCTCACCGCCGACCAGGTGCGCGCGCTATTGAGCGCCCACACGGGACCCGGCGTGCCCGATCTCTCCGACCGCGACCTGGCGGGCCTCGATCTCGCCGGCGTCGATTTCAAGGGCGCCAACTTGACTGCCGCCAACCTCAAGAGGGCGAAGCTGGCGGGCGCCGATCTGACGAACGCGATCATCGATCTCGCCATCCTGCGCGGCGCGGATCTGCGGGGCGCCAAGCTCCGCAATGCGAAGGCGTTCTCGACGATCCTGGCGGAGGCCGACCTGACCGGCGCCGATCTCTCCGGCGCCAAGCTCGTCGCCAATCTCGAGAACGCCAAGCTCGCGGGCGCCAACCTCGCAGCCATCGCCGCCGGCGCGGACATGCGCAATCAGTCGATGGGCCTCATGCGCCTGTCGTTCCGCAATGCCGATCTGACCAACGCCAATCTCGCCGGCGCGGACCTCTCCCGCGCCATGCTCGAGTTCGCCGTGTTCGACCACGCCGACCTCCAGGGCGCCAACCTGATGTCCGCGCAGGCCGCCGGCGCCGATTTCTCGAACGCCGATCTCGCGGGCGCGAATTTCACGAACGTCGACATCCAAAGCGCGCGCTTCACCGGCGCCAAGGGCCTCGACAAGATCGTCGGGTTGGATTCGACCATGCACAAGAGCACGGCCCGCTTCGACTAGCGCGGGCTCAGAAGCAGCGCAGCTCGGCCTCCACCTGGGCGCGCTTGAGATCCTCGACCACGGCCTTCGTCCAGGCGGAGTCGCGGAACGCGCCGGTGTTCTCGCCCGGCACCTGCGTCAGGCTCAGCACCGTCGAGGCCTGCACGTATTTGTCGTACGGGATGATCGAAGCCACCACGTCGATGCTGCAGGAGCAGCGGCGCAGGTTCTCCTGCGTCTGCCCGTTGCTGGCCATGCAACCGAAGACGTAGTCGGCGAGCGCATCGGTTGGATAGTCGGCCGGCGCGGCGTGGCTTGCCGGCGGCGAAGCAGCCACTGACAGCAGACCTGCTATGGCCGCGGCGATCACGCGCATCTTCATCGCAAGGCTCCCTGTCGTCTGTCTGGCGGAGACAAGCCGCCATCGGCAAGGATTTTCGCCATTCCCTCCCGCCGGTCCAGTGCCATTTCATCGCACCGGCCTCGCTTTCGCGCTTGTTCCCGCGCCGCCGCGGCCATATGAATCCTACTCTGTGCCATGAGTTCTCCCGCCCACCCGCCTCCGCCGCCGACCGAGAGCGACATCGATATCCGCTTTGCCGACGTGACGAAGCGCTTCGGCGAGGTCACGGCCGTCGATCAGGTGAGCTTTGCCATCCGCCGCGGCTCGTTCCATTCATTTCTGGGCCCGTCTGGCTGCGGCAAGACCACATCGCTGCGGCTGATCGCCGGCTTCGAGCAGCCGACCGCGGGCGACGTCGAGATCGGCGGCCGCTCGGTCGTGGGAATACCGCCCTACCGCCGCCCCGTGAACATGGTGTTCCAGCACTATGCGCTGTTTCCCCATCTCGACGTCGCCGGCAATATCGGCTACGGCCTGAAGCAGCGCCCACCGCGCCCCAGCAAAACGGAGATCGACCGGCGCGTGGACGAGACGCTCGAGCTCGTCCGCCTCAAGGGCCTGCGCCAGCGCCGGGTCTGGGAGCTTTCGGGCGGGCAGCAGCAGCGTGTCGCCCTGGCGCGCGCCCTCATCAATCGGCCCACCGTGCTCCTGCTCGACGAGCCGCTCGCGGCGCTCGATCGGAAGTTGCGCCGCGACATGCAGATGGAACTGCAATCGCTCCAACGCGAGGTCGGCATTACCTTCGTCCTGGTCACCCATGATCAGGAGGAAGCGCTGTCGATGAGCGACACGATCGCGATCATGCGGGAGGGGCGCGTCGTGCAACTCGGCAGCCCCGCCGCGCTCTACGATGCGCCTGTAAATCGCTATGTGGCAGACTTCGTGGGCGAGTCGAACTTCTTCGCGGGCGACGTCGTCGCGACGGATGCGGCGGGAGCCACCATCCGCACGCCGTCTGGCATCACCCTCTCAGGTCCGTATGCCGCCGGCGGCCAGACGCTGGACGGGCAGAAGCGCGGCGTCATCGCCGTGCGGCCGGAGGTCATGCACCTGTGGCGAAATGGCGCGCCCGCGGACGCCGCTGAGTTGGACTGCACGGTGCAGGGCCGTATCGAGAACCGCATCTACCTCGGCGACCAGACCGAGTTCAGCATCGCCACCGCGGCGCTCGGCACCATTCTCGTGCGCGCGGGCAAGACCAGCGGCGCCCTGTCCGACGAATTCCTGCCCGGCAGCGAGGTCAGTCTCGGCTGGTACCGCCATCAAGCCCTGGCCCTGGCAGATACCTGACCGGAAGGGCTAGAATGCCGCGCAGTTTTGCTCACCACAGAAACCCAGAAACAGGGAGACGTCCATGGACCCCAGGAGAGAATTCATCCATCAGCTCTGGCGCTACAAGAACGGCTCGATCAGCCGGCGCCACTTCTTCGGCCTGACCGGCCTCGGCGTGGCCACCGCCGTACTCGCTCAGGCTATGCCCGAGCTGGTCGGCATCAGGACCGCCTTCGCCGGGAACATCGGCGACAAGGTCTCGCTCGCCACCTGGCCGAACTATCACGACCCCAAGAACTTCGACAAATTCAAGGAGCTTACGGGCGCCGAGGTGGAAGTGAGCGTATTCGGCGCCAACGAGGAATTCCTCGCCAAGCTCCAAGCCGGCGGCACAGGCTGGGATCTGTTCGTGCCGACCAACTACACGATCTCGACCCACGCCTCGCTCGGCCTCATTGAGCCGCTCGAGCTCGCGAAGGTGCCGAACTACGACATCTCGAAGCAGGACGCCCGGCAGATTTCCGAGGGTACGGTGAACGGCGTGGTCTACGCGGCCGCCAAGGACTGGGGGACGACCGGCTTCGCGGTCAACACCGACAAGATCAAGGAGAATCCGACGACCTGGAAGGAATTCTGGGACCTGACGCGCGGCAAGTACAGCGGCCGCGTCACGGTGCATGACTATCAGCTGACGACCATCGGCAATGCGCTCAAGTACTATGGCTATTCCTTCAACTCGAACGACACGAAGGAACTGGCCGATGCCGAGAAGCTGCTGATCGAAGCCAAGCCGCACCTCTTCGCCATCACCAGCGACTATCAGCCCGCTTTCCGCAACGGCGATGCCTGGCTCGGCATCTGCTGGACCGGCGACGGCGAGCAGCTGCACCGCGACATCCCGGCCATCCAGTACGTGCTGGGACGCGAGGGCGGCGAGATCTGGACCGATTTCTACGCCATCCCGAAGAGCGCGCCGAACCGGGAGGGTGGCTACGCCCTGCTCAACTTCCTGCTCGATCCGGCGGTCAACGCGGCCGAGGCGAAGTTCCACGGCTACGCCACGACCGACGAGCGGGTCAGGCAACTGCTGCCGAAGGAGATCTTGAACGATCCCATCATCTATCCGGCGGCCGATCTCCTGAAGCCGCTGGAGTTCGGCGCCGCCGCGACGTTCACCAACCCGGCGCGGGCGGAGATCCTCGCTCGCTTCAAGTCGGCCTGACCCGAAGCAAGACGCTGGCGCTAGGATTCATGCGGGCATGACGGGGGCGGGGAAGCGCGACTGGCTGGCGATTCTATTGCTGACGCCGGCCACTGCCGTCTTCCTCGCCCTCCTGGTCCTCCCCATCATCGTCGTGATCGTATTGAGCCTCGGCGAGCGCGCCGAGGCCGGCGGCTACCAGATGGCCCTGACGCTGGCGCAGTACGCCAACCTGCCGGCGCGCTGGACGGCCTTCAAAAATACCCTGGTCATGGCACCCGTGGGCACGGTGCTGTGCCTGCTGATCGCCTATCCCCTCGCCTACTATCTGGCCGTGCTGGCCAGCCCGCGCGCCAAGGTCCTGCTGCTGATCCTGGTGATCCTGCCGTTCTGGACCAGCTTTCTCATTCGTACCTATGCCTGGATCTTCATCCTCGGCGGCAAGGGCATCCCGGCCCTCCTCGACTATCTCGGCTTCGCCGACATCCGGCTGATCAACACGCCCTTCGCCGTCATGACCGGCATCGTCTATGCCTACCTGCCGCTCATGGTCTTCCCCGTCTATGTCAGCCTCGAAAGACTGGACAAGCGGTTGCTCGAGGCGTCCGCGGATCTCTACGCCGCCCCGTTGGCGACATTCCGGCAAGTGACGCTGCCGCTGTCGGCCCCAGGCGTCGTCACCGGCTGCATGCTCGTGTTCATTCTGTTGATGGGCGAATATCTGATCCCGGCCCTGCTCGGCGGCGGCAAGGTGTTCTTCGTCGGTAACGCGCTGGTCGATCTGTTCCTCCAGTCGCGCAACTGGCCGTTCGGCGCCGCCTGCGCCGTCGCCCTGGTGGCAGTGATGCTCGCCACCGTGACGATCTACCTGCGCGTCACCCTCAGCAACCGGGCCATGCGCGAGCAGTCACTGGTGTGAGATGCGCACGCTGAAGAGCTACGCTTGGCTGGTCTATCTCTTCCTCTACACGCCCATCGTCATCATCGTCGTCTTCAGCTTCAGCGCGGGTCATAGCGCCAGCGACTTCCACGGCTTCTCCCTGCAGTGGTATGCCAAGGCCATCGACAACCGCTTCGTGCGCGACGCCCTTGTCAACAGTCTGACCGTGGCCGCCAGCTCGTCGGCGATGGCGACCCTGTTCGGCACGGCGGCCGCGCTGGCTCTTCCGCGCGTCCGTGGGCCGTTCCGCATCATCTTCGACGGCCTCACCTACATCGCCATCATGGTCCCCGGCATCGTCATCGGCATCTCCACGCTGATCGCGCTCGTGACCGTCTTCGAGGCGGTGAATCCGCTGCTAGCCACGCTCTGGCCAGGCGATCCCGCCGCGACGCCGCAGCTGGGAATGGGCCGCAGCTCCGTCATCATGGCGCATGCCTTGTTCGCCATGGCCCTGGTCATCGTCATCGTTCGGGCGCGGCTCCTCGGCATGGATCGCTCGCTGATCGAGGCCTCGGCCGACCTCTACGCCACGCCATGGCGAACCTTCCGCCAGGTGACGCTCCCGCAGATCCTGCCGGCGATCCTGGCCGGCTTCCTGCTCAGCTTCACCTTCAGCCTGGACGACTATGTCATCGCGTCCTTCGTCGCCGGCCCGGTCGTAACCCTGCCGATCTACGTGTTCGCCTCGATCCGTCGGGGCGTGACGCCGGAAATCAACGCGATCGGCACGGCCGTCCTGGCGACCTCGGTGACCCTGCTGTTCGGCGCGCAGTTGCTGCTCCGCCGGAGCCACGGCAAACGCTGAGCGGGCGCGCCGACGGCGGCACCGCTGTACCGGGGATTTTCAGTCACTCGCATGGTTGGACAAGAGTGCCCGGTGGCGATGATGCCGGGCTTGGCGCCTATCACCCGACGAGGTCTGGCAGGCCGTCCTCGGCTGACGCGTGTTCGGCCGCTTTCGTCTTACAGGTTCGTCTCGCGATAGCCGCGGCTGACGACGGCCGATATCTCCCGTTGCAGCCACGCCGCATCCTTGGCGCGCTCGCCGAAGCGCCCGGGCGCGAAGGCTGAGCTGTCGAAGCGCGGCTTCGCGCCGGCCAGGAGATCCGCGATCATATGACCCGCAGCGGCCGAATAGGTGACGCCGCCGGAGTTCATGGCCGTGCAGACATGGAGGCCCTCGATGCCGGAGATCGGCCCGATCAGCGGCACGTCGTCGGGGGTGAAGGACTCAGGCCCGTTGACGAAGCGCCGGATCGGCGCCGTCTCCAGCGCCGGGAAGATCGTGACGGCCTTTTCGAAGTAGGGCGCGATCTTGTCCCAGGCCGGCGGAAACAGCGTGAAGGCGAAGGGTTCCGGCAGCGCGGCGGCGTCGATCGTCTTGGCGTCTTCGTCGAAGGCGCCGACCATCATGCCGCCCACCTCCTCGCGCCCGTACAGCAGGTCCTCCGGCGCCACGAAGGAGGGCGTCTCCCGCGGCAGTCGCGGCGTCACGTCGGCGATGACATAGAAGTGCTCGGTCGCCCATTGCGCCAAGTGAACATCGACGCCCGCCAGCAGACCTCGTGACCAGAGGCCCGCCGCCACCACGACGGCGTCGGCCTCAATGGTCTCCGCCGCGGTCTCGACGCCACGCACGCGCCCGTTGCGCACGGAAAGTCCGGTGACGCGGCAGTTCTCGACGACGCGGGCGCCGCGACGGCGCGCGCCCTTTGCATAGGCCGCCGTCAGATCGGCCGGGTTGACGCGGCCGGAGAGCGGATTGAGCCAGGCGGCGGTGATGGCGTCGGCCGCGAGCAGCGGATGCAGGCCGGCGGCCTCCTTTCCGGTGATCATGCGCGACTCGATACCGCCGCGCTGGCGTGCTGCGTCCTGATAGGCTTCGAGGCGGCGAATGGCGGGTTGTTCATGGGCCAGGAAGAGGCGGCCGGTCTTGAGCCAGCCGGTATCCTGGTCGGTCTCCGCCGTCAGCCGCTCGAGCGTCTCGAAGGCATAGAGCACGGTCGCGTCGTGGCGCAGCCCCGGACGCCAGGTGAGGTTGCCGGCCGAATGCCAGGTCGTGCCGGAGCCGAGGCGGTCGCGTTCGAGCAGCACGACTTCGCCGAGCTCCCGCTGCGCCAGATGCCAGGCGATGCTGCACCCGACCACGCCACCGCCGACGACTGCGATCCGCCGTGCCATCGTCAACCCTTGAGACCGAGCGCCTTGGCCGTCAGCCGGCGCTGCTGCAGGAACTGCTCGCGGTAGTGCCCCTTCGGCTTCTCATAGTAGCCGCTGCGCGCCGGCGCGTAGAGGCCCTGGCGCTTCAGGTCGGCGAGGCTCTCCGCCATCTTCAGCGCCAGCAGGTTGGGATTGAGGATCACGAGATCGGTCGCGGCGTTGTTGCGCATGGCATGGCGCTGATGACAGGCCGCGATGATCGTGCAGCCCATGACGATCACCTCGGCCCGCGTCTCCGCCAGCACGCGGCGGGCCACCTCGAGAGTGTCGCGCGCGACCGCATCCGGGTCCAGCACCATGTCCTTGACCCACCAGTCGATGCAGCGCACGCCGCGGCAATTGTCGGGCGCGCCGGCGAGCCTCACCATGTCCTCCAGATAAGGCACGGCCTTATGGTGATCGGTGACGATGGTGTAGCTGTGCCCGAAATAGCTCGCCATCTGCATGGAGGCCTCGAGCGGGCCGATCACGGGAATATCGACCAGCTCGCGCGCTACCCGCACGCCCGGATCGTAGCAGCAGCCCACGATGACCGCGTCGAAGCCTTCCTCCTCGGCCTGCATCACGCGCTCGAAGACCACGGTCTCCATGAGATGCTTGTTGTAGTAGTAGTCGATGTCCGGCGGCGCATTGCGCAAGTGCCGGATCGTGATCTGCGTCTCCGTGCCCGCGCAAGGCAGCAGGGTCTCGGCGATGAGCCGGTCATAGACCTCGGTGCCGAACGGGTTGATGAATTCGATTCTGCGCCCCATGACCCCCTCGCGATCTACCAGCGGCGATGCTGGTCGTTGGCACCGCGCAGCTCCGGCCGGTCGAAGCGGAACAGCGCGAGGTCGAAATCCGGCGTCTCGCCGGCGACCGATTGCGCCAGCAGCTTGCCGGAGAGCGGGCCGGCCAGATTGCCGAAGACATGGCCGGCGTTGAGCATCAGCCCATCGATTCCCGGCATCGGTCCGATGATCGGCAGCGCGTCGGGAGTCTGCGGCAGCAGGCCCGCCCAGATGCGCTCGACCGCCAGCGACTTGATCGACGGCATGGCGTCGCTGAGGGCGGCGAGCGTGAGGGCGAGGCCGCCGACCGTCGGCCGATCGTCGTGGCCGGGAAAATCCATGGGACAGCCGAGCAGCAGGCGACCGTCCTCGCGCTGCACCGCGAGCTCGAGAAACTCCAGCCCGTCGAATGTCGCTTCGAGCGGATGCGTGGTGCCGATATCGCTGTAGCCCGGCAACTCCCGGATGAACGCATATTGCTTCAGCGCCGTCGGGCCGTAGAGCAGCGGCACGAACCGGAACGGCGCCGGCTCGGTCTCCACGACCTGCAGCCGCATGGCCGTGATCGGCACCTCGATGCCGTGCGGCGCCAGCAGCCGCGGCGTCCAGGAGCCGGTGGCCAGGACGACGCGGCCGGCCAAGAAGCTGTCGCTTGCCGTGCGCACGCCGAGGCAGCGATGCCCGTTCATGAGCAGGCTCTCGACCCTCGTCTGCCGCAGGATGCGCGCGCCCTGCCGCTCGGCGCCGGCGACCAGCGCATCGACCAGCTTCTGCGTGTTCTGATGGGCGTCGAGCGGGTTCCAGGTGGCACCGGCGACGCGCTCGGAGAGCGCCGGACAATGCGCGCGCGTCTGCTTGGCGTCGAGCAGTTCCATCGGCAGGCCGGCGGCGCGCCGCTCGGCAACCAGCGCCTCGAACAGCGGCCGCTGCCGCTCGTCGAAGAAATAGATCATGCCGCCGCAGGGCCGGAACTCGAAGCCGTCGAGCTCCTCCGCCAGCGTGTCGGCGAGCCGGCGGCCCGCCAGTCCGAGCTGCATCTGCAGCCCGGCCCGGCGCGTGTGCAGCCACTGATAGCCGGGATTGCGGCCGGAGGCGCCCCAGGCCGGCGTCTCCGCCTCGATCAGCAGGACCCGCAGCTTGCGGCGCGCCAGGAAGTAGGCCGTGGCCGCGCCGACGATTCCGCCGCCGACGACGATGACGTCGACGCTCGCGCTCACGCGCGCCCTCCGGAACCCTCGAACCAGTCCTTCAAATGGAAGGAGGCGCGGGTATCGATGCAGAGCCGCTTCCAGGACAGATACTCCTCGACCCCGGCCATGCCGAGCTCGCGCCCGATGCCCGAGTGATGCCGGCCGCCGAAGGACGTCTCGACATGGCGGATGTAGTGGGTGTTCACCCAGACGTCGGCGACGTCGAGCCGGCGTGCGAGCCTCAGAGCACGGTTGATGTCCTGCGTCCAGATCGAGCCGCCCAGGCCGTAGGGCGTATTGTTGGCAAGGGCGAGCGCCTCCTCCTCGTCGCGGCAGCGGTGCACGACCAACACGGGGCCGAACACCTCCTCCCGCGCGATGCGCGCTGTCGCCGGCAGACCGACCAGCACGGTTGGCGGCAGGAAGAGATCGCGCCGGGCGCCGGGATCGCCGCCGATCGCGGCACGCCCGCCTTCGGACAGGCCGAGCCGGATGTAGCCGACCGCCTTGTCGTACTGCTTGCGCGAGGCCATCGGTCCCACCAGCACGTTCGGGTCGAGCGGATCGCCGATCGGGAGCACCTTCGTGCGCGCCACCACGCCCTCGACAACGCGATCGTGGAGCGAGTCATGCACGATCAGGCGCGTGCAGGCGGTGCAGGACTGTCCGGCATACATGAAGGCGCCGTAGGTCACCGCATCGAGGCAGCGCTCAAGATCGGCGTCCGGCATGATCAGCGCCGGGAACTTGCCGCCGCACTCCAGCGAAACCTTGGCCAGCCGCCGGGCGGCCCGCTCCATGATCCGCATG
>Ga0335085_10006038_pt1 | contig 19253 bp, 17 predicted proteins | sample Lox_Sample_45_FD_206712 | JGI IMG/M metagenome (GOLD analysis project Ga0335085, IMG submission 206712) | Soil microbial communities from Loxahatchee National Wildlife Refuge, Florida, United States - Lox_Sample_4.5 | ecosystem: Environmental > Terrestrial > Soil > Wetlands | place: USA...
CGCGCCCCGGAGTCCCGCTGGACCAGCCTCACTTCGCCTTTTCGTACGGATAGATAAGGCTGCCCGTTTTCTGCTCGGCAGGGCTTACCACGGTCTGGTAGCTCATGCCGCGCCAGGTTTCCAGATTCGCGGCGTCAGTGATGCCGTGATACTGCACCTGCAGCATGCCGGACTTGGTCCACTCGCCGTTCTTTCCGAACCTGATGTCGCCCATTATGGTCTTGAACTCGTGGGTACGCAGGTAGTCGGCGACCTTGTCGTCCTGCACACTCTTCGCGCCTTCGATCGCCTCACCGATCAGCTGGAAGTCGGCATAACCCCAACCACCGAGATAGTAGCCGAGCGGATCGACGCCGGCGGCCTTGGCGCGTTCCTGGTATTTGTCAAAGAACGCTTTCGCCGGAGCCATCAATTTGGGCGAAGGCACCCAGGTTTCATAATTGACGATGCCGTTGAGCTTGGACTTCAGGCGATCCTTGAACACGGTCGCCTGCAGACCGACCATGGCGCCACCGAACATCTTCGGGCTGAGCCCGAGTTCATTCGCAGACTGCACCAGTCCGACTGAACTCAGCGGATACGAGCATGCCACGACGAGGTCCGCATTGGCGGCTTGCAGCGCGCGGATGACCGGCGAGAAGTCGGTCGTGCCCGGCGGGAAGGTCTTGTCGTAGACGATCTTGAAACCATAGGTCTTGGCATTTTCACGGGCGCCGTCGCAAGCGTTACGCGCGAACTCGGCGTCCTCGGACACCAGCGCCAGCGTTTGCGGCTTGGGTTGCTGCGCCGCCGCCGCCTCGAAAAACCCCTCGGTGAACGCCTCCCGTGGTTTTGGACCGGTCGGCAACATCGAGAAGTATCGCGGGTAGTGAAACTCGGCGTTTATATCGAGCGCAAAAAAGCCGATGAAAACCTTGTTCTTTTGCATCACAACCGGCATGGCCGGCGCATTCAGATTGGTCCCGTAGGGCCCCATAACGATGTCGACTTTGTCGACGTCGAGCAGCTTCGTATAAATTCCCGGAACGTTTGCCGGTTTGGATTGGTCGTCGTAGTTGACGAGCTCAACCTTGCGGCCAAGCAGACCGCCCTTGGCGTTGATTTCGTCTCGCCAGATCTGCGCGCCTAGCAGCGCCTGTTTGCCATTCGGCGCCAACGGACCGGTGAGCGCCAGACTAAAACCGATTTTGATCGGTTCGCCGCTCTGCGCGGAAGCTGGAACGGACGCTGTGGCAAGCCCGGCGGCAAGTACCGCCGCGCCGATCCCTCCGGTAACACCGCGTCGCGTCACGCGATAATTGCGATAACCCATGGCCTTCCTCCTAAGGTGGCTTCTTCACTTTACGAATCTGCCGTGCTGCCCGTTTTCGGGCTTGGCGCGACAGTGTCGCGAGACAATGCCCTGCTTCCAAGGCCATGAAAAGGGCGCAAACGGGGGAGCGTGGCAATCTGCCCCGGCCCGGCGCGGCGCTGTTAGAAAGCCTGCCGCTATGATCGGCAACGTGCCTGTTTGTTGAACATCGCGATTTGCGATTTCGCTTCGCATCGCAACGAGCTAGACTTAGGGGCAATGGTGAGACAGGCGCGGGCCTCCGCATCAAACATGCAAGCACTCTCCGTTAACGGGAATCACTACGATATCGACGTGGAGCCCGATACGCCGTTACTGTGGGTGCTGCGCGACACCATCGGGCTCACCGGCACCAAGTTCGGCTGTGGCATCGCCCAATGCGGCGCCTGCACCGTACATGTCGACGGCGTCGCCATGCGCTCGTGCCAAATCCAGATCGGCAGTCTCGGCAGCAAACGGGTGACGACGATCGAGGCGCTTGCGCAGAATGGCGAGCTGCACCCGCTGCAAAAAGCCTGGGTCGAACACGACGTGCCACAATGCGGCTACTGTCAAAGCGGTATGCTTATGGCTGCGGCAGCACTGCTCGCGCAAAAGCCCAGGCCGACCGACGCCGACATCGACGCCGCGATCACGAATATCTGCCGCTGCGGAACCTACCAGCGCATCCGTGCCGCGATCCACACGGCGGCTAACCAATCATAGCAAGTCCATGAGGCTTGTACGCATCGTAACAACCGTCCTGATGCTGATCTGCGCCAGCGTGGCACTGGTGCCGGTCACTGCACCGGCCGCAGAGCAAGTTGATCTTCTGCTGATACTGGCGGCCGATGTATCGCGCAGTGTCGATAGCGCGAAATTTCAGCTGCAACGCGAGGGTTATGCCGCCGCGATCTCCGATCCGCGGGTACTCGACGCCATTCGCTCGGGCCGCAATGGCCGTATTGGGCTGACGTTCGTCGAATGGTCGGGCGTCGGTGCGCAACGGGTCGTGATCGATTGGACAATCATCCGCGACGCAGAATCGGCGAAAGGCTTCGGCGATCGCCTGCTGGAGGCGCCGCGCTCGTTCGCGGATCGCACGTCGATTTCAGGCGCGATCGAATTCGCGATGGGACAATTCGCTCGCGCGTCTTATGACGCGCCGCGCCGGACTCTCGACATCTCGGGCGACGGCACCAACAACGCCGGCCGCGACGTGGTTTCGGTGCGTGATGAAGCGCTTGCACAGGGAGTCACCATCAACGGCCTCGTCATCCTCAGCGATACCCCGCTGGCGTGGAATCCGGACCACACCAATCCACCCGGCGGCCTCGACAACTATTACCGCAACAATGTCGTCGGTGGTCCGGGCGCATTTGTGCAGGTAGCGAAAGATTTCAATTCGTTCGGCCAAGCCATCGTCAAGAAGATGATCGCGGAAGTAGCCCAGGCCCCCCAAATCCCAAGCTTCGCAATTCAGCGCGACAGCCGCAGCGCAACGGAATAGGACCGCTCGGAGCGCAGCCTTCAGGAAGCATTTTCGGGCCAGCTTGGCCGGTGATTTTGCCTTTTTGGGACAAACGTTTGGGTAGGGCCCCGGCCACGAAAGCGACACAGATACCGGGCATGGTTTGCAGCTTAGCCGTCAAACCGTATTATTCGACCGACTTAACCGAACCACTCGGAACACACCTCCCGTGACCGCAGCTACTGGCTTGAAGCGCCTTGCGATTGCCGTTGCTGCCGTGATCGCGGTGGGCTTCGTCACGCTGGTTGGGCTGTCGTTTCTCATTCCAGCTTCCTCGGTACGGGATGCGGTGGCGCGGGAGATTCGCGCCGTCACCGGTCTTGACCCTGTGCTCCGAGGCGATGTCTCGATATCGTTGTTCCCCTCCGGCACGGCAAGTTTCCACGATGTCTTGCTCGGCAACGATCGTACCGGCCAGCCGGCTGTCGTCGCCGACGAACTGACTGCGCACCTGCGGTATTTCCCGTTACTCGCCGGCCGGGTCGAAATCGCCGATGTGACGCTGGTACGACCGACAATCACCGTGACATTTCAGCCTGACGGCGAGTCCAATTGGTCAGGCTTGACCCAAGCGCTGGCTCGCGCCCTTGAGCCTAATCCCAGCCGCACATCGTCCTTCTCGGAGATTGGCATCCGAGACGGCGTCGTTGTCGTTCACAGTCTTCACGCTGGGACGCAGACCACCGACCGCCTGGAAAATGTCGAGTTCCAGCTTGCTTGGCCCTCGATTTCGCGCAGTTTCGGCGCCAACGGCCACTTTGTGTGGCACGACGAACCAATTGAAGCGAGCCTGACGCTGAGCGATTTTCTCGCCGCGCTCAACGGTGACCACTCCGGCGTCAAGCTCCGCCTGAGTGGCGCCTTGCTGAAGGCCGCTTTCGATGGTGGTGCGAGCGACCAGCCGACGTTGAAGGTCGACGGTATGCTGAGCGTGGAGTCTCCTTCGTTGCGCGATGCACTGCGTTGGGCCCACACTACTGAGCTTCCGTTCGGCGGCTTCGGACGCTTCGCCTTGCGGGCACAAAGCAGCCTCGCCGGCGGGGTCGCTTCGCTGTCCGGAGTGAACGTCGAGCTTGACGGCAATACCGCTGAAGGCGTGATCACGCTCTCGACCGACCAGCGCACGGTCCAGGGCACGCTTGCGGCCGACGGGCTTGATTTGACGCCATACATATCCGGGATTCACCTCCTCGCTGCGAACGAGCGCAGCTGGGATCGGCTACCCATTGCGCTTGATGGCATGGCCGATCTCGATCTCGATCTTCGACTCTCAGCCGGCACTGTCAAGATCGCGAATGCCCAATTGGGGCGAACGGCGGCAGCTGCCACGATGCGTAACGGCAAACTCGACGTGGCCATTGGAGAGGCGCAAGCCTTCGGGGGCATTGCCAAAGGTTCGGTCGGGCTTGCCAGCGCCGCAGGCGGCGTTGCGGTGACCTCACACGTTCAGTTCGTCGACGTCGATCTCGAAAGCTGCCTCAGCCAGATATTTGGTATTCGCAAGCTCGAGGGCCGCGGCAACATGGCGCTCAATGTCGAGGGGGCCGGCACATCGGTTTTGGCGGTGACCAATACTCTCCACGGCAGCGCCAGCCTGACCGCGCACGATGGCGCGGTGGCCGGCATCAATGTCGAGCAATTGCTGCGCCGGCTTGAGCGCCGGCCACTCTCCGGTAACGGCGATTTCCGCACCGGACGTACGCCGTTCGACAAGTTCGCGCTCGGCCTCAAAATCGAGCAAGGCCAGGTGTCGGTCGACGACATGCATCTGGAAGGGCCGACGGTGCGACTTGCTGTGAATGGCCAGGTATCGGTCCCTACTCGCGATCTTGATCTCAAGGGAATAGCCACACTGGTCTCCAGCGCGACTGCCAACCAGTTCGATTTGCCGTTCGTGGTGCAGGGCCAGTGGGACGACCCGATCATGCTCCCGGATGCGCAGAGCCTGATCCGCCGCTCCGGCGCTGCCGCCCCGCTGCTCGAAGCCATCAAGGCCCGGAACGCCGGCGCCGCCGTGCGCTCGGTGATCGACAAGCTCCTGGCGTCTCCCGGCGGCGCGGCGCCGTCGGCGGCGAAAAATCGAGATTAGCCCGAGCCAGGACTATTGATCAGATCCTGCCCGCGCCTCTTGCACCAGTAACCTTGGCAAGGACCGAAGCGGCGATCACCGCGATGCCAACCACGGCAACCATGATGCTGCAAACGGCATTGATCTCAGGCTTCACGCCCAATCGCACTTCGGAGTAAATGCGGATCGGCAGCGTGGTCGCGCCCGGACCCGTGGTAAAGCTCGCGATCACCAGATCGTCGAGCGACAGCGCGAATGCCAGCATCCACGCGGCGGCGATGGCCGGCAGAATCAGCGGTAAAGTCACGGACAGGAAGGTGCGCAAAGGCGTGGCCCCGAGATCCATGGCCGCCTCCTCTAGACTCAGATCGAAATCGATGAGCCGCGACTGCACGATCACGGTGGCAAAACACATCGCCATCGTGGTGTGCGCGATGGCGACGGTCCAAAAGCCGCGGTCGACCGCGATAGCCACAAAAAGCAGCAACAGCGACAAGCCGGTTACCACCTCCGGCATCACCAGCGGTGCGTAGATCATCGCGGCAAACGGAAGTCGGCCGCGGAAGCGGCCGAACCGCACCAGCGCCAGCGCCGCAAGCGTTCCCAATACGGTCGCAATGCTCGCCGATACCAGCGCCAGACGGATGCTGATCAAGGCCGACTCGACCAGCGGCGCATCGTTGAACAACTCGGCATACCAGTGCGTCGACCAGCCCCCCCAAACCGTCACAAGACGCGAAGCGTTGAAAGAGTAAGTCACCAAGACCGCAATCGGCAGATAGAGGAAAGTAATGCCGAGCAGAATGGCTCCGAAGTTGAAAGCGGTAAGTCTGCGCATCGTCACTCCCGCTCCACCGTGCGCATCGCCTGGTTCTGATAGACCACGATCGGCGTCACCAGCAGGCAAACAAGCACGATTGCAACCGCGGAGGCAGTCGGCCAATCTTTATTGCCGAAGAACTCGACCCAGATGGTCTGACCGATCATTGGCGACTGCGAACCGCCCAGCAGATCGGGAATGACGAACTCGCCGACGATCGGAATGAAACAAAGGAGCACGCCGGCAACGACTCCGGACCTCGACAATGGCAGCGTCACCAGCCAGAAAATCTTCCAGCGCGGCGCGCCAAGATCGGCGGCCGCTTCGAGCAGCGTCTCGTCCAGCTTCTCCAGCGTCGCGTAAAGCGGTAAGACCATGAACGGCAGATAGGAGTAAACGATGCCGATATAGACAGCGGTGTCGGTCGAGAGCCACACCGGCGGCTCCTTCACAATCGAAAGCGCCATCAGGACTTCATTGAGCGGCCCGTCGCGCTGCAGAATGTTCATCCACGCATAAATGCGGATCAGCAGCGACGTCCAGAACGGCAGCACGGTCAGAACAACCAGGATCGCTTGCCAGCGCCGCGGTGTCCGCGCGATCGCGTAAGCCATCGGAAAGCCGACCACGAGCAGGATAAGCGTGGAAAGGGCGGCGATCTCCAGACTCTTCACGTAGGACAAAATATAGAGCGGATCGGAGCCAAGCAGGACGTAATTGTCGAACGAAAGTCCGGTAAAGAAGGCGGTCAGACCGTGCCAGCCGGCCGCAACGTCGAGCACCGGAGTATAGGGCGGCTGCGCGATCGCCGTCTGCGACAGGCTGATCTTGAGCACGATCAGAAACGGCAAAAGAAAAAACGCGAGCAACCAAGCGTAGGGAACACCCACGATGAGCTTGCGCCCGGGAGAGACACCCCGCTGTCGGCTCACAGCACTCTCCCCTCCTCACCGCATCAGCAGTATTGAATTCTCGGGCCGCCACAGCAGCCACACCTCGTCACCAAAAGCCGGCGCGCGCAAGGCGCGGTCACCAACATTGGCGATCGTCGCCGTCATCAAAGCACCGCTGCGCAGCCGCATCTTGTAGATCGACGTATCGCCGAGATAGCCGATGTCGATAATCGTGCCGGCGACGCAATTGTCGGCGCCCGGCAATGGCGGCTCGTGGATGATGCGGATCCTCTCGGGCCGCACGGCCACCCAAACGGTCGCGCCGGGCACGGCGTCCGCTTTCACCGCCACACGCAAATACCCCGCCGCCGTCCCCTCGACACTTGAACGATCAGCCCCGAGGCGGCCTTCAAATACATTGATGTCGCCGATGAAGTCGGCGACCCAGCGGGAGTCCGGCTGTTCATAGATCGCAGCGGGCGGCGCGACCTGCATCAGCCGGCCGCGATCCATCACGGCAATGCGGTCGGCGACCGTCATCGCTTCGCTCTGGTCGTGGGTGACGATGATAAACGTGAGCCCAAGCTTGCGCTGCAGCTCCATTAATTCGAATTGGGTCTCGCCGCGCAATTTCTTGTCCAGCGCCGCCATTGGCTCATCGAGCAATAAAACGCGCGGGCGCTTGACCAGCGAGCGCGCCAGCGCCACGCGCTGGCGCTGGCCGCCGGACAGCTTGTGCGGCTTGCGGCCGGCGAAGCTTTCGAGCTTGACCAGCGCGAGCATGTCGGCGACGCGATGCGTCATCTCCGCTTTGGGCAAGCCCTCCTGCTTGAGGCCGAAGGTGATGTTGGCCTCAACAGTAAGGTGCGGAAACAGCGCGTAGCTCTGGAACATCATATTGACCGGCCGGCGATAAGGCGGCACCGGAGCGAGATCAATTCCGTCGAGCATCATGCGGCCCGCGTTCGGCCGCTCGAAGCCCGCGATCAGGCGCAGCAGCGTGGTCTTGCCGCACCCTGACGGGCCGAGCAGAGCAAAGAATTCGCCATCATAAATATCGAGCGACAGATCGTCGACGACCGCAACACCGCCGAACCGCTTGGTCAGAGCTTCCAAGCGCAGTACGGGACGCAGTTTGGGGTCGGTCCACGGCGCAAAATCCCGTTTCGATGCGACGCTCTGCATGTCGCCAAACAGCCGCAGCGGGCGGGAAACTTCAAGCGCTTTTGTAGGGCCGTTCGGATTGATCGGAAAATTTCGTCCGCCGCTTCCTGCCGTTCAGCCTTCGCTGGCAACGCTCAGTCGGCGACCGGGTCGGCGAGCGATGTAAGCAGGTCGGCCTCCTCGCCGGCATCGCCGGCAAGCTTGCGTGGCTCAGGGCCGTAATAGTCGCCGAGCTGCACCAAAGGCCGCGGCTGCGTCACAATCGAGACCAACCGGTCATAGATCGACTTCGCCGAAACCGGCTTGACCAGATACTCGTTGACGCCGAGCTTCACGGCTTCGACCACGCGCCAGCGCTCACCATGCCCGCTGAGCATGATGATCGGCACATCGGGGACCGGAAAGACACCGGGCGAACGCACGATGCGAACGAGTTCGGCGCCGCTCAGCAGCGGCATCTCCCAGTCGAGGATCACGACATCGGGGCCGACGGTCCGAATAGTGTCGAGCGCAGAGATTCCGTCGGATGCCTCATAGATATCCTTGATGCCGCAATTGACCAGCAGATTACGGACAGTCTTGCGCATGTACTGATTGTCGTCGACCACGAGAATGCAGAGCGCGGCGATAAGGTCCGCGATCTCTTTCTTGGACAGCTTGGAGGACATGGCTTGGACTGCCTTGGCGGTTCAACAGGCGACGAGCCGGCACCAAAGCGCATCAGATCATGGAGCGTCTTGCGGGTTGGTAAAGGTAGTTTAGCCCGTTGACCCCGCTTTTCGTGTTGACGTGTTGCACTCCTTCCGACGTGGTGAGCAATCCGTTAATGCAGCGTGGCGCGCGTGTCATAAAAGCCCCCGCGTCAGCAGTTCAGGCACTGAGGTGATCTTGCCTCGATCTGCGGATCGGTGATGATGCCGCTCCGAAACGCCTCATTGGGAGCCGCACTATGGATTTCCGCGATCGTCACATCGTGATTACCGGCGGCGCCGGCGCGCTTGGCACCGCCGTGGTCGAAGCGCTGATCGCGGGCGGAGCCGTGTGCCACGTGCCGTGCATGGATGAGGCCGAGGCGCAGCGTTTCCGACTGCACGACCACAAGCAGGTCGTGCTGACCGTCACCGGCAGCCTGGCCGAAGAGAAGGCCATCACCCCGCTCTACGACGGCATCGGGCCGCTGTGGGCTTCGATTCATATCGCCGGCGGCTTTGCCGCGGGACTGCTGCGCGAAGCGACCGTGGCGACGCTGCGGCAGCAGATCGACATGAACCTCCTCAGCTGCCTGTTGTGCTGCCGTGCCGCGGTCAAAGCCATGGCTGCTTCCCAAGGTGGGCGGATCGTCAACGTCGCCGCCCGGCCCGGGCTCGAATGGCGAACCGGCGCCGGCATGGCGGCCTACACCGCAAGCAAAGCAGCGGTCGCGGCACTGACCGTTGCGCTCGCTGAGGAGGTCGCCAAAGACGGTATTCTGGTTAATGCCATCGCGCCTTCGATTATGGACACACCGGCCAATCGGGCGGCCATGCCGAAAGCCGATTACAGCCTGTGGCCGAAGCTCGAAGAAGTGGCGGCAACGATTCTGTTTCTCGCCTCCCCGGAAAACCGCGTCACCCGCGGTGGCGTCGTTCCGGTGTACGGCAAATCCTAATAGCCCGGCCACAGACCGGGCGTCGCCAGTTCGAGCACGTGCCCGTCGGGATCGCGGAAATAAACGCTCTCGCCACCGCGCGGCCATTTGATACGGCCCTCGATGGCAATGTCTGCTTCCGCAAGCCGCTCCTCCCACGCCGCAAGCTCTTCGGCGGCGATTGAGAACGCCATATGCACCGGCCCGTGACCGTCATGCGGCGGGATCGTGCCGCCGGGCAGATGCACGGTCTCTAACGAACCGCCGCGCAAGAATAGCAGCAGCACGCCGCGGCCGCCGACATCGTAGGCACACAGCCGCTGATCGCGATAAATGCTGTTGAGCCCAAGGATCTGCTCGTAGAACGGACAGGCGCGCTCGAATTCCTCGACGTAGAGCGAAGTTTCCAGAACGCCAAGCAGGGTGGGCATGGCATCTGACCCATGTTTTCCCTCTCCCGACGCGGGGAGGGGAATCAACCTGAAACCGGAACGATCTCGCGTGCCGGCGAGCGCACCAGGCGCGTCACGCCAGTCGAAGCAACGATCGCGTGCTGCTGCGCATAAGCTTCGTGGTTCTGCTCGATGTAATCGAGATCGTAAAGGTAATTGACCATGAGGCCGAACGATTGCTCGAGCGCCCGCTCGGAGGTATCGGCGATCCAGTTGAGCCGCTGCAACCGCGCGCCGTTGCCGAGATGAAAGCGCGCGACCGCATCCACCGGCAAACCCCGGCGATTGCGCGCGCGCACGTAATACCAGGCGGCGGCGCGCATGATCGGCTCGCCGATGACTTCGACCAACTGGTCGTCGAGCCACCAATCGGCCCGGTCAAGCGCGCCAAGCGCTTCACGATCATCCGCATCGATCGCCAGCGAAGCTTCGTTGGCGCGCTCGCGCTTGAGCCATTCGGCGAAATTCGGCGACGGCGACAGCGTCACGAAGGTCGAGATCCGCGGCCATTCACGGCGCACTTCTTCAACCACTTGCTTGATGAGGAAGTGGCCGAAAGTCACGCCGGCAAGCCCACGCTGGCAATTGGTGATGGAGTAAAATACCGCCGTCGCAGCCCGCTCCGGATCGACCACCTCGCGCTTGTCCGACAGGATCGGCGCGATGGCGTCGGGTATTTCGCGGGTCAGCGCCACCTCGACAAAGATCAGCGGTTCGTCGACCAGCGCTGGATGAAAGAAGGCGTAGCAGCGCCGGTCCGGCAGATCGATGCGGCGCCTTAATTCTTCCCAGTCCCGAATTTCGTGCACGGCCTCGTAGCGGATGATCTTTTCCAGAATCGAAGCCGACGTCGACCAGTCGATACGGCGAAGAACCAAAAAGCCGCGGTTGAACCATGATGAGAACAAATGGACGAAATCGTTGTCGATGACCGCAAGATCGTCGCGGTGCTCCGCGGCGTCCATCAGCTGTTCGCGCATACGCACCAGCGCAGCAGTGCCGCCGGGCGCGAGATTAAGCCGGCGAAAAAGTTCGAGCCGGCGCGGCTCGCTGACGCGATGAAGTTCGGCTGCAGCATCGGCGGATGGCGACTGCCGCCAGGCTGCAATCGCCGCGTCGATACGCGGCGTGTCGTAGCCAAAAGTTTGTGCCAAAGCCTCGAAAAACGCGATGCGCGGCCCGGTCGTCAACGCCGCATAACCGGACAGTATTTCGTTGGCCAGCGCCACCCCGGAGGCCTCGCCGCGGCCGGAAAGCAGCGCCTCGCACAGCTCGATCAGGCCTTCCAGGCGCCCGCGCGCCGGCTCGCGGCGCTCGCGCCGGATCAAGGCGCGGCTGCGGTCGGCAATGCTTTGCAGCATGTCGCTGAAGAAAGAGGCGTTTACCGCAACCATCGACCGATCGACCCATCCGCACCGGCGAAATGAGAGCTAATGATCGCAGCCGGCCATGACAAGTTAGCGAAACGCATAGTTAGCGAAACCGCAGCCGGTAGACAAATGCGCGCCGCTTTGTCAGTTAACCGCCGCGGCGCGATTGCCGCGGCGCGGGAGGAATTGTTCATGTCGGGTCCCTTGGTGCCGGGTCCTTTGGCCGGTCTCCGTGTTCTGGAGCTTGCTCGCATCCTGGCAGGGCCTTGGGCCGGGCAAATCCTGGCCGATCTCGGCGCTGACGTGATCAAGGTCGAGCGCAAGGGCGCCGGAGACGACACCCGCTCGTGGGGCCCGCCGTTCGTCCCCGCTGCCGACGGCAGCCATCTCGGCGCCGCCTATTTTCACGGCACCAATCGCGGCAAGCGCTCCATCGAGCTCGACTTCGAGAGCGAGGAAGGCCGGCGGATCGTCAAAAAACTCGCCGCGCGTTCCGACGTGCTGATCGAGAATTTCAAGGTCGGGGGGCTCGCCAAATTCGGCCTCGACTACAACAGCCTGGCGCCGGAAATGCCGCGGCTGATTTATTGCTCGGTAACCGGTTTCGGCCAGGACGGACCTTACGCCAGCCGTCCCGGTTACGATCTGATGGCGCAAGGCATCGGCGGCTTCATGGATCTCACCGGCAATGCCGACGGCGAGCCGTTGCGGGCGGGCGTGCCGGTATCCGACATTTTCACTGGGGTGTATTCGGCGGTCGGCATTCTCGCGGCGCTGGCGCGGCGGGAGAAAACCGGACGCGGCGGCTATGTCGATACCGCTTTGGTCGACTCGACCGTCGCCGTCCTTTCCAACCAGGCCCTCAATTATCTGGTCTCCGGCAAAGTGCCGCACCGGATGGGCAACGCGCATGCCAACATCACGCCCTATCAGGTTTTCCCGGTCGCCGACGGTCACATCATCATCGCCAGCGGCAATGACAACCAGTTTGCCAAGCTGTGCGGCGTGCTCGGCGAACCGGAGCTTGCCAAGAACCCGGACTACATCGACAACAAAGCCCGCCTCGCCCACCGCGCCGAACTGATCGGCCGGCTCTGCGCCGCCACGGCGCGGATCCCGAGCGCCGAGCTTCTTGAAAAACTTGAAACGGTCGGCGTGCCCGCGGGCCCGATCAACGATCTGGCGCAGGTGTTCTCCGACCCGCAGGTGATCCATCGCGGCATGAAAATCGAGCGGCCGAGCGCGGCCGCCAAGGACGGAAAAATTCCCGGCGTCCGCACCCCGATCGTGCTCGACGGCGCGCCGATGGTGGCGGAACGCCCCTCGCCGCGGCTCGGCGAACACACCGCCGAAATTTTGCGCGAGATCGGCGAGGGGTGATTTCATCCGGTCCCGCGTAACGGCGAAGGATGGCCGGGCGCGTTCCCGGATTCTCGGATCATTGCCGACACTTTTTCCGCGATCATGATCACCGGCAGGTTGGTGTTGGCGCGCGTCACGCATGGCATGACGGACGCGTCGGCAACGCGCAGACCGTCGACGCCGACGACCCGGCACTGCCCGTCAACGACCACCATCGGATCGTCGACGGCGCCCATCCGGCAGGTGCCGGACGGATGATAGAACGGGATCGCACCAACGCTGACCCATTCGCGCAACCGCGCGGCGTCGGCGATCAGCGCATCGAGATCGGGGCCCGGGCTGACGTGGTTTTTCAGAAGCCATTTGCGCAGCGCTGAGGAACTGTCCATCAGCACCAATCCCGCATTTGCCACGACGCCATTCCAGGCCGAGCGGCGATTCAAGGCGCGAACGCGCGGCGTATAGCGCGCCGGAAAGATTTCCGCCGCAGCGACGCGGACGTCCGGATGCGCCAACACCTCCCTGGCGAGGCCAACTCCTTGCATCAATCGCGTCAGATCGCGGGGATCGGACAGCAAATTGAATTCGATCTTGGCTTCGGCGCGCGGATCGGCCGAGACGATTTGCAGGCGGCCGCGCGAATAGGGTTTGTAGACGCAGATGATAACGGCGCCGAGGGCGCGGCCGAGGCGATGCCAGGAAATCCGGTTCGGCACCGCCCAGTACATATCGGACGTCGCGCAGCCCTCGACGCCGGAATCGTAGCGCAGCGACAGGATCTGCCCGCGAATGAGCGCGTGCGGCTGGCGCGCTTGCGATTGCAAATAGCAGCCGATCGAAACGCACGGGTGATCCTGCAGATTCTCGCCGACGCCCGCACGATCAGCGACGACGGCGATCCCGAGCTCCTGCAAAAGCTTGCCCGGACCGACGCCGGAGCGTTGCAAGATCGCGGGTGAATGCAACGCGCCTGCGGCGAGAATGATTTCGGCGCCGCGAAATTCGCTAACGCCGCCGGCTTCGCGGACCCGCACGCCGCTGGCGCGGCGGCCTTCGAACAACACGGCTTCGACAAACGCATCCGGCAGAATCCGCAAATTTGGCCGCCGCCGCACATCCGGCGTCAGATAAGCCATCGCCGCAGACACACGATCGGTCGGCGTGCTCGACGTCGGCACCGAGCAATAGCCGTTTTGCACCTCACCGTTCATGTCGGCGACGTAGTCGAAACCGCGCGCCTTGGCCGCCGCGGCAATGGCGCGCGCAAAGCCCGGCCAATCCTGACGCGGCACGCGGCCGACGGCGATCGGACCGTCTTTGCCGTGCAGCGGCCCGTCGATATCGTGGTCGTTTTCCAGCTTGATGAAATACGGCAACACGTCGGCCCACGCCCAGCCGCGCGCGCCGAATTGCGCCCATTCGTCGTAGTCGCCCGGCAGGCCGCGCAAGGCGACCATCGCGTTGATGGCGGACCCGCCGCCCATCACGCGCGCCTGTTCGTAATAACGCGGCTGCGCGCCCCCGGATGCGACCCGCGAATAGACCTGAAGATCGGGCCAGAAATAATCCGGCTGGTAGTACGAGGAATAATAGGCGTCGCGGACGTCCCACGGCTCAGCGCCGGGCGGCGTATCGCGCCCGGCTTCGATCAGGAGAACTTGCCGGGTGGCGTTCTCCGAGAGCCGGCTCGCCAGCACACAGCCGGCCGAGCCCGCGCCGACGATGATGAAGTCGTAAATCACACGCGCCCTCCCCGATCACAGTTCAGCGGACCGTTGGCCGGTCCTGCGACGCGCACTATGCGGAACGACGGCGCGTTTTGGCAAATGCGTGCGGCACGGCGCGGAAAGACCTTTCCGTCATTCCGGCCGAGTGCAACGAGAGCCGGAATCCATAACCCCAAACGCCGCAGAATAATCGCAAGGGCCAAAATCCCATCGATCTGTGATTATGGATTCCGGGCACGCGCCTTCGGCGCGCCCCGGAATGACCAATCGTTCTCGCGATGCCGTAGCATCCGAGTCTTGCCAACCACCACGCGCAGGAAAGAACCACAAAAGCGAAAGGGAAGCGGAGCGCCGAAAGGCGCATTGTCCAACCAATGTCCGCGTCAAGCGCGGCTACGCGCGGAACCCCCTTCTCCTCCCCCGCGTGCGGGGGAGGTTGGGTGGGGGCCACGCGCCGCCCTTCGGCGCTCACGCTTGCGGCACTCGCCACCGGCTACTACCCCGATGGCTCAGCTCCAGAACCGGGTTTCCCGCGGCCTTCGGCGCAAATCGTGCGGGCTCGCGACGCTGTTCGCGTCGCTTTGCCCGTCGCACCGAAACAACGAAAAAGAACCGCGGTTAAGCACGCTCCGTGCGGACCGGTCCTAATGCCGGTCGACCGGGGATCCAAAGCCGCCCGAGTGCGGATTGGCAATTCCGCCCGCGGGGACCGCAGCTCGCTCCGCAGTTACGGCATGCCGTCCGGAACGGCGCCCTTCACTGAGCGAGATGACGGCGGTTATTGTCATCGCGGCGGCAAAGTCAAAGGGTTTCGAATTTCACCCAATGAATCAGCGCGTTCCGCAGTGAGCATTTTTGCAAGACAGCCCATCACTCTCTTGATTCGTGGCATGTAGCCCGCATGAGCGAAGCGACATGCGGGATCGAGTATAGGCGGCGGTCAGGGCCCGGATCTCGCTTCGCTCATCCGGGCTACGCTTGCTGCGCCGTCACGTTGGCAAATGCGCTTCAATCACCACATGAAATGGCGGCCGGCCCGATGACGAACCAAGATGCCGGCCGCTGATGGGAGCTGGTCAGATGCCGTGGACCCCGAACGACGCTCAAAGACACACCCACAAAGCGACGACGCCGGCGCTGCAAGAGCTTTGGGCGAAAGTCGCCAACGACGCCTTGGAACGCCTCGGCGATGAAGGCCGCGCAATCCGCGAAGCAAATGCGGTGGTCGGCCGTCAGGCCGAAGAACGCTGATGATCTGTGCTTGAGCTCGTTCACTCCCTCTCCGCGCAGGCGGGGAGAGGTGCATTCAATGCGCGGGCGTTGGCTTGCACCAAGCCCTAACGCTCTAACGCATCAGCGTCGAGAAACATTTTCAAGCCTTCGAAGCGGCCTTTGGTTTTCATTTCCACTTCGACCTGATTGGTCCGCGGCTGATAGGAGACCACTTTCATCATCAGCGGATTGATGAACTGCCAGGCATCCCTGCTGCCGAGCTTGTCCTTTTCAAAAGCCGCCAGTGCCGCAGCATCGGCTTTCTTCAGCTCCTGCCAATGCGTCAGATCGGCGGCCGTATCGAACCAGATTGAATTGGGCTTCACGTGCATGACGGCGCCGGCGCGAATTCCGGCCGCCAGGACCGCGCCGGCGAGGGCGGTCGCGACAAACAAAATCAGGGATGACTTGATGAGGCGTTCCATCATGGGCCGCTTCGCCACTCCCCGCGATGGCAATTCATCTGATCGTCACCACCGCGCTTGACCCGGTGGTCCATGCTGACCTGCAGCTCAGCATGGATTGCCGGATCAAGTCCGGCAATGACGGCCTTTCGTCATCCTGCCCCGCGGTAGCGGGGAAGGGGGACCATCCGGAGCGAGCAGCGCGAGCGCAGGATGGTGGAAGGGGCGCGGACGCCGAGGATTATTTTCAGCGCCGATGCCCCCTCCACCATGCTGCGCATGGTCCCCCTCCCCCGCTTACGCGGGGGCGGAGAAAAAAAACTAAAACACCTGGCAGGAAGTAGCCCGCATGAGTGCGGCGACACGCGGGATTGAGTATACAGGCAGTAAATCGCGGATTTTGTTTCGCTCATTCGAGCTATGCTTGCTTTGCCACCGTACGCTCACCGGATTTAAGCGACGAGGCTTAGAGAGCTTTCATGATTTTCGCTCGGATTGTGGTTAGTTGATCCAAAATCCCATCGTAGACTTTGTCCAAAATCCTGCCATAGCCGCCTGCCCCCACATTCGGCCCAACGTCAAAGCGCTCCAGCTCCTCGGCAAGTTTCTTATTCAGATCTGTGCCTTTGTGAGCCTTTGCTATCCGGAGGTCGTAAAGAGCAAAGAGAAGAGCCATCGGTTGCGCTGGCGTGGTTCCTTCTTTCTCTAGGCGGCGCCATATTTCGGCGCCCTGCTCGGCCAACCTTAGCCCCGTGGTACGGGACACCTGCGCCATGCGCACGATGCAGTTCAGTAGCTTGAGAGTGCCGAATTTTTCGATTGCCGTCGAAGGAACTCCTAGCGTCTCGAGAATTCGGCGCAACCAAGCTTCGGACAATCCTTCAACAACGAGCTTATTGAGGCTCATGCACCTGTCCAGGAATAGGTCAGCATTAAGTTGTAATGGCACGTGCCGCGATACCGCATCCGTTTCGTCAAATTTCCACCAACCCTGATATTCGAGGGCTTGTCTCCTCAAACTAACGAAATCCTCAGAAACGGCCTGAAAGCCGATCGAACGTGCTAGTTCCACAAGACTCTCGCCCAAGGCGACAACCGCAAACGTAATTTCCTCGGCACGAATTCCAATGTTGCGCTCACAAAATGCCGCGTCGAGCGCCGCCCCAGTGGGAGGCTCAATCGCATACCTGTTCCAATGCCTGGTAACTTGGGGTGGTACTCCTTCGTACAGCTTCTTGAGTTCGAGACGGATGAGCGATCGTCCAACTCTATCGCAAAAGGCAACGCTCCACTGTGTTCCGAAACTAACCGATCCGGTGTTCGGATTTATGCTGAATTCGGGGCGACCTTCATATTGCGCCAGTACCGTATCGTCGACGTACACGTAGTCGTTCACATTCATGGCCATCGCGGTCCCGTCAGTCACAGGAGTCTTGTATCCTGGCCACAAAAGGCCCTCTTTCTCCAACGAGTTCTCAGTAATGGGGAGCCCGTGGGGCAAAGCAATAACCCGGCCACCCCAAACTTGCGCGGATACAATAGCTCGGTCTTGCACGTGTCGATTCAAAAGGAACTTGCGATCAGTAAAGTCGATACTGACGCTCTCTTTGTCGCCTAGTCTTTTCTCGATGCCATTATCCGTCCTACCGAACCTGTGTTCCCAAAATACCTGCACAAGCGCCGCATTCGTCAGCGTGAGATAATCTTGGAGATAGTCTCTTTGTATGGACACAAGAGCTGTAGTCCCAAGCGGAAATTTCCACATCGATGGAGCACTGACTTTGACAACGTCGTATGTGGGAGCCGCTGGATCATCCCAAAAAACCGAATTTTCCACTATCCGTGGAGTTAGACCGTAGGTCATCAGAAAACCTGGATCGGGTTGAAGCACACCCTTGTCGTGCGATCTCCAAGAGAGCACCAGCGGTTCAAATAATTGGCGCGGCGGCCCCTCGAAGCGGATCGAAAACTCCGGAAAATAATTTCCGTCGGGAAAAGGATGAGGCCCGCTCGTGCTGACGTCGTGATCAAGACCCGCAAGGTTATTTTTGACGTCTTCAAGCTGATTGATCGGAACTAACGCGGAAAAAGTGCGCCGCTGCCCAGCATGAGGTCGCTCATCAAAGCTCCGTATCTCAGCGACAATAACGTCACTATCCGCCCACGGATTCTCGTTTGGTATATGAGAGAGAAGCGTCGGCCACCACTCATCGCTCATCTGTTTGCACACATACCACGCTCCTACTCGCGCTCGTCGCCGGCCACCACGTCTTGCTTCGTTAAACAACAAGTCGTGGATGGCCGGGTCAAGTCCGGCAATGACGAAAGTGATCCGGCCCGGCGGTAGCGGGGGCGGAGAAGATCAAAACACGTCGCACCCTGGCAGCCCGCATGAGATCGACAAGTAGCCCGCATGAGCGCAGCGACATGCGGGATTGAGCATGAGGCAATTCAGTCCCCGGATGTCGCTTCGCTCATCCGGGCTACACGCTACTACACGCTACGCGCGCTTTCCTCGTCACCACCGAGCTTGACCCGGTGGTCCATGTTGACCTGCAGCTCAGCATGGATTGCTGGATCAAGTCCGGCAATGACGTCCTTTCGTCATCCTGCCCCGCGGTAGCGGGGAAGGGGGACCATCCGGAGCGAGCAGCGCGAGCGCAGGATGGTGGAAGGGGCGCGGACGCCGAGGATTATTTTCAGCGCCGATGCCCCCTCCACCATGCTGCGCATGGTCCCCCACCCCCGCTTACGCGGGGGCGGATCAAGAAAAATCAAAACACTTCACACCCCGGCAACCCGCACGAGATCAGGCGGTCGGATGGGAAGTTGGTGATGATCTGGCAGCCGTCCTTGGTGACGACGACTTCCTCCTCGATGCGCGCGGCGCCGGAGCCGTCCTCAGCGCCTTTCCAGGTTTCGAGCGCGAACACCATGCCTTCCTTCAGCGGCGTGTTCTGGCCGGTGTAGCGCTTTGAAATGATCGGGCGCTCCCACAGCGAGAGGCCGACGCCGTGGCCGTATTGCAGGAGGAACGCCTCGGCCTCGTCGCGGTAGCCGAATTCCTGGGCGTCGGGCCACACCTGCGCCACCTGGTCCGGCGTGATGCCGGGGCGGATCAGGTCGATCGAGGCGGAAATCCATTTCGACGCGGTCTCGTAGGCGTCGATCTGATATTTGTTCGGCTCGCCGCAGATGAAGGTGCGGTAGTAGCAGGTGCGGTAGCCGTTGAA
>Ga0335085_10006039_pt1 | contig 19250 bp, 17 predicted proteins | sample Lox_Sample_45_FD_206712 | JGI IMG/M metagenome (GOLD analysis project Ga0335085, IMG submission 206712) | Soil microbial communities from Loxahatchee National Wildlife Refuge, Florida, United States - Lox_Sample_4.5 | ecosystem: Environmental > Terrestrial > Soil > Wetlands | place: USA...
TCCATAGCCTTGGGGGAGATGTTGCGCTTGATGAACTTGCCCTTCAGGACGTCCACCACCGCGGCAAGCCGGGATTCGTCGTCCGAGACAATCTCCAGTTCCTTGGCGGTCTTGTTGAGGGTGACCTTGCTGATGCTTCCCTTGAAGTCGTAGCGCTGGGAGATCTCCTTCATGGCCTGGTTGACGGCGTTGTCCACTTCCTGCAGGTCCACTTCCGAAACCACGTCGAACGAATAGGTGTCAGCCATTTTGCGCTCCTGGAATACCGGCCTTCCATCCGGCTTGTGAGTACGGTTGGCAGGGATAGATTCTAAGATAAAAGACTTGTTTGTGTATCCGTGTAAATCGGGGGTTACGAATTCCCGTCGGAAGTCCTGATATCCCCGTTCGAGTCGGGCGGCAGCTGGATTTCCACCACCTGCCCGGTGGCGCCCAGGATGCCAAGGGGCTTGCCGTTGAACTGGATTTGTACCCCCCCGGCGTTGCCCACCTTCACCTTGAAATTCTTCAGGGCCTTGTAGGTCTTGGTTTCACCCTCGTCCAGGTCCACCTCGGAGCTGGACTGGCCGTCGTCCATGGTCACCTGCACCCAGGACTTGTCCAAGCCCTTGAGAATGAGGTGCTGGTATTTGTCCGCCACCGGCACCGGCTGGTAAACCGGGTTTTCCGCCACGCTGGTTTCGGGCTTGGGCCCGCCCCAGTTGACCTGGGACACCCACTTCACGCCATAAAACATCCCCGCGCCCACCAGGATGAGGGTCGCAAGACCCACAGTGGCTCGCCCTGCCCATTCGCCCCACTTCCCCCGGCGCAGGGTAAAAGCCCTGCGGCGGCGCACCGAGGGGTCTTCCCTTACCGGTTCCTCCTCGACCATTTCCAGGTTCAGGTCCGGTTCCGCGTCGGTCTTGCGGAAAACCGGCGGACGGTCCAGGGTCGGACGCCAGCCCAAATTCTTTTCCAACTCCGCTTCGACGTTCTTGGGTTGGATTCGCACTTCCACCGGCGCGATCTCGGCGTTGAATTGCCGGGTCAAAACTCCCGGGTCCAGCCCAACGATCTTGGCATAGGCCCGGATGAAGCCCTTGGCATAGGTATGGGACGGGAAAACATCAAAGTTGTTCTCTTCCAAGGCCTCGAGGTACTTGGGGGGGATTTTGGTGCGCTTGGAAATCGTGTCGAGGGTGATCTTCCGCGACTCACGGGCGGCCTTGAGATCCGATCCGATGCTCATTTAGAAGATCGCTCCTTCCACCACTTGGGCGTTTTTGGGGGGCGTGAATTTGAAGACGCTGTCGTCCAGGCCTTTGTTAAAGGAGAAATTGGAGAATACCGCCTTGGTATTCACCGAAGGTGTTTCCACTTCCATTTGGTAGGGCCACCAATCCTTCTTGTGAATATAGACCCGCATCTTATCGAAGCCCGCATCGTCCACCACCGGGATGAAGAGGAGCCCGATCTCGCTGTCGGAGTTCTTGATGATGGAAACCCGGCTGATGCCGATATACTTCTTGAGTTCCTTCCCCACTCCCACGTAAATCGGCTCGGCGTGGGCCCCTTTGCCGTTGTGCTGCTGGTAAACCATCTTTTCGGAGGGTTGGTACATTTGGGCCAGCTTGCCCGACACGTAGAGAAATTGCTCCATGGGTTTGTCGTAATGGACATAGACCAGGTCAGGGGACTTCATCTTGATCTGGCCCTTCAGGTTTTGCTGGGAGCCGGAGAGGGAGTCTTTCATTTCCATGGAAAGGTCCATCTGGACGTCCTTCACCGCCGACTGGGCGTCCTCGACGTTCTTGGAAACCTCAGCCACTGAAAGGTCCTTGGAGTTGTCCGCCCAAACGCGGCCCGTAACGCCTCCCCCCCAGCCGCTCAAAAGCAGGGTCATTAGAAAGGGTTTAATCCACTTTTTCATCAAAGGTTTCCTCATCTTCTTCCATCGGTTGATTAGACGCGCCGGGGGACAGTATTTTCCTAGGTTTGTTGCCGTCGGCGGGGCCCACGATCCCGCGCACTTCCATGTCATCCAGGAGCCGTGCCGCCCGGCCATAGCCTATTTTAAGGCGCCGCTGGAGCAGTGAGGTGGAGGCCTGTTTGGCCCTTATGACGATCTCCACCGCCTCGTCGTAAAGCTCGTCCTCCGAGTCTTCGGTCACGAGGTCCTTGGACTTCGAGACCGTCAAATCCGCCGAATACTGCGGGCCTCCCTGGGACTTCCAAAAATCCACCAATCGCTCGATTTCTTCCAACGTAACATAGGCCCCCTGGAGCCGCAAGGGTTTGGGGGCGCCCGAGGGCAGGTAAAGCATGTCCCCGCGCCCCAAAAGGGCTTCCGCGCCGTTCATGTCGAGGATGGTACGCGAATCCACTTTTGAAAAAACCTGGAAGGCGATACGCGAGGGGAAATTGGCCTTGATGATGCCCGTGATGACTTCCACGCTCGGCCTTTGGGTGGCCAGCACCAAGTGGATACCTACGGCGCGGGCCATTTGCGCCAGGCGCGTGATGGAATCCTCCACCTGATCCTTGGCCACCATCATCAGGTCCGCCAGCTCATCCACCAGTACCACGATGTAATACATGGGATATTGGTCCGTCTCCCCCGCTTCCCGCTTTTGCAAAATCTTGGCGTTGTAGGTGTCAATGTCCCGGGCCCCCGCATGGGCCAGCGCCTCATAGCGTTCCTCCATTTCCCTCACCAGCCACTTCAAGGCGAAATGGGCTTCCTTGGGGTCGTTGACCACCGGCAGTGCCAGGTGGGGCAAGCCTTGGTAGATGGTCATTTCCACCCGCTTGGGATCAATCAAAACCAGCCGCATTTCCTCCGGGTTGTACTTGAAGATGAGGCTGGCGATGAGGGTATTCACGCAGACGCTTTTGCCCGAGCCGGTGGAACCGGCGATTAAAACGTGCGGCATTTCCTTGATGGGGGCCAGCACCACGTCGCCCGCGATGTCCTTGCCCAGGGCCACCAGCAGTTTCCGGGGCGAGGAAAGGAACCCTTCGTGGGCGATCAGTTCCTTCAAGGTGACGATGCGGCCCTTGACGTTGGGCACCTCGATGCCCACCGTGGCCTTGCCGGGGATGGGGGCCACCACCCGCAGTTGGCCGCACTTCAAGGCCAGGGCCAGGTCATCGGCCAGCGAGGCGATGCGGGTGATCTTGACCCCTGCCGCGAGCTGGACCTCGTATTGGGTGACGGTCGGGCCCGGGTTGGCCCCCACCACATTGGCGTCCACGCCGAAGTTGGTCAGGGTTTCCTTGATCGTGCGGCTCACACCCTCAAAATCGTCGGTGGGATGGTCCTTGGAATCTTCGACCGTTTTGAGGATATGGGGGGTGGGCAATTGCCACTGGCGGATGACCCGGACGGGCTTTTCGGGCTCCTCCTCTTTTTCTTCCTCGTCGGCCATCTCGATGCTGGCCGCCTCCATCTTTTGCCGCCGGGTCAGGACATCAGGGCCCTTGGCCTCGGCCATGGCGGCGGCCACCACGTCTTCTTCCTCTCCGGGGGTCTTCCCCGCCTTTCGAGGCGCGACAAACGATGGGAGGGAGGGCACGGTTTCAACGGCAACACCCGGTTCATCGGCCTCAAGTTCGGCCTCCCCGGTAAAGAAAGCCTTGGTTTTGGAAGCGGCCTTGGGCGCGACGGAGGCTCGGGAGGCGCCACCCACCGTCGCCACGACGGGAGCGGGTTTGGGCGGCCGGGGGGCCCTTTCATCCTTCATGCCGGGCTTCGATGGTTCCGTGCCTGTTTCCAGTTTCCGCCGGGCTTCCTCAGCCACCTTCTTTTCCTGGCGGCGGTTCTTCCAGTCGGTCAGGGACCCCTGGATCTTCTCATATAAGAGGGCGAAAGCCTCGAAGCCGTGGTCCTGGAACCATTTGCCGGCCCGTCCAAAACCCTCCCAGACCCCCCTGGCGGCCTTGAGAAGGTGTTCTTCCTTTTCCATCAGCCAGGCCGCAAAAACCAGGACCATCAGGCAAATCACTACCGTGCCAAACCGGGATAAGGAGGCGGCCAGCGGATCTCCCAATTTGATTCCAACCCAGCCGCTCCACTCGACCTCCTCCCGCATTTGCGCCGGGGAAAACATCTGGTACCCGGGGACCAAGGCATGGGTGATGACGCAAAGGGAAGGCAGGGCCAGCAGAAGGCCGAGCAATTTAAAGCCGGGTTCCACCAGGACCTCGCCGCGGAAACGGCCAATGGCGAAACGGATCAAAACGAACGGGAAAACCACGGCCCAAAAGCCGAAACCCTTGTAAAGGGGGAAGGAGATGAAGACCGATCCAAAATCGCCCATCAGGCTGAGTTTGGGTCCGGTCGGGATCAAGGCCAGGGCGATGAGAATCCCAAGGCATCCGGGAATTAAAGCCACCAGGAATTGGCGGCGTGCGTCTTTGGCCATCAGCAGGCCGTGCCCTGGGGCCGGTAAGGGCCGGAGAAATCGCTTTTACGGGGGAAATGATCGGTGAGAGTCATCTTGGAATCAAAGTATAGCCCAGGGGGACAAAGGATTTGAACATAAATGTTGCCCGTCGGCTCCGGGCTGTCCGTTAAAATAGATTCCGTTGTCATCCGGAAAATTTCACCGGGAGTTCCCTTGTTCCTGGCCAACATCGCCTTCAACGTCATCCTCCCCATCTTTATCGTCATGGCCCTGGGCTTTTGGGTCTCAAAATATTTCACCCTGGACCTGGGTTCCCTCTCCAAGCTGAATTTCCACATCTTCATCCCTGTTTTCATGTTCTATAACCTACTCATCTTCCAGCCGGCCCAGAGGGAAATGGGCGAGGTGGTCGCCTTCAACCTCGTTTTATCCGGTGTGACCTTCCTGGCCGTTTACGGTCTTACCCGCCTTTTAAAATTTGAGTCCAAGCTGGCCGCCGCCTCCACCCTGGCCGTCATGATCTTCAACTCGGCCAACTACGGCATCCCGGTGATCAACCTGGCGCTGAAGGGGGATGAGGCCGTCCAGGGCCAGGGACTGGCCATCCAGGTCGTCACCATCACCACCATGAACGTCATCACCTATACCCTGGGTGTCCTGATCATGGGCGGCTGGAGCGAATGGAAAAAGGGGGTCCAGACCATCCTCAAGCTCCCGATTCTCTACGCCCTCTTGGCGGCCATCCTCATCCGCCAGTTGAACCTGGACCTTCCCGAGGCCGTCATGACCCCCTTAAAGTGGACCTCCGACGGCATGCTGCCGATCGCCCTCTTGACCCTGGGGGCCCAATTGGGCCAGGGCGGCATCTCCCTGCGGCACCCCCGGGAATTATGGGTCACCATCGCGGCTCGGCTGCTACTGGTCCCCTTGCTGGCTTTCGGCCTCATTTACGCCTTCGGCTGGATCCACCTGATGAGCCCCCACGGGCTCCAGGCCCGGGTTCTTTTTATTTCCAGCGCCTTCCCCACGGCCGTGGCCACTGTGTTATTCGGCATTGAGTACGATAAGGAACCCACCTTCGCCGCCGATGTGGTCTTCCTCACTACCCTCCTTTCGGCCGTGACCGTCACAGGTGCCATCAGCCTTTCGACGGTCCTTTTCTAGGGGCGAGGCATGAAACCCAAAAAGTTGAAGCCGAAAAGGAAGCCAGCCCAGGAAAAAGACCTTTGGAAGAATCCGTCTTATAGGAATATGCTCAACCCTTACGAAAGCAAATATCCCCAGCCGAAGAAGAAACCATGATTTACCCTCAAAACAATGCTTTCCGCCAGTTCCAGGACCTCTCGGGCTTTTGGGATTTCCGCTTGGACCCGGCCGACAAAGGGCTCACCCAGGGCTGGGCCAAGGGCTTTCCCCTGGATCGGATCATTGCCGTTCCTTCCAGTTGGAACGAGCAGTTCCAGGACACCCGGGACTACTTGGGAGCGGCCTGGTACCAGACCCGCTTTGACCTGCCCTGGGGCTTCAAGGACAAAAACCTCTCCCTGCGCTTCGGTTCGGTCAATTACCTGGCCCAGGTCTGGCTGAACGGGGCCAAACTAGGCCAACATGAAGGAGGCCACCTGCCCTTCGTCCTGGAAACCGCCCTTCATTTAAAGCCCAAGGACAACCTTCTAGTCGTGAGGGTGGAAGGCCTTTTGGCCCCCGACCGGGTGCCGCCGGGCAACGTCCCCCCCGACCCCAAGGACCGTTTCAACAACTTCTTCAACCCGCCCGCTTCCTTCGACTTCTTCCCCTATTGCGGCATCCAACGGCCGGTGCTATTGGTGGCCACCCCCCATGAATCCATCCAGGACGTCACCGTTGTCACCGAAATCGCCGGCAGGACCGGCAAAGTGAAGGTGGACCTGGTCACCGGTTTTTCCACATCCTTGACCGCGCGTTTCTGCCTGGCAGGCTTCGGCCGCAAGGTCATCGCCATCGAAAAAGTCGGGCCCGGAAAGACTTCGGCCCTCTTGCATATGCCCAACGCGAAACTTTGGGCCCCCGGCACGCCCCATCTTTACCAGCTCAAGGTCGAGTTGGTCCGGAACAACGAGGTCGTCGACCAAGTGGACCTGCCGGTGGGGATCCGCACCATCGGCGTCAAGGGCGACCGCCTCCTCTTAAATGGGAAACCTATCCGCCTGAGGGGCTTCGGCCGCCACGAGGACTTCCCCGTCACGGGACGCCACCTGCCCGCCGCCGTGGTGGTCAAGGACTACGAGTTGATGAAGTGGGTGGGAGCCGATTCCTTCCGCACTTCCCATTACCCCTACGCGGAGGAAATCCTGGACCTGGCCGACCGCATGGGTTTCCTCGTGATCGCCGAAACCCCGGCCGTTGGGCTTTTCTTCAACCAGGACGGACTGGCCAAGCGCCTGGAGCTTTGCCGCCAATCCACGCAGGAATTGATACAGCGGGACAAGAACCACCCCAGCGTCATCCTGTGGAGCCTGGCCAACGAACCCCACTCCCACCGGCCCGCCGCCAAGGGCTTTTTCAAGAACCTGATGGATTTGGCCCGGGGCTTGGACAAGACCCGGCCCTTGACCCTGGCCAGCTATGTCGGTTTAAAGGAAGAGGCCTTCGGCTTCCTGGATGTGGTTTGTGTGAACCGCTACTTCGGCTGGTACAGCGAGGAAGGGGCCCTCGATAAGGCTTGCGCGAAGCTTCCCAAGGACCTGGAGGCTATCCACAGGCGCTTCCCGAAACCGCTGATTTTGACGGAGTTCGGGGCCGACGCCCTACCCGGCCACCATGCCGAGCCTCCCGAGATGTTCAGTGAGGAATACCAAGCCGAATTGATTGAGCGTTACCTGAAAGTCCTGGCGAAACTTCCTTTCGTGGCGGGAGCCCATATCTGGAACCTGTGCGATTTCAAGACCGCCCAGGCCCCCCACCGTCCCGGGGCCATGAATTGGAAGGGAGTCTTCACCCGCGACCGCCGCCCCAAGCTGGCGGCCCAAGTTTTGAGGAAATTATGGGGTAGTAGGGTATAGCGTTCTTAAGCCTTTTCCCATCCGTTATGGACCCGGAACGATCCCATCATCACTGAAATTTCATGACGGTCGCTTTGTTTCCATTGCCGCCATCCACAAAAGCTACATAGGGTGTTCCGGCCGAAAAATCCAATGAGATATATTCGGCAAAGTAAGCTGAAAAATCCGGATTACCCACATAGCCCCAAGAAGAGCCGTTATAACTCATGACCGAAGCTTTATTGCTGTTGTTTCCATCGTCAAAAGCCAAATAAGGTGTCCCATTATAGACATGAAGGGAAATCGAGTAGGCCCCCCCGAGGGTAAAGTCCGCGTTCCCAACGTTTGTCCAAGAACTCCCGTTGTAGCTCATCACCGTAGCCTTGTAGCCATTAGTGAAATCCGAATAAGCCAAATAAGGCGTCCCATTGGACACAACCAACGAAGGATATAACGCCTCACCCGGGGCGATGTCGGGGTTGCCTACCGGCGTCCACGAACTGCCGTCGAAACTCATCACTGTTATGTTGCCGCCTCCGCCATCTTCAAAGGCAAGGTATGGGGTGCCGTTATACACATACAACGAAGTAGCGGTAATGCTTCCGGTGGAAAACCCGGCTCCACCCACATCAACCCACGAACTCCCGTTGTAACTCATGACGGTGGCTTTTCCGCCATTGGCGCTATCCCCAAAAGCCACATAAGGGGTTCCGTTATAAACGAACAGAGATGGAAAACTTGAGATCATTCCCGCTGAAAATCCAGCAGCACCTACATTTTCCCACGAAGCGCCGTTGTAACTCATGACGGAGGCCTTCCAACCATTATCGCCGTCTTGGAAAAGAACATAGGGTGTTCCATTCTCAACAAATAAGGAGGGATAAGATGCGGCTCCCGGCGTAAACCCGGTATTGCCGATTGCGGTCCAAGCGGAGCCATCGAAACTCATAACTGTGTCCAAACCCGTGTTCCCATCCTGGAAAGCCACGTAGGGAGTGCCGTTATAAATAGATAGCGACAAGACGGACACCGGGTTGGCCGAGAAGCCTGCCGCACCCACATACTGCCAAGTGGCACCACCTGGCGTCGGCGTGGAAGTTGGCGTTCCGGTTGGAGTCGCGGCCGAAGGGCAGATATCCGCGTAAATCGGCAGTGATCCCGGGTACGAGGTCGCCCCGCCACCGTAGGAGGAAGGCAAAAAAACTGAGCCGGATTGGGACAGATAACTGCCGGTGCTTCCCGCGCCGATTGTCGTAAGTTGGCTGAAAGAGACGGCCAGCCAATAATTGGTCCCGCCGGAGACATTGACGGGATTGTCCAAGGCCGCGGTATTCCAGCCGCTTCCATCGATCGAAATACCGGACGATGCCAGTAAGGCACCCGGCTGACCGCCGTTATCGGCGTAAATGCCGACGTCGAAAGTCACTCCCCCGGTAAGTGTGTAAAAATGCAGGTTGGCAATGGTCCCGGAAGAAGCTGCCTGGCTTTCATCATAGACCGTTTGAGTGCCCCACAAGGATACGGGGTTTTGATAAGTGGTGTAGCCCAATAGGTAAGTTGTCGTGCAAACAGGGGTCGGCAAGGAAACCGTTTCCGTCACAGTGGCGGTGCTAGAGGGCGTACCCGTGGGCGAAGCGGTGAGGGAGACGGGGAGGGTGGGTGAGGGAGTGGCCGTTAAGGTCACAGGGAGTGTTGCGGTGGTGGAGGGGGTTGTACTGGGAGTCCCTGTAAGGGTCACCGGAATTGTCGGGCTGGCGGTGGGCGTTGAGGTCGGAGTGGCGCAGCCGACCGTGCAAATAACCGGGTTGGACGGGACCGGGCTTACGCCCGCTCCACTGATCTGCGCAACGTTGGTAACAGCCCCGCCGGAGCAGGAAACCGTTCCCGACCAAGCCACGCTTCCCGACGCGCCAACCGGATTGGTGAAGGTCCAGCTCAACAAGTTTCCATTCTGGGCGAAACTGATAGAAATGGGCAACCCTGAATGGAAAGCGTAGGTGACGCCCAGGGGAACGGTGTCCGTGATGACAACGTTGGAGACGGGGCTTGACCCCGCTTGGGCGAAACTAAGGGTATAGGTGATGGTCTGACCTGCGCCCAGGGACGCGTTGGATTGGGTTTTAACCAAAGTAAGTCCCGTAACCGGCGTTAGGGTTGGGGTCGGGGTTATAACGATCGGGGCGGGAACAGGGGCATCGGGTGAAAAGGCCTTTCGGCAAGCCGAAGTCGATAGAAGGACGACAAACAAAAGACCCAAAATTATAGAAAACCGTTTCATAAGAGCCCCCATTCGATATACCTTTTCACCCTTGCCGTATAGTGTCGGACGGCCGCCTTTATTCCTGGTATTTTCAAAGTTTAGCATGTGGCCTGGGTTTCCCCGGTTTTTACCAAGAACAGGGGTCACCCGGCTGGGTGGAAACCGAATTATATTTAGTGACGATCGCGCCGTTTTATTCCATCCAACCGCCTTATTTTTTTCGTGGTCCGGGTCATTCATGCAGGTTGGAACAGTTTTGATTATTCTAGTGCGGACCCACTTCAATTGAGTTACACCATTACTCAAATTTATCATTGGCTGGCCCTATGACTTCACTTCCAATTATCCCAAGGCTTCTCTTGCGCATGGCGGTATTGACGGCCTTTTTTTTCTCCACCAATCCCCTTCCTGCGCTCCAAAACCCTCCCGACGGGGGATGCTTCGTCTATCCCTCGCCGGCCTCCGGCAATTGGGCTTGGGCCGTCTACAACATGCGGGAAGACGGCACCGCCCAAATCGGCGTCTTCAATGAGGCGGGCGACCTGGTCGGCCAGAAAACGGTTTTGAACAACGCGGGGCTCCAGCAAACGGCCATCGACTTGAACCATTTCCGCAGCGGCGTCTATATCTGCCGGATCGTGCTGTCCTTGGATTCCGGCGGGACGCAGACGCTCAAGCTCTTTAAATTCGTGGTGATCCGGTAGGATGAACTCCTTCTCCATGACTCCTATCGGCCGCTCCGTTTTAGGATTTTTTTGGGGGGTGGGACTGTTGATTCTTCCCTTCGGCCTCCAAGCCCAAACCACCTATACCACCGCCCTCTCCCCCAATCCCCTGGAGAACCTGGGACATTCCCCACGGGCCTATGCCTTGGGAGAGGCCTTCGCGGCGGTATCCGGCGACCCCGCCTGCCTTTTCTACAACCCAGCCGGGCTCGCCGGTATTCCGGCCTTGCAGGTATCAGCCATGCATCAGGACTGGATCGCCGGCATCTCCCAAGAAACCCTCCTGGCCGGTTTCCCGGCGGGACAAGCGGGATCCTTTGCCCTGGGGGCGAATTACCTGAATTACGGAGCCCTGGAAAGTTACGACGCTTCTGGAAACCCAACTTCGTCCAACTCCCCTTTCCGGGGCAGCCTCTACGCCGGTTGGGGCGGCCCTATCCTTTCCGGCATTTCGCTGGGGCTTTCGGCCCACGGGGCAATCCAGTCCCTGGCGCCGGGTGCTTCCAAGTTGTCTTCCGCCGTACAGGCGGGGGCGCTTTGGAAACCCATTCCACGATTGAGCCTGGGGGGCGCCTATACTTTCTTGAACACCGACTCCGACCTAGGCCTGGGCTTCCTCGAGTTGGGCGCTTCCTATTCAATCTTCCTCTTTTTCCAAAGTTCGACTCTCCTTGAAATGGGGTTTTCCCTGCCCCTTTACAATGTGGCACGGCTGCAATTCGGGGCCGAACAGCCATTCCTAAACTTCCTGGTAGTCCGGGCGGGCTATCAATTGGAACTGGACAACAACGACATCGCGGGTTTCCGGGGATTGACGGGGGGCCTGGGACTGGATTTGGACGATTTCAGCCTGGATTATGCTTACAGTCCGGACGGCGACCTGGGCTCTTCCCAGATGATCAGCCTCGCCTACCGTTTACCAACCGAATCCAAACCCGCCCCCAACCCGCATCCCCAAAATACCTGGGCGGTTCCCGTTTCGGTCATCCCAAGTCCGGCGGCATCCGTCGCCGCCACCCCGACCCCCAACGCCACGCCTGTTTTAAAACCGGAAGAAACCGCGACGCCTACCGCAACAGCCTCCCCAACGACGACATGGACTCCTTCGGCGGGTTCCAATGGCGAGCCTTCCCCCACTCCCACCCTGGTCTCGATGGATTTCAACCCTTCCTCCACCGCGTTACCCTCGGATAAAGTCCAAAAAGTGGAAACCCGCTTCCAGATTCCCGACACGGTGGATTCACCGGCTTCCGCTTCGGTGACCCCTTCCCCGGAAATGGAAAAGGCCCTAGAAGAGGCCGGCCAAAAGGTGGGCCAAAACCCCCAGGACCCCCAAGCCTGGATGAACCTGGGCAACCTTTATTGGGAATTGGACCAGCCCGATTACGCATTACAATGCTTTTCTGAGGTCCTGCGGCTGAAACCCGGTGCCACGGCCTTGAGGGATTGGGTCAGCCGCTACTACAAGGCCCACCCGGATAAGGCGCCGATGGAATAATCCGCCATCCCGTTCACTACACTAACGAGGAAGAAATGCCCGACGAAAGGGAGTTGGTTAAAAGAATCCTGGCCGGGGACGTGGAAACCCAAACGGCCTTTTACAGGGAAAACGCCCGGCGCCTTTTCCACGTCTGCATCCACTTCCTCGGTCCGGAGGACGAGGATGCGGAAGACATCCTGCAGCAAACTTTCCTGATTGCCCTCGGAAAGCTCAAGGAATTCGAATACCGCTCCTCCCTCTACACTTGGATGTCCAATATCTGCGCGAACCTCTGTTACGAACGGCTGCGACGCAAAAAAAAGGTCCTGGCTTCCCTGCAGGAGGATTTGGAAAGGCTCTCCGCGCCCCAGGCCGTTCAGCCCGGCGAGGAAAAAGAAGCCGAGGAGGAGAAACAGGCCCGTCTGGCGCTTTTGGAGCGGATTACCCTTTCCTTGAGTGAGCGGTGCCGGAAAGTCCTGGAACTGCGGGACAAGAAGGGCAAAAGCTATATTGATATTTCCCGGACCCTGAAAATCCCGATGGGGACGGTGATGTCCCAACTCGCCCGGTGCCGGAAAGCATTGAGGAACCTGTTTGAGGGCGAATGGAAGGGGAACAACGTTTGAACCAATTGTTGGACGAATATTTTAAGCGCGACCTGACCGAGGCCGAAGAGGAACAACTGGCCCAATGGCTTTCTTCCTCCGGCGAAGCTTCCCAGCGCTTCATCGGTTTGATGGAGTCCCATTACCGGGCCCTGGGCCTGGCCGAACCTGAATGGGCCGAAAGCCCCTTGCCTAAGTTTTTCCCGAAATCCCGCAACCCCGGCCTTTGGCTGATCCTGGCGGCTTTCCTGCTGCTCGCCTTGGCCGCCGGGGGCGTTCTCTTGCACCGTTGGCTTACCGCCCAGGGCCGGGTTGCGGCGTCCATCCCTTCGACGGCCGCCATGAAAAAGGGCGGCCGCCCGTCCTCAACCCAACCGAATGAAACTATAAAAAAAGCCCGGACAACGGAAACATCCACCAAGGGAAGAATCCGCGAGGAGCTTTCGGTGGTGGTGGATAACCCCCACATGGGCTTGGTGACGGTGAAGGTCTTGGACTCGAGCAAGTCTGAAATAAGGGTCATTTACGCCGGAATTCTGGCGGCAGGCCAGAAAACCTTCACTTGGGATGGGAAAGATAAAAGCGGGTTGGTTTCCCCCCGGGGCGTCTATTACTTGGAAGTCGCCTCGGGCGCCCATATGCTTCGCAAGGAAGTCCATCTCGGCTCCGGCCGATAGCCTAAAATTCCCTCGTTATTAACCCTTATCGGCTTTCCGTTTCGTCTAAAATCTCACAAGAAAATTTACTTGAGGAGTCATCCATGAGGAAATTCATGGCTGGTATTGTGACAACCTTGATCGTCCTAATAGCGGGTGCCTATGCCTTTGTGGCCCTTGGCTGCATGCCGGCCAACGCCGACGCCAAGCCCCCCATCATCGAAAGATGGATGGCCCATACTTCCCTGCGGGCTTCCATCAAGCGGGAAGCCCCCCAGGGACCCGTGCCCGTGGCCTTGACCGACGCCAACCTCATGGCCGGCGTGAAGCTTTACGCGGCCAACTGCGCGATTTGTCACGGGGCCTCCGACGCCAAGGCCTCCAACATCGCCGTGGGGCTTTACCAACACGCGCCCCAATTGGCCGACGACGGCGTGGAGGACGACCCGGAGGGGGTGATTTATTGGAAGGTGAAGCACGGTATCCGCCTGACCGGCATGCCGGCCTTCAGCCCAAGCTTGAGCGAGGAACAGATCTGGCAGACGGTGCTTTTCCTGAAGCACATGGATTCCCTGCCGGCGGACGTGGATAAGGTTTGGAAGTCCATCCCCAGCGCGAAAACGGGCGTTTAGGCCTCTTTATAAACGCGCTTGCCGGACGAATAAGATAAAAGCAGTTTGGCGGCTTGGGTCCCGACATTGCTCACGCCATGGACGCACCCCATTGGGCTCAAGACTGAATCACCGGCACCCAGAGTGAGCCTTCTTTCGTCCAAATAAACTTCCACTTCCCCTTCTTGAACGTAAAGTAATTCGCCGCAATTGGAATGATGGTGAAGGGGAGTGGCCTTTCGGGGTTGGAGGGTCATGACCGCCACACTCATACCGATGCCGGGAACAAACGAATCATCAATTCTCCACTCCATTCCCCCCCACTCGAACAAGTCTTGCCGAGGTTCAATCCATTCATTCGGGCCTATGTTCTGGGCCATATCGTCCTCCTTGAAGGAGTTCACTTTCCCTTAAATCCGCCTCCGATTCAATCTCCCGAAAGGAATCCATGAAACAGCTTGGGAACATCCCCATTCCCTTAATCTTGGCTTATTTTTCCATCCTCGGCCTCCCTGTCGCTTTCTACCCCAAGATGATCTTCCATCCCGTGGGCCCGGCGCGCATGGCTCCAGACAGTTTTCATTTGAAGAACTACAAGAGAGTTTGGAAGGCCGTCCCCGCGCAAAAACGGTTTTTTGCTTATTTTAGGACAATGACCTTACGGGTTTGGTTGCCCGAGGGCGTCTGGATGATGATGAAATAAACCGAGTTGCCCACCACCGCACCGGCGTTGTTGCGCCCATCCCAGCTGAACCGGTAGTTCCCAGGGCTTTCCGGCAGGTCGGCGATCTTGCGGACGATTTCACCCGCGAGATTGAAGACTTCCAATTTCACTTCCCCCGCTTGGTCCACCCGCACATCCATCCCAAGGCTTTTTTGTCCCGGATTGAAGAAGTTCTGGTCCAGGTATAGGGGCTTATCGGGAGTCGGAGTGGCCGTCAAGGGAACTGTGACGATCGCCGGCGTCGGGGTGGAGGTCGGGGTGGACGTGACAGTGGATGTGGACGTGGCGACGGGAGTAGCGGTTGAAGTAAGGGTGTGCGTGCTGGTCGGGGTCACGCTGGGAGTCGGGGTGGGAGTAGGCGTCGCAGAAGAAGTCGGGGTGTCCGAAGCCGTATTCGTGGGGGTCGGGGTCGGATAGGCGATGGTCACGATGCCGCTGTTGGTTTCCACCGAGCTGGGCAGGGCTATGCCGCCGGTAGGCTGTATTCCATTGATGGGAACGCTGAATTGCAAGGTGTGGTTGAGGGTTGCGCCCGGGGCCACATCTCCGGTGACGATCAAGTAATCCCCGTTTTGGAAATTCCAGGCCGGGATGGAAGCCCCCCATTGGGAAGAGGTGATGGCGGTCATGTCGGCCACATAGACTGCCTGGGTCGGGTCCAGGCCCGGCCCGGCCGAGGCAGGCTCGTCCCACAGCCGCATCGCCGAAAAATCACCCGAAAGGGCCGTGCCGGTGTTCACTAGGGTCACCGCCGAAAGGGGCATGGCGCCGCTCACCGCGCCCACCTGGATTTCCAGGATCGTTACCCCGGTCGTTCCAGGAGGCACGAAACCCCCCGGCTGGTTGATGAGGGGGAAGCTGCCAGGGCTGGAACCCACGATGGTCTGGGCCGAAGCAGAAGTGATGGGTCCCGAGGACGGAAAATCGTAGGTGCCGAGGACCAACCCGTTGAACTGCTGGAAATCCGGCTGGAAAAATTTTCCGGCGCTGGTGGAAAGGCAGTTTCCGTTATTGATATCGACGGTGAAGTAAACCGCGGCGCCCACGGTCACCGGGAAGTTGTACAAAGCCCCGTTGAGGGAGCCACCCGTGACCGTGGAATCCCACGTTGAGCCGTTGGTGGGAATAGTCGCCACCAGGGTGTCATGAGCCAGGTTGAAAGGCCCCGCGACCGGCTGGTACCAGACCTTCATCAGGGGGGAATCGGCGGGGCCGGCCGTTCCCGCGCCCTGTTCGATACGGTCGAAATAAAAAGTGTCGGCTGCACCCGCGTTTCCGGTGAGCGAAACGGCCAGGACCGGCACGTTTTGGGCCCCGCAGGCGACATTCTGCGAAGGGACGACTATCTGGATTGGAGTGATGACCTGCCCAAGGGCAGGGGAGGCGCCCCCTACCGCCAGACCGGCCAGTAGGAACAACAGGCCGGCCCTCCGTAGGGCGGGGCGGGCACGGATCAACAAAGTGGTCGTATCGGGCAGAAGGGGCCGCTTCATATTCCAAGATTACCACAACAACCATTCCGCATTACGGGAGCCTTTCGTGGAACAACGGCAGGGGGTCGAATCGGGTTTGTGGCAAAACTCGAAACTCCCCTTAAATACAACTTTAGCACCGCAAAGTTACTTCCACCTCTCCCTCTGAAAACGATTTGCCGAAGGGTTTTGGTTTGCGGAATGCCCTTCCTTCTTGATGGAAGCAGCGCACTCCCTTAAACTCGCTTCCGTCCCATTCCCGGAAAGAAGAGCCATGAAACAAATTCGGATTATCCTGATTCCCCTCGTTCTGGCTTATTTGTCCATCCTTGGGCTTTACGTCGCCTTCCAACGCAAGATGATCTTTCATCCAGTGGGCCTTACGGGCACGACTCCCGCCGATTACCATTTGAAAGACTACAAGGACATCTCCTTCCCTTCCTTTGATGGTGTGACCTTAACGGGTTGGTGGATTGAGCATCCGGCCAGGGACCCGCATCGTCCCGTGCTTCTCTATTGCCATGGCAATGCGGATTGCCTTTCCCAATTGGCGGAGGTTTCCAAAATCTTCTATGACTTCGGATTTGATACCCTCATCTTCGACTACCGCAGTTACGGCGGCAGTGAAAAGGCCCCTTTAAGCGAAAAGGCCGTGGATGGGGACGCCCTAACGGCCTACCAATGGCTGAGGGCTAAAGGAATCCCGGATGACCGGATCATTATTTGGGGGCACTCCCTGGGCTCCTCGGTGGCCGCCGAACTGGCCACCCAGATCCATCCCGCCGGACTGATTCTGGAAGGGGCTTTCCCATCCATTTGTGCGGTCAGCCGCAAAAGGACTCCCTGGCTCCTCGTATTTCCCTTCATGGTTTTGGATAAATTCGAAACGGAAAAATATGTGGCTGAGCGGACCTGCCCCCTGCTGGAAACCCATGCCGAGAAGGATACGGTCATCCCCATCCAATTGGGGCAAAGGGTTTTTGAGGAGGCGGTGGCGCCGAAACAATGGCTGGAGATCAAGGGGATCGACCATAACGACTTCCCCAGCGTGGCCTACCAGTACGAGAAGCCCATCCAGGAATTCGTGGAATCCTGCCTCGGCCAAAGGCGGGAACGGCCTTAGGGAGTCGGGGTTGGGGTGACCGTCGGAAAAGTAAGCTGGAAAGTCTCAGTCGGCGAAACGGTAATCGTAGGTGTGGATGTGGGAGAAGGGGTAAAGGTCGAAGTGGAGCCGGGCTGTCCACCTTTAATTTGGAATCCTGTGGACGCCAAGGGATTGTTGTCGTTGATGCAACCTACGACGCCGCCCAAGCCCATCAAAAAGACTAACCCCGCGGTAGTCGCCCATTCCTTCTTCAAGTCGTCCTCCCTCAAGGAACCATCACCTAAAGTTAAGACGATTGGGGAACATGAAATGGTCAAGGCGTTAGGGAAACCGCTGATAGTTGAGCGGTGCGAATAAGGCGGGCAAACGGGTTAATCGGGTTACCCCGTTTATTACTTAAAGGGAAAGGCCGGCTCTCTTGGCCTGGTCGATTTTTTCCAGGATGTGAATAAGCGGATTATCCAGGAACGAAGCGAGCTTCATGTCCGCTTGGCCGTCCACATGAGGCGGCATGCCCACACAAAAGATTCCCGCCGCCTTGGCGGCCTGGACACCCTCTAGCGTCGTCTCGAAAGCCACCGCCCGCCAGGGCTTTACTCCCAGCATATCCATGGAAAGCTGGTGCATTTCGGGAGAGGGCTTTATTTCTTTCACGTCCTCGAAGCAGCGGATGTTGTCGAAATCCTCCGCCAAGTTTAATTGATGGAGCACTGGCACGATTTCGCTGTTTTTGCGGTTGGAGGTTAAGGAAAGCCGGATTTCGTAGGCGCGCAGGGTACGGAAACAATCCTTCAGGGCCGTCAAAGGAGTGGGGTCCTCATAGTCTTTTTTATTGTAGTTGGGGTTTTTCGATTCGGCGATAACCCAGTCGAAGTCAAAAAGCAGGGCCTTGGTCAGCCAAAAGCTTTCCGGCACCGGGCCCACAAAGGGCGTTCCGCGGGGGTTGACGATATCGGATGGACCGTACGAAACAGGCATAGGCTTTAGGCGTCCAACTTTTTCTTCAGGATTTCATTCACCAGCTTGGGATTGGCCTTGCCCTGGCTGGCCTGCATGACCTTCCCCACCAGGAATCCTATCACACCCTGCTTGCCGCCCTTGTAATCGGCCACCACGCTTGGGTTTTCGGCCAGGACCTTGTCGACCGCGCCCTCGATGGCCTTGGGGTCGGAAACCTGGGCCATGCCGCGAACCTTCACCACCTCAGCCGGGGAGACCCCCGCGTCGAACATCTCGGCGAAGACTTCCTTGGCCTGCTTGCTGTTGATGGTTCCGGCGTCGATGAGGTCCACCAGTTCGCCGAGCTTCTTCTGGTCGAACTTGAGGTCTTTGAGCTCTTTTTCCTGTTCCTTCATCTTGGCGGCCATGTCGCCCATGATCCAATTGGCCAGGCCTTTGGCGTTTTTCGTGAGCTTGGCCCCTTCCTCAAACCAATGGGCCAACTCCTGCTCGGCGGTGAGGACTCCGGCGTCATAGGGAGTCAGGCCGTACTTGGAGGCAAAGCGGGCCCGCTTGGCGCCCGGTAACTCGGGCAAGCCGGCCTTCAACTGATTGACGTAATCCTCGGAGAGGATGATGGGCACCAGGTCCGGCTCGGGGAAATAACGGTAGTCGTGGGCTTCTTCCTTGGAGCGCATGGGCTTGGTCTTGTTCTCGGTCACGTCCCAGAGCCTGGACTCCTGCACCACCCGGTCGCCCTTTTCCAGCACCGCGATCTGGCGTTTGATCTCGTATTCGATGGCCTGCTTGGCGAATCGGAAGCTGTTCATGTTCTTGATCTCGGCCTTAGTGCCGAATTTCTCGGTTCCCTTGGGCCGCACGGATACGTTGGCGTCACACCGCAGGGAGCCTTCTTCCATGTTGCAGTCCGAAACATCGATATAAAGCAGGATGTTCTTGAGCTCGGTCAGGTAGGCATAGGCCTCGTCCGCGCTGCGGATGTCGGGCTCGGAGACGATCTCGACCAGCGGGATGCCGCCCCGGTTGTAGTCGGCCAGGGAGTAGTCGGAGGAATCCAGCCGCCCCGCCTTGCCGCCCGCGTGCACCAGCTTGCCCGCGTCCTCTTCCAAATGGGCCCGGGTGATACCGATGCGCTTGATGCCTTCCTTCATCGGCACTTCCAGGTATCCGCCATAGTTCAACGGCTTGTCGTATTGGGAGATCTGATAGGCCTTGTCCAGGTCCGGATAGTAGTAGTTCTTGCG
>Ga0335085_10006040_pt1 | contig 19250 bp, 15 predicted proteins | sample Lox_Sample_45_FD_206712 | JGI IMG/M metagenome (GOLD analysis project Ga0335085, IMG submission 206712) | Soil microbial communities from Loxahatchee National Wildlife Refuge, Florida, United States - Lox_Sample_4.5 | ecosystem: Environmental > Terrestrial > Soil > Wetlands | place: USA...
GTGCTGCCCGGGGTGCGATTCGCGGTCGATGCCTACGTGAACTTCGCGCGGCGCGCGCCCTGGCCCGAGGCCGTGTGCGCCTCCCTCACCGAGCTCTTCGCACCCGAGATCCACCGGCAGCGCCTCGCCAGCTGGCCGCAGCACTACCCGTGGATCGAGAGCGCGGGGCTGAAGTACTTCCAGAGCCGCGTGAGCCTCGCACGGCGCGACGTCGAGTTCGGGCTCGCAGTCACGCTCGAGCGCTTCCGCACCCGCGCCGAGCAGGAGCGGGCGCTCGAGGTGCTGCAGTTCAAGCTCGACGTGCTGTGGCAGATGAACGACGCCATGGCGCTCGCCTACGGGGTCAAGGCATGAGCGCGCTCGAGGGGAGCCTGCGACCGGCGATCGCCCGCGGCCTGCGCCTGCAGTACGAGAGCGCCCAGGGGCGCCACGTGCTGCTCTACCCCGAGGGCATGGTGCAGATGAACCAGGTCGCCGCCGCGATCCTCGAGCGCTGCGACGGCGTGCGCACGCTCGACGCGATCGTGCAGGAGCTCGAGACCCTGAGCGGCGAGACCAACCTCGCCCCCGACATCCACGGCTTCATCGGCGCCGCGCTCGCGCAGCGCTGGCTCGAGGGCGAAGGCGGCATGCGCCTGGAGCTGCCCGAGCGCGCCGCGGTGAGCCCGGTGGCCGCCGGCTCCCCGGCCGCGCGCCCGCTCGGGCTGCCGCTGTGGCTGCTGCTCGAGGTCACCTACCGCTGCCCGCTGCACTGCGTGTTCTGCTACAACCCGACCGAGTTCGCGCGCACCGCAGAGGAGCTCTCCACGGCCGCCTGGCGGCGCGTGCTCAGGGAGGCGCGCGCGCTCGGCGCGGTGCAGCTCGGGCTCTCGGGCGGTGAGCCGCTGGCGCGCGCGGACCTGGAGGAGCTCGTCGCCGAGGCGCACGGGCTCGGCTTCTACATCAACCTGATCACCTCCGGGGTGGGCATGACGGAGGCGCGCATGCGCGCGCTCAAGGCGGCGGGCCTCGATCACATCCAGCTGTCCTTCCAGGACTCGAGCCGCGAGATGAACGACTTCCTCTCGAGCACCCGCACCTTCGAGCTCAAGTCGCGCGTCGCCGGCTGGATCCGCGCGCACGGCTACCCCATGGTGCTGAACGTCGTGCTGCACCGGCACAACATCGAGCACGTCGCGGAGATCCTCGCCATGGCCGAGCGGCTCGGGGCCGAGTACGTCGAGCTCGCCAACACCCAGTACTACGGCTGGGCGTGGCTGAACCGCGCGGAGCTGCTGCCGAGCCGCGCGCAGCTCGAGCACGCCGAGCGCGTGACGCAGGAGTTCCGCGCGCGCGTCGGCAATCGCACGCGGGTGTACTTCGTGGTGCCGGATTACTTCGAGAAGCGCCCCAAGCCCTGCATGAACGGCCTGGGCTCGGTGTTCCTCGCCATCGCGCCCGATGGCACCGCGATGCCCTGCCACGCGGCGCGCATGCTGCCGAACCTGGCGCTGCCGAACGTCGAGCACGCGGGGCTGCGCGAGATCTGGTACGAGTCGGCGGCCTTCAACCGCTTCCGCGGCGAGGGCTGGATGAAGGAGCCGTGCGCCAGCTGCCCGGAGCGGGGCCGGGATTTCGGCGGCTGCCGCTGCCAGGCGTACCTCCTCACCGGGGATCCCGACAACGCCGACCCGGTATGCGAGCTGTCCCCGCACCATCACCTGGTGAGCGAGGCGGTGGCGCGCGCCGAGGCCGCCGTCGCCGGCGGCGCCCCGCGCGCGCGCGAGCACGCGCTCATCTTCCGCGACCACCGCACCTCGATCCCCGTGACCACCACCGCCGATGCCATAATCGCCAAGTGAGTGCAGCCAGGAGTCGGGCATGAGCGTGCGGCGCGTGCTCAGGATGGGCGAGCCGCTGCTGCGGCAGGTGGCACAGCCGGTGACGCGCTTCGATGGCGCGCTCGAGGAGCTCATCGCCGACATGGACGACACCATGCGCCACCTGAGCGGTGCCGGCATCGCCGCCCCGCAGATCGGGGTGAGCGCGCGCGTGGTGATCTTCGAGCTCAGGGACAACCCGCGCTACCCGCACATCAAGCCCGTGCCCTACACCGTGCTCGTGAACCCCGAGCTCACCGTGCTCACGAGCGAGCAGGAAGAGGGCTGGGAGGGGTGCCTGTCGGTGCCCGGGATGCGCGGGCTCGTGCCGCGCTACACGCGCCTGCGCTACCAGGGGCAGGACGCGCACGGTGAGCCCATCGACCGCACCGTGGAGGGCTTCCACGCCCGGGTGGTGCAGCACGAGGTCGACCACCTCGATGGCATCCTCTTCCCGCAGCGGGTGCAGGACCTGCGAAACTTCGGCTTCGAGGACGTGCTCGCCGGGCAGATGACGCCCATGCCGGACTAGAGCCGCCCGCCAACGAGGAGGACACCTGCGATGAGTCAGCGCGCCACCGGATCCTTCGACGTCAAGGTCACCCCGCAGAAACCGGACACGCAGATCGCCCGCGCGGCGAATCTGAGCCGCCTCACCATCGACAAGCGCTTCCACGGCGACCTGGAGGGCATCAGCAAGGGCGAGATGCTCGCGCTGCAGACCGACACCAAGGGCTCGGCCGGCTATGTCGCGCTCGAGCGGGTCACCGGCAAGCTCAAGGGGCGCTCGGGCAGCTTCGTGCTGCAGCACAGTGCCACCATGAACCGCGGCGAGCCCGAGTCGCAGATCACCGTGGTGCCGGACTCCGCCACCGGCGAGCTGCGCGGCCTCTCCGGCTCGATGAGCATCGCGGTGGCCGCCGACGGCGCCCACTCCTACCAGTTCGACTTCAAGATCGACGCGAAAGCCGGGGGCTGAGCGCGCCCCTTCAGGGGGAGGGCTGGCGGGTCCCCGGGGCGGCGCGTGTGACGCGCACGTCGCGGCGCAGGCGGATCGCCGCTTCGATGCCCTGGTAGTAGCCGGGGATCTCACCGGTCTCGTGGTAGCCGAGCGCGGCGTAGAAGGCGCGCGCGGCGGCGTTGCCGGCGCGCAGCTCGAGCCCCACCTGGAAGGTGCCGGCGGTGAGCGCGCTGTCCTCGAGCCAGGTCAGAAGCGAGCGGGCGACGCCCCGGCGGCGATGGGACGGGGTCACGGCGAGCAGGTTCAGGTGAGCGGTCTCATCGGCGTAGCGCATGATGGCAAAGCCGGCGATCAGCTCGCCGCAGCGGGCGGTGAGCACCACGCTCTCCGGGTCGCGCACGTGCCAGAGGATGCGCACGGCCCCCCAGGCGGGCTTCAGTCCCGCCTCGACCAACTGCGCCGACATCTGCGCCAGCCGGGCGGCGTCGGCGCGCCGCGCCAGCTCCATGCGGTAGTCCGGCATGCTGTGCGCTCAAGGATAGCGCCTCGCGGCCGGCGCGCCCAGCTTCAGGCGAGGGTGTGGAACACCTTCTGCACATCCTCGTCCTGCTCGAGCCGGTCGATGAGCCCGAGCACCTCGGTGGCCTGCTCCTCGGGCAGCTCGGTGGGCACGGTGCAGATGTACTCGTGCTCGGCCGAGAGCGGGGTGATGCCGCGCGCCTCGAGGGCGAGCTGCAGCTTGCCGAAGTCGGCGAAGGCGCCGCGGATCACCAGCTGCGGCTCGCCCTTCTCGCCCGTGCTCTCGCCCATCTCATCGAGCCCGTGGTCGATCAGGTAGAGCTCCAGATCGTCCTGGTCGATGCCGGCGGGGTCGAGGCGGAACACGCCCATCTTGCGGAACAGGAAGCTGACGCTGCCGTTGGTGGCGAGGTTGCCGCCGTTCTTGGTGATGATGTTGCGCACCGCGGCGACGGTGCGCGTCGGGTTATCGGTGGCGGTCTCGACCAGGAGCGCCACGCCGTGCGGGGCGTAGCCCTCGTACAGCACCTCCTGGTAGTTGGCCGCATCCCGCCCCGAGGCGCGCTTGATGGCCGCCTCGATCTTGTCCTTGGGCATGTTGACGGCGCGGGCGTTCTGGATGGTCCGGCGCAGCGTGGGATTGGAGGTGGGGTCCGGGCCGCCGGACTTCACCGCCATGGTGATGTCCTTGGCGACGCGCGCGAACTGCTTCGCCATGCGGTTCCAGCGCGCGAACATGGTGTGCTTGCGGACTTCGAAGATGCGCCCCATGGCGCGCATGGTGCACGAAGGCCACCGCGGGTGCCAGCGAGGCCGGGCAGCGCGGCGCGCGGCGCGGATCGGGGCGGGCATGCATCAGGGCGCGCGCTGCGCGCCCCGCTCAGATCTCAGGCGAGCTGGGCCTGCAGCACGCGCAGGCGGCGGCTCTGCTGCAGCAGGCGGCGCTCGATGTCGCGCAGCTTGCTCTGCAGGTCGACCTGCTCCCACTGCTCGAGCACCGCGCGCTTCTTTTCGCCGAGCCACTCCTCCTTGACGCGCGCCCAGTCGGCGATCGCGGCGAGGAAGTTCTCGTACTCGTGCGCGAGGCGTGCGCGCAGCGGCTCGAGGTGCGAGTGGCGCTCGGCGGGGAGCGTCGCGAGGCGCGCCTTGGCGCGCGTGAACTGCATGGCGAGCAGTGCCTTCTGGATCTGGAACTGCGGGGTGCGCTTGAGCTTGCGCGTGAGGCCGACCACGCTCAGCAGGCCGATCAGCCACTTGGTCGGGTCCCACTGCCACCAGCGCACGCCGTTGCGGTAATCGTGGGCGAACAGGTGGTGGAAGTTGTGGTAGCCCTCGCCGTAGGTCACCACCGCCAGCACCGGGTTGTCGCGCGCGGTGTTGTCGTCGGTGTAGGGCTGGCGGCCCCACATGTGGGCGAGGGAGTTGATGAAGAAGGTGACGTGGTGGCTCCACACCAGGCGCGCGAAGCCGGCGAGCAGCAGCATGCCGAGCACGTCGCCGAAGATCAGGCCCGCGAGCAGCGTGATGCCGAAGTTGGCGAGCAGCGCGAGCGGTACGTAGTGGCGGTGCTGGAAGGCGAGCCACGGGTCGCGCTTGAGGTCGGGGATGTTGCTGAAGTCATCGGCGCCGCTCGGGTAGGCGCGCACCATCCAGCCGATGTGCGAGAACCAGAAGCCGCGCCTGGCGGAGTAGGGATCGCGGTCCACGTCATCCACGTGCAGGTGATGCGTGCGGTGCCCGCTCGCCCACGCCCACACGCTGTTCTGCAGCGACATGGTGCCGAACACCAGCAGCAGCAGCCGCACGCTCCAGTGCGCCTCGTAGGTGCGGTGCGCCCACAGGCGGTGGTAGCCGGCCGTGATCGCCATGCCGCTCGCGACCGCGAAGAACACCGCCACCACCGCATCGGCGAGCGTGAAGCCGTGGGTGAGTGCGTACCAGGGCACCCCGATCGCCGCCGTGGCGAACGTCCAGACGAACATGAAGACGTTCGCCTTGACCAGGGGTGGCTTGGGCTCGCGCAGGGCTGTTTCGGTCATGCGACGGTCTGTAAATAGCTGTTCGGAAAAGGAACGCGGCGTAACTTATCACGCCTCCGACGGCGAAGTGGGACTTGCGTCGTCTTTGGCATTCCGGACCCGGTCTTAAGGAAGCCACCGGCGCTCACCCCCCACGGTGGGGCCTGAAACGCCCCGTTCAACCTCGATTTTCGTGACGGTTCGCAGGGAAGTCCGGCGCGGGCCTGCACTGACGCAGCTGCAGCATGGAACGCGCAGTCCGCACGGGCGTGCTACCGTTGCGCCCCCTTCTGGGCACCCCGTCTCCGGAGCAGCCGTGACCGCAAGCCGAACGTTCGCCCGAGTCGCTCTCGCCGCCTTCATCGCTCTCGCCGCGCTCTGCGCGGCGCAGTCCGCGCCCGCGCCGGCAGGCGCCGCCGGCACCGTGGTGCCGGCGGCCGTCGACAAGAGCGCGAAGATCTTCATCACCCCCGACTCCCTCGCCGCACCCGTGCGCTTTCTGGCCTCGGACCTGCTCGAGGGCCGCGGGCCTGCGACGCGCGGCGATGAGCTCGCGCGGCTTTACCTGCAGACCGAGCTCGAGGGCATGGGCTACAAGCCCGCCTTCGCCAACGGCGCCTGGCAGCAGCCCTTCGACATCGTCGGCCTCAAGGGCCAGTTCCCGAAGGTGTGGAGCTTCGCGGGCAAGGGCGGCAAGGTCGATCTCACCTGGCGCGATGACTACATCGCCCGCAGCGGGCTGCAGCGCGAGCAGGTGAGCCTGAGCAACGCCGAGCTGGTGTTCGTCGGCTACGGCATCCAGGCCCCCGAGTACCAGTGGGACGACTACAAGGGCGTGAACCTCGCCGGCAAGATCCTGGTGATGATGAACAACGACCCGGACTGGGACCCGAACCTGTTCGCGGGCAAGCGCCGGCTCTACTACGGGCGCTGGGACTACAAGTACGAGAGCGCGGCGCGCCAGAAGGCCGCCGGCGCCATCATCATCCACACCACGCCTTCCGCCGGTTACCCCTGGCAGGTGGTCACGGCCTCCAACGGCGGCGAGCAGTTCGAGCTGCCCGAGGGCAGCGAGCCGCACCTGTCCTTCAAGGCCTGGGCCACCGAGGATGCGGTGCGGCGCCTGGCCAAGGCCGCCGGGCAGGACCTGGACAAGCTCATCGAGGCGGCGCACTCGCGCGCCTTTCACCCGGTGCCGCTCGGGGTAACGACCTCGCTCAGCTTCAGCAACACGCTCTCGCGGGTGAAGACGGCGAACGTCGGCGGCGTGCTGCCGGGCAATGACCCGAAGCTCGCCCCCGAGGTAGTCATCTACTCCGCGCACCACGACCACTTCGGCATCGGCGAGCCGGACAAGAGCGGCGATCGCATCTATCACGGCGCGCGCGACAACGCCGCCGGCTGCGCCCAGGTGCTCGCCATCGCGCGCGCCTTCGCGCAGCTGCCGGCGCGCCCGAAGCGCACGATCATGGCGCTGTTCGTGGCCGGCGAGGAGCGCGGCCTGCTCGGCTCGGCCTGGTATGCGCAGCACCCGAGCGTGCCGGCCGGGCGCATCGCGGCCAACATCAACATCGACGGCGGCAACATCTTCGGCCGCACGCGCGATGCGACGCTCGTCAGCCTGGGCAAGTCCTCGCTCGATGGCATCGCGGAAGCGGTCGCGAAGTCGCAGGGCCGCACGCTCTACGGCGATCCCTTCCCGGACCGCGGCTACTACTACCGCTCCGACCAGTTCTCGTTCGCCAAGATCGGTGTGCCGGCGCTGTACTTCGAGTCCGGGGTCGATGTGATCGGCAAGCCCAAGGGCTGGGGCCAGCAGCAGCACGATGAGTGGGAGCTCAAGCAGTACCACCAGCCGAGCGACAAGCTCGAGAGCAGCTGGAACTTCGACGGCATGGTCGAGGAGGCGCAGCTGGATTTCTTCGCCGGCTACCTGGTGGCGCAGGCGCAGGCCATGCCGACCTGGAAGCCGGGTGATGAGTTCGAGGCGGCGCGCAAGCGTGCGCTCGCCGAGCTGGCGCCGAAGCAGGGCGGCGGCTGAGGGGACGCGCATGTTCGAGAACCTGGAGCTGATCACCGCCGACACCATCCTCGGGCTGATGGCCGCCTTTCGCGCCGACTCCGATCCGCGCAAGGTCGACCTCGGCGTCGGGGTGTACCGCGACGATCACGGCGAGACGCCGGTGATGGAGGCCGTGCGCGCCGCCGAGGGGGCCCTGGTTGCGCAGCAGACCACCAAGACCTACGTGGGGCCCGCGGGCAACCCCGGCTTCAACACCGAGATGGAGAAGCTGGTCTTCGGCGCGGCCCACCCGGCACTGAAGGCCGGCCGCATCCGCAGCATCCAGTCGGTGGGCGGCTGCGGCGCGCTGCGTCTCGGCGCCGAGCTGATCCGCCTCGCGGCACCGCAGTCGGTGGTGCACGTGAGCACCCCCACCTGGGCCAACCACGTGCCGCTTCTCAGCGGGGCGGGACTTGAGCTCGAGCACTACCCGTACTTCGATGCGACGAGCGGCGGGGTGCGCTTCGCCGCCATGCTGGGGGCACTCGAGCAGCTGCCGCCGCGCACGGTGGTGCTGCTGCACGCCTCCTGTCACAACCCGACCGGGGCGGACCTTTCCCCGGATGAGTGGCGCGCGCTGCTCGAGCTGGTAAAGCGCCGCTCGCTGCTGCCGTTCATCGACATGGCCTACCAGGGCCTGGGCGAGGGGCTCGAGGCCGACACCTTCGGGCTGCGGCTGTTCGCCGCCGAGCTGCCCGAGGTGCTGTGTGCGGTGTCGTGCTCGAAGAACTTCGGGCTGTACCGCGAGCGCGTCGGCGCGCTGCACCTGGTGAGCGAGACCGCGAAGGCGGCCGAGGCCGCCATGAGCCAGCTGGTGAAGCTGGCGCGCGGCATGTGGTCGATGCCCCCCGACCACGGCGCGGAGATCGTGCGGCGCATCCTTGCCGACGGCACGCTGCGCGAGCTGTGGGAGCGCGAGGTGACCGGCATGCGCACGCGCATCCAGGGGCTGCGGCGCGAGCTCGTGGGGCAGCTGCGCGAGCAGTACCCGCAGCGCGACTTCAGCTTCATCGCGCACCAGCGCGGCATGTTCTCCTACCTCGGCATCAGCACGGCGCAGGTGCGCGCGCTGCGCGCCGAGCACCACGTCTACATGACCGACGACAGCCGCATCAACATCGCGGGCCTGCGCCCGGAGAACATCGGCTACTTCGCGCGTGCCACCGCGCAGGTGCTCGCCGCCTAGGCTCCCTCGGGCACGATGAGGCGGTGGGTCGACTTCACCTCCTCCATGACGAAGTAGGTGTGCGTCTGCTGCACCCCGCGCACCGCGGCGATGCGGTCGCCGAGGAAGCGCCGGTAGCTCTCCATGTCCGTCACGCGCACCTTCAGCAGGTAGTCGAAGCCCCCGGCCACCATGTGGCATTCCATCACCTCATCGTGCGCCAGCATCACCTGCTTGAAGCGCTCGAAGGCATCGGGCGTGGTGCGATCGAGGGACACCTCGACGTAGGCGAGCAGCCCGAGCCCCAGGCGCGCGGGGTTGAGGCGCGCGAAGTAGCCCTCGATGTAGCCCGCCGCCTCCAGGCGCCGCACGCGCTCGAGCGTCGGGGTCACCGTCAGGTGCACCTCACGGGCGAGCTGGGAGATCGCCGCGCGGCCATCGGCTTGCAGCCGCTCGAGCAGCCGGCGGTCGATGCGGTCGAGCGGCCGCTCGTGGCCGGCAGTGGCGGGGGTGGGGGGCTTGGCATTCATGGCAGTCAATTAAACTACTATTGAGGCCAAAACGGACAATTATTCTCTGGGCAGACCCTTAGAATAGGCGCTAATTAACTGCCACTGGCGGATCTTTACCATGACCGTCCCCCATGTTTCCCCTGCCGGCGACGCCGGCGGGCTCGCCGCCCTGCGCGAGCGGCTGCGCGAGGCCACGCTGCGTCCCGAGGAGGCCGCCTCCGAGGAGATCCTGAGCGAGCTCGCCCCGCGCGAGGAGGCGCTCAGGCTGGCCCAGGCGCGCGCGGCGCGCTGGGTCGAGCGCGCGCGCGCCGATACGCGCGAGCGGCCGCTGGTGGAGCAGATGCTCGAGCAGTTCCCGCTCGACAGCGCCCAGGGCAAGGCCCTCATGGGACTCGCCGAGGCGCTGCTGCGCACCCCCGACCCCAAGCGCGCCGACCAGCTGATCGCCGAGCGGCTCGCGACGCTGCGCGCGGCGGGCGTGCCGGGCAATACCGCGCTGCTGTTGCGCACCGGCTTCGTGCTGCTGGGAGCTGCCGGGCGGCTGCTGCCGGATGTCACCGCGCAGCTCTCCGGGGAGTTCACCGCGGCCAGCCTGTCCGCGCCGCTCGTGGCGCCGATCGTGCGCGCGGCGATGCGCCAGTCGATGCAGATGATGGGGCACGCCTTCATCGTCGGGGACTCGATCGAGGCGGCGCTGGCGCGCACGCGCTCCGAGCCGGCCCTGGCGCTGTGCTCCTTTGACATGCTGGGCGAGGGCGCGCGCACCGCCGCGGATGCCGAGCGCTACTTCCGCTCCTACGCGCACGCGATCGCGGTGCTGGGGCGGCAGCCGGGCGGCGCCACGCACGCGCGCTCGGGGATCTCGGTCAAGCTGTCCGCGCTCGAGCCGCGCTACTCGCTGCTGCAGAGCGCGCGCGTCAACAGCGAGCTCGCCCCGCGCATGCTCGAGCTCGCGCGCCAGGCGGCGCGCGCCGGCATCGGCTTCACCATCGACGCCGAGGAGGCCGACCGCCTCGATCTCTCGCTCGATATCGTCGAGGCGCTGGCGCGCGATGCGCAGACGCGCGACTGGGACGGGCTCGGGCTGGCGGTGCAGGCCTACGGGCGGCGCGCGCCGCGGCTCATCGAGTGGGTGGCGGAGCTCGCCCGCGAGTGCGGCCGGCGCATGAGCGTGCGCCTGGTGAAGGGCGCCTACTGGGACAGCGAGATCAAGCGCGCCCAGGAGCGCGGACTCGAGAGCTTTCCGGTCTACACCTCCAAGGACGCGACCGATGCCAGCTACCTGCAGTGCGTGCAGGGGCTGTTCACGGCGCGCGAGGTGATCTACCCGCAGTTCGCGACCCACAACGCCTACACGGTCGCGGCGGTGCTCGCGCTCGCCCCGCCGGATGCGGCCTGGGAGTTCCAGCGCCTGCACGGCATGGGCGAGGCGCTTTACGAGGCCGCACGCGAGGAGGTGCCGGCGCTGCCGCCGGTGCGCGTCTACGCCCCGGTTGGCTCGCACGAGGACCTGCTGCCGTATCTCGTGCGGCGGCTGCTCGAGAACGGCGCCAACAGCTCCTTCGTGCACCAGTTCCTGAACCCCGACCTTCCGGTCGAGGAGGTGGTGCGCGACCCGCTGAGCGCGCTCGGCGCGGCCCGCGCCACCGCGCGCATCCGCGAGCCGGGCGCACTCTACGGCAGCGAGCGCACCAACTCCGCCGGCGCCGACTTCGGCAACCCGGACACGGTCGCGGCGCTCGAGGACGAGGTGCAGGAGCACGCCGAGTCCGCCTACCGCGGCGGCCCGGTGCTCAACGGCGAGACCCGGGGCGCCGCGCCGACCCCGGTCACCTCGCCCGCCGATACGCGCATCGTCGTCGGCTACACGCGCGATGCCAGCGCCGCGGAGATCGCGCGCGCCATGCAGGACGCCGCCGAGGCCCAGCCGGCCTGGGATGCGACCCCCGCGGGTGAGCGCGCCGCGTGCCTCGAGCGCGCCGCGGACCTGCTGCAGCAGCGGCGCGGCGAGTTCCTGAGCCTCCTGGTGCGCGAGGCCGGCAAGACGCTGCCCGATGCCGTGGCCGAAGTACGCGAGGCGGTCGACTTCTGCCGCTACTACGCGGCCCGCGGGCGCGAGCTGTTCGGCGCGCCGCTCGAGCTGCCCGGGCCGACCGGCGAGCGCAATACGCTCTCGCTACACGGGCGCGGCGTGTTCGTGTGCATCAGCCCCTGGAACTTCCCGCTCGCCATCTTCACCGGCCAGATCACCGCCGCGCTCGCCGCGGGCAACACCGTGGTCGCCAAGCCGGCCCCGGCCACCCCGCTGATCGCCCACGCCATGACGCGCCTCCTGCACGCGGCCGGCGTGCCGGCGGCGGCGCTGCAGCTCACCCCCGCCGACGGGCCGCCGTTCGGGGAAGTGGCGCTCCGGCATCCGGCGCTCGCCGGCGTCGCCTTCACCGGCTCGACGGCCACCGCGGCCACCATCAACCGCACCCTGGCGCAGCGCGAAGGCCCGATCGTGCCGCTGATCGCCGAGACCGGCGGCGTGAACGCCATGGTGGTCGATGCGACCGCGCTGCCCGAGCAGGTGGTCGACGATGTCATCACGTCCGCCTTCACCAGCGCCGGCCAGCGTTGCTCGGCACTGCGCGTGCTGTACCTGCAGGAGGAAATCGCCGAGCGCACCATCGAGATGCTGATCGGCGCGATGCGCTGCCTGGTGATCGGCGACCCGGCCAGCCTCGCGACCGACGTCGGCCCGGTGATCTCGCAGGAAGCGCGCGCGCGGCTCGAGCGGCACGCGGCACGCATGCGCGCCGAGGCGCAGCCCCTCTACGCCTGCGAGATGCCCGACGGGCTCACGCACGGCTACTTCTTCGCGCCGCAGCTGTTCGAGCTGCGCAGCCTCGGGCAGCTCAGGAGCGAGGAGTTCGGCCCGATCCTGCACGTGGCGCGCTACCCGAGCGGCGCGCTGCCGCAGGTGCTCGCGGCCATCCGCGCCACCGGCTACGGACTCACCCTGGGCGTGCACAGCCGCCTCGAGAGCGTGGCCCAGCACGTGTTCCGCTCGACCGGCATCGGCAACACCTACGTGAACCGCAACATGATCGGCGCGGTGGTGGGAGTGCAGCCCTTCGGCGGCCAGGGACTGTCGGGCACGGGCCCGAAAGCCGGCGGCCCGCACTACCTGCTGCGCTTCGCCAACGAGCGCACGCTCACCATCAACACGGCGGCCATCGGCGGCAACGTCGACCTGCTCGCCTAGGCTCGCCCACGGTCGCGGCGCCGCTGGCGCGTGCCGGCCGCTGCCGCATAATGGCGGGGCGCGGGGCGGATCCCGCCAGGTGAGAGCGCGGGCATGCAGCACGACGAGGTGGTGAGCGAGCCGTGTGACGTGGCCGTGATCGGCGGCGGCCCCGCCGGCAGCACGGCGGCGGCGCTGCTGGCGCGGCGCGGCTACCGGGTGATCGCCCTCGAGAAGGAGCACCACCCGCGCTTTCACATCGGTGAGTCGCTGCTGCCGATGAACCTGCCGGTGTTCGAGCGCCTCGGGGTGCACGAGAAGGTGCGCGCGCTCGGCATCTACAAGCGCGGCGCGGACTTCGAGTCCGACACGCCGAGCGGCTACAACACCTTCGCCTTCGAGCGCGCCATCGGCGTGAGCCCGCCGCACGCCTACCAGGTCTGGCGCCAGGACTTCGACCGCATGCTGTTCGAGCATGCGCGCAGCTGCGGGGCGGACGCGCGCGAGGGCCACGAGGTGCTCACCCACGTGCAGTACGGGCCGCGCGACTCGGAGCTGCGGGTGCGCGGCCCGGGCGCTCGCGAGTACCGCGTGCGCGCGCGTTACGTGGTCGATGCCAGCGGGCGCGACACCTTCCTCTCGGGCCAGAAGCACCTGCGCCGCAAGAACCCGGCCCACCAGAGCGCCGCGATCTTCGGGCACTTCCGCGGCGCCGAGCTGCGCCCGGGACCGGATGCCGGCAACATCTCGATCTACCGCTTCGCGCACGGCTGGATGTGGATGATCCCGCTGCCCGAGGGGGTGATGAGCGTCGGCGCGGTGTGCTGGCCCGAGTACCTGAAGCAGCGCAAGGGCCGCACGGTGGATTTCCTGTTGGAGACGCTCAGGCAGAACGAGGCCCTGTGGCGGCGCCTCGCGGGGGCGGAGCTCATCGGTAACGAGGTGCGCGTCACCGGCAACTACTCCTACGACTCGACCCGCATGGGCGGCACGGGCTGGGTGATGGTGGGCGATGCTTTCGCGTTCCTCGACCCGGTGTTCTCCTCCGGCGTGTATCTCGCCATGTCCGGCGCCGAGCAGGCGGTGGCGATGGTGGATGAGTCACTGCGCGAGCCCGCGCGCGAGGCGCGGCTGCAGCGGCGCCTCGAGCGCCGCCAGCGCGCCGGCATGAGCCGCTTCGCGTTCTTCATCTACCGCTTCAACGGCCCGGTGATCGGCCAGCTGTTCCGCAGCCCGCGCAACATCTTCCAGGTCGAGCAGGGCGTGATCTCCATGCTCGCCGGGGACCTGTTCGACTCGGCGCGCGTGCTGTGGCGGCTGCGGGTGTTCAAGGTGCTGTATGCGCTCGTGGCGCTGCGCCACTGGCGCGCCTGGCGCTCCGGCCACAGCTACCGCATGGCGCAGGCCGCCGCGCAGTTCACCGGCGGCACGACACCCGTCGATCGCCTCTGAGCGCGTACCTGCTGCGCTGCACCGGCGCGGCCATTCTCCCGGGCACGTGCCTTGGCCCTTCCGAGGCCTCGCTGCCGGGGGTTATGCTCGGCATTCCGCACTCGGGAGGATCGAATGAAAGCGCAAGTACTCGCTGCTCTGCTCGGCGCCGCACTCGTACAGGGAACGGCATTGGCCGACCCGCCCAAGCCGCTGAAGGTCGTCGAGACGGTCGAGATCAAGGCCTCGCCGGATAAGGTGTGGGCCGCGATCAAGGACTTCGATGGCCTGAACAAGTGGCATCCGGGCTTCTCCGCCGACCAGATCACTTCCGGCGCCAACGGCAAGGCAGGCGCGGTGCGTAAGCTCACCATCAAGGACGGCCCGTCCTTCACCGAGGAGCTGCTTGCCTACGATGAGGCCAAGCGCAGCTATCGCTACAAGATCATCGAGTCCCCGCTGCCGATCACCGGGTACGTGAGCACGGTGGCGGTGCGCGGCGAGCCCGGCGGCATCACGAAGGTGATCTGGAGCGGCACCTTCAAGCGCAAGAACACCTCCGACAACCCGCCCGAGGCCGAAAGCGATGCCGGTGCCACCAAGCTGGTCACGGGCGTCTACCGCGGCGGACTGGATAACCTGAAGAAGATGCTGGAAGGCGGCTAGCGCGCGCGGCGGCTCACCCTGGGGTGAGCCGGGCAGGCGCGACGTCGGATCACCCGGGCGCGCGCAGCTCAGCGAGGAGTGCCGCGAGCGAGGACAGCGGCGCCGAGCACACGCTGCCGCGGCACAGGTACGCCGTTACGGCGCCGTGCGCACGCTTCTCGGCGAGCGCGGCCGGCAAGCCGCGCGCATCCGCGGGTACCGCGATCACCAGGCGGCGCGGAGCATAGAGACGCTCGAGCTCCGCCTGCCAGCGCGCCATCTCGGCGGACTCGCCGCGCAGGATCACGATCTGCGGCGGGTGCAGCAGCTCTTCGAGCGCAACCAGCAGGCTTGCCTGGGACTGCGGGTAGCGCGTGAGCTCGGGCCAGGCCGCACGCAGCGTGCGCTCCGCGGCCGCCAGATAGCGTGGCTCGCCCAGCAGGTGCCCGAAGCGCTGCAGTACATAGGCGGCGACGCCGTTGCCGGACGGTGTCGCGTCGTCGCTGAAGGTGCGCGAGCGGTGGATGAGCTGCTCGTGGTCATCGGCGGTGAAGTAGAACCCGCCTGACTCGCGGTCCTCGAAGTGTCCGAGCAGCACCTCGAGCAGCTGACGCGCGAGCTCGAGCTCATCCGCACGGAAGCGTACCTGCTGCAGCTCGAGGATGGCATCCGCAAGATAGGCGTAGTCATCCAGGTAGGCATTGAGGTGGGCGCGCGAGTCCATGTAGACCGCGAGCAGCCGCCCGTCGCGCCACAGTGTGCCGCGGATGAAATCCAGGGCACGCGTGGCCATCGCGGCGAGTTCCGGGCGCGCGAAGGCACGCGCGGCGATGGCGAGCGCGCGGATGGTCAGGGCGTTCCATGAGGTGAGCACCTTGTCGTCGCGCGCCGGCGCAATCCGCTGCGCGCGCAGCGCCAGCAGCTTCGCGCGCGCTCTCTCGAGCAGGGCACTGACCTCGGCCTCGGTCCGCCCGAGATCCCCGGCCACCGCCTCGAGCGAGCGGGCCACGTACAGGTGCCACCGGCCCTCGAAGTTCGCGACCTGATCGAGCCCGTAGCGCGGTGCGAATGCCGCGAATTCCTCGGCGCTGAGCGCGCTGCGCACTTCCTCCCTGTCGAAGACGTAGTACTTGCCCTCGTGGCCCTCGGAGTCGGCATCGAAGCTCGAGTAGAAGCCACCCTCGGGTGACTGCAGCTCGCGCTGCAGCCAGGTGATGGTTTCAGCGGCGACGCGCGCGTAGTCCGCATCGCCGGTCGCGACCGCGGCCTGCGCGTAGGTGGCGAGCAGCCCCGCGTTGTCGTATTGCATCTTCTCGAAGTGCGGGATCATCCACAGCTCGTCCACCGAGTAGCGGCAGAAGCCACCGGCGAGCTGATCGTTGATACCGCCGTCGGCCATGCGGCGCAGGGTGAGCGTCACCATGTAGAGCGCCTGCAGGTCGGGCGCGGGCGAGTCCGCGGTGGCGCGCCAGTCGCGCAGCAGCCGCACCAGCATCGCCGGCTGCGGAAACTTGGGGGCGCCGCCGAAGCCGCCGTTCTTCGGATCGAACAGCCGTGCGAGCTGCGCGCGGTTGGTGCTGAGCGGTGCCCCATCGAGGGGCACATCCGCGCCGGCGGGCGGCGAGGACAGTTGCCCGAAGGCCTGCATCAGCGCCTCGTTCTGCGCCTTGAGCTCCGTCGGCCGCTCGCGGTAGAACTGTGCCACGCGCAGCAGCAGATCCTTGAACGCCGGCAGCCCGTAGCGCGCTTCCTTGGGGAAGTAGGTGCCGCCGAAGAACGGCCGCTGATCGTCGTGCGCGAGGAACATGGTAAGCGGCCAGCCGCCGCCGCGCTGCGTGAGCATCTGCTGCGCGATCTGGTAGATGCGGTCGATGTCGGGGCGCTCTTCGCGGTCCACCTTGATGTTGACGAAGTTGTCGTTCAGGACGCGCGCCGTGTCCTCGTCTTCGAAGCTTTCATGCTCGAGAACTGAACACCAGTGGCAGCTGGAATACCCCACACTCAGGTGTATGGGTTTGCGTTCGCGGCGCGCCGTTTCGAGTGCCGCCGCGCCCCACGGGTACCACTCGACGGGGTTGTGTGCGTGCTTGCGCAGGTAGGGGCTCGTCTCGTGCGCCAGGTGGTTGGTGTACGTCGGCGTGCCGTCCGGGTTGCGGTGTCTGATGCTCATCGATTTCTCCAGGTCCAACCCTTGTGACGCGGACGCTTGCCGCTCGTGAGCTCATACACGTGGACCTTGCAGAGCCTGTGAACGCGACAGAACTTGCTCAGATCGAGAATTCTAACCCGCTGGCCCAGCGGAGAGACGCAGCCCTCGTGCAGCATGCGCGTCGATCGTCGACGCTGCCATCCTGCCTCCAGCCACGACAGGAAACGATCCGGCCATGCTTAAGCGCGACCATGTGCGTGGAAAGTCGGCCCGCCAGCGCGCCCGGAGATTGACGGTACTGTCGATGTAGATCTTGCTGCTTCCTCGGCAGGTGATTTGGCAGATCGCCGCGCGCGTTGGTGCCTCCCGGATCGCGTGCGGGAAGTTTCATTCGAGAGCCGAGGCGAGGCTCGAGGGTGTGCCGATGACAGGCACGTTTCTCGCGCGTTTGTGTTGATTCGGTATACTCGCGCACCCGTCGTTCGCCACCTCCCTTGCGTGTCAACCCAGCCCGTCAACAGCCCACAGCCCACGAGTGGCCGCGAGCGAGTCCTGCGACTGAAGCGCGGCGAGGAGCGCCGCCTCGCCGCCGGGCACCTGTGGGTGTTCAGCAACGAAATCGACACCGCGAGCACCCCGCTCACCGCCTGGCAGCCCGGCGAGGTCGCGCAGCTGCGCTCGCACCGCGACGCCTTCCTCGGCTACGCCTACGTCAACCCGCACGCCCTCATCTGCGCGCGCATCCTCTCGCGCGACCCCGAGCATTCCGTCGGCGCGGCCCTGATCGAGGCGCGCCTGAGGGGCGCGCTGGCGCTGCGCGCGGCGCTCTACAAAGAGCCTTACTACCGCTGGGTGTTCGGTGAGTCGGACCTGCTGCCGGGCCTGGTGCTCGATCGCTACGGCGAGGTCGTCGTCGGTCAGATCGCGACCGCCGGGATGCAGGCGCTGCAGGCCGAGGTCACGGCGGCCGTCCGCAGCGTGCTCAATCCGGCGGTGCTGTACTGGAAGAACGACTCCGCGGCACGCGAGCTCGAGGGGCTGCCCAAGGTGAGCGAGGCGGCCTTCGGGGACGTTCCCGCGCACCTGGTGGTGCGCGAGGCGGGCCTGACTTTCGAGGTGCCGCTGGTGGCCGGACAGAAGACCGGCTGGTTCTTCGACCAGAGCGGCAACCGCGAACGCCTGCGGCGTTACGTCCCGGCCGGGGCGCGCGTGCTCGACGTGTGCTCTTACGCGGGTGGCTGGGCCGTCAGCGCGCTCGCCTACGGCGCGCGCGAGGCGCTGTGCGTGGATTCCTCACCGGCGGCGCTCGAGTGCGCGCAGGCGAACGCGCGGCGCAACGCCCACGAGGTCGCGGTGCTGCGCGAGGACGCCTTCGATGCGCTGCGGGCGCTGGGGAAGCAGGGCGAGCGCTTCGACGTCGTCATCCTCGACCCGCCGGCCTTCATCAAGCGCAAGAAGGACGCAGCCCAGGGGCAGGCCGCCTACCGCAAGCTCAACCAGCTGGCGCTCGCGCTGCTCGTGGACGGCGGCACGCTGGTGTCGTGCTCCTGCTCGTATCACCTCGCACCCGAGGAGCTGCTGGGCGCCATCCAGGGCGCGGCCCGCCACGGCAGCCAGCTGGTGCAGGTGCTCGAGTCCGGCGGCCAGTCCCCCGACCACCCCATCCACCCGGCGATCCCCGAAACGAGGTACCTGAAGGCCTACTTCTGCCGCGTGACACGCGGGGTCGGCTAAACTTCGCGCCTCATGCTCAGGTACCCCGGCTTCAACCCCATCGCGATCGAGATCGGTCCGATCGCGATCCACTGGTACGGGATCATGTACCTGCTCGGCTTCGCCGCCGCCTGGTACCTGGCGCGCTATCGCGCGGGCCGGCCTAACTCCACCTGGAAGCGCGACGACGTCGATGACCTCATCTTCTTTACGATGCTGGGCGTCATCATCGGCGGGCGCGTCGGCTACGTGCTGTTCTACGGGCTGAAGTTCTGGGCCGCCGACCCCTGGTACCCGATCAAGATCCAGCAGGGTGGCATGTCCTTCCACGGGGGACTGCTCGGGGTGATCGTGGCGATGACCCTCTTTGCCTGGCGCCGCGGGCGCAGCGCCGGCGACGTCTACGACTTCACCGCCCCCCTGCCGGCACTCGGGCTGTTCTTCGGCCGCATCGGCAACTTCATCAACGGCGAGCTGTGGGGCAAGGTGACCACCGTGCCCTGGGGCTTCAGGGTGAACGGCGAGGTGCGCCACGCCTCGCAGCTGTACGAGGCGGCACTGGAGGGGCTGCTGCTCTTCGCGATCCTGTGGTGGTTCACCTCCACGCCGCGGCCGCGCCTGGCGCCCTCCGGGCTGTTCCTGCTGCTCTACGGCTGCGCGCGCTTCCTGGTGGAGTTCGTGCGCGTCCCGGATGAGCACATCGGCTACCTCGCCGGCGGCTGGTTCACGGAGGGGCAGCTGCTGTCGCTGCCGATGATTCTCGCCGGGGCGGCGTTGTTCGCCTGGGCCTACCGGGCGCGCGTGCCCTCGGGCAACTACGTGGCGGCCAGGTGAAGCAGTACCTCGACCTGCTGCGGCTGATCCGCACCACCGGGGTGCGCAAGAGCGATCGCACCGGCACGGGTACGCTGTCGGTATTCGCGCCCCAGCTGCGCTTCGACCTCGCCGCCGGCTTCCCGCTGGTCACCACCAAGAAGATCCACCTGC